>JGI20171J29575_12612087_pt1 | contig 11505 bp, 10 predicted proteins | sample TergutNc150P4_FD_29575 | JGI IMG/M metagenome (IMG submission 29575)
AAGTATTTTAAATAACACATCACTTTTAAATGTATATTTGAGTTTAATCACAGTATTCACTCCTCACATTTATTATATCACAATTTTCATTTATATTCTAATGTGAAATGTAAAAAGGGTATAAATTATTTTTTCAGCTTTCTCTTCCGATTAACTGTATAGTTTACTGACCTCTGATACAATCTCTTGAAACTGTTCCATGTCTTCTATATTAGGATTTAGCCAACACAAGGAGATATTGCGGACTATAGTCCGCAATGACGTTGGTATTGATCTTTCCCAGCATTTCATATCTATCCTTAACACAAATCGTTATGTTTGAAAAATATTTTTTTGTAAATGAAATGCGGGAATGCCTCTTGTTTTTTCGGCAAAACATGATATAGTATTTACTATACAAAAATTGTTGACAAAATTAAGGATAACTCAGAAGAAGATTATAATGAACCAACTTTACAGAGGGAGTAGTGGCCTATGGAATGTAAAAAATGTCACAGCAAATGGGAAACTGACCAGCGGATTTCAAAATCCATAGTTGCTTGCCCGTTTTGCGGCGATAACCTTGGCAACGACAGCAAGGACAAGTTCTTTGACAATTCAAGGGACACGCTTATCTTTATTGCCAAACAGCATGGCAGAGATGTCTTGCTCGGGGATAAGCTGAAGAACTTTTTTTCCGATTATGCCCCCGGTATCGCGGTGCTTCGAAAAAACGTGGTGTTCTCAGTGCACACATCCGGGGCGGCGGATATTCTGAAAAGAGAAATCTCCACTAAAGAGAGTGAACGGGAAATTGCATACAAACAGGCGGTGCAAAAGGTTATTGATACATATGGAACTGAACGTAGTTTGGTAGAAGGGGTCGTCATAGAGTTCACGGATGCGCTTGGCTGGAAAATAAAAGCACAAAAGGCTGCACCTGGACCCCAACCTCAAAAAAGACAGACTTCTCCGGCACAGGTGCAGCAGCCGTCTAAGCCGCAAGCACAACCTAAACCCATATCTACGCAAATTCCTCTCATTGTCACCGAAATCCTCGGCGGCAAAAAGCGCGGGTTACAATTCGGCGGATATAGCTGGCGGGTGTTAGATGTACATAGTTACAGGGCGCTGCTGCTGACCGAGGACATTATTGAAAAACGGCGATATCACTCTTCTTTCACTGACACCACTTGGGAGGAGTGCGAACTGCGCCAATACCTGAACGGCGAGTTTCTGCAAAAATTCAGCGGCCAAGACCAAGCGTGGATATGCCAAGTTAGCAATAGTAACTCCAATAATCAGTGGTTTGGTACGAAGGGAGGCGGCCCCACAACAGATAGCGTGTTTCTTTTAAGTATTGAGGAGACGGTAAAGTACTTCGGTGACAGCGGGCAGCTGCAAAGGCGCCCTGAAAAGGACAGTTGGTGGATTGACGATAGGTTCGGCAATGAAAGGCAGGCAAAATATGGTAATAAGGCGTGGTGGTGGTGGCTTCGGTCGCCCGGCCGTATCAGGGACATCGCCGCTTTCGTCTTCGATGTCGGCGACCTCCATTTGTATGGACGCAGTGTCAACTACGTTGAGGGCGGCGTGCGCCCCGCTTTATGGCTGAATCTGAAATCTTAAATCTCTTAATCTTTTCGCCCGCATCTGGCAGTTTGAGATTTTTTTAATCCCTTTGGGTCTAATTCCCCGCCCCTCTAGGGCGAAATAGATCTTGAGCGCAGCGGGCTTTATTGCGAAGGGAAGCCTTATACTGGATATGCATCTGTTACACTTCCAGTATTAGCGTGAACGCCGAAGTAAATCATTTATTTTTTGAAAAAAGTCTTACATTTTAGAGAGAACTGTGGTATTATACATGATATGTATTTCTGCCGCCGCTTGAGTGCGGCTGCCGCACACAGATTTCGAAGTTAAAGAGAGGGTGCTTATGGGAGAATTAAAGGAAGGACAGGTTATCCAAACTAAGGGCTTTAAGTCGGTTACCGTCCTTGAAAAACTCGGCGAAGGAGGCCAAGGCGTCGTCTATAAAGTTGATTATGCTGGGAAGCCGATGGCTCTGAAGTGGTATTTCCAGAGCAAGCTGAAGAATTCCGACAGATTCTATGAGAATATCAAGAGCAATATTGATAATGGACGCCCAACGGATGCGTTCCTGTGGCCGGAAGACATCACCGAATGGGTTGGCGGTACGTTCGGGTACATAATGCCTCTTCGTCCCCGTGAGTATGGTGATTTCTCCAAGTATCTGTTGGCGAAGGCATCATTTAAAAGTGTCCGGGCGCTGGTCGATGCTGCGCTGAACATCGTGGAGGGGTTCGCCGCACTTCACCGTGATGGGTACAACTATCAAGACCTCAATGACGGTAACTTCTTTGTCAATTTCAGCACGGGCGATGTTCTCATATGTGACAACGATAATGTCATGGGACACGGTTACAGTTCCGGTATCGCAGGCAAATGCCGATATATGGCACCGGAAGTTGTGCTTGGCAAAAAGCCGGACAAGCAGACCGACCGATATTCACTGGCTGTAGTGTTGTTCTTTCTTCTGTTCGTGAACCACCCGTTAGAGGGCAAGGCGACGAATCCGCCATGTATGACTGAAGAGCTTGAAAAGAAATTTTACGGTACTGATCCCGTTTTCATTTTCGATCCTGTCAACAAGACGAACATTCCTATCAAGGGGATTCACAGAAACGCCATTGCAAAATGGCCGATGTTCCCGCAATACATCAGGGACGCTTTTATAAACGCTTTCAGCAGTGAACAGCTTCAAGCCAAGAAGCCGAGGATTATGGAGAGCGAATGGCTAAAGATATTCATTCAGTTGAGAAGCGAACTTATCACCTGCGGCTGCGGCAATGAGCTATTTGCCGACCCTACCAAGCCAGTCAAGTGTGACGACTGCGGAAAGCAATTTTCCATACCGGCTCACCTTCGGTTTAAGAAACTGAACGTACCGATATACCCGACTGTCAAACTATTTGCATGCCACACCGTTGAGGGCAGTGAAGACTTCAAAAAGCCAACCGCCGAGGTTATCGTGAGCAAGAACAATCCCGGCAATATGGGTATACGGAATTTATCAGATGTTATATGGTACGTTACGGGTCCTGACGGCAAGTCGGTTCCGAAAGGAAAAGGCGAGGTCGTAAAAGTGGCAAGCGGGTTACAAATCAATTTCGGCAAAAACTTAATCGCCGAAATTGTTGGAAATTAGAAAGGGGTTTCGTTATGTCTTTGCTTGACAATGTGGCTATCCCACGCAAAACAATGGTGCTTTTTTTCTTGGTGGATACCTCTGGCAGTATGATGGGCTCCAAGATTGGTGAGGTCAACTCCGCCATTGAAGAAGTCATCCCTGAACTTAAGGACTTGTCTGAGTCTAATGCGGACGCGCAGATTAAAATTGCTGTCCTTGAGTTCTCCTCCGGGGCGCGCTGGATGACGCCGAACGGTCCCATCGAAGCCGAGAACTTCATTTGGAACGACATGGACGCCAGCGGCGTTACCGACCTTGGCGATGCATGTCAGAAGCTGAACGAAAAACTGTCGACAAAAGCATTCATGCAAGAGGCTACAGGCTCTTTCGCTCCGGCCATCTTCCTTTTGTCTGACGGTGGACCGACCGATGATTACAAGAAAGGTTTGGATGCACTCAAGCAGAACAACTGGTTCAAGAAAGCCATAAAGGTTGCCGTTGCTATTGGCACCGATGCCAATAAATTGGTACTGGAAGAGTTCACGGGAAGTGTGGAGGCTGTTCTTGAAGTTCATAATTCCGCCATGCTGCGGAAGATGATAAAATTTGTCAGTGTAAGAGCTTCCGAAGTGGCCAGCAAAAGCGCCAATGTCGGTTCAGGTGGTGATGGCGGCGAGAGCAAACAGGATGTCTTTATTGATGAACTCAACAACTTTAAGGTTGAAGCTGCCGACAGCGCTGATGCGGATGATGACGGCGACATCTGGTAAGCACCAATTGAAGGCTAGTTCACTAAAGTTGAGAAACCCACAACACAGAAATCTTACAGGATATTTTTCTAAAGCATTATCTTGTTTTTTTATTGCTGTTATCAGTCCTTAAGTCACTAAAGCACCTGAGGTGCACGCAATTTTCTTACAGAGAAATTGTGAAAACTTACTTAAGTTATAGCAGCAAGGAAAGTAGCTATTCGATACTTTCTTTAGAAATTATCTTGTTTTTTATTGTTGTTATCAATCCTTAAGTCACTAAAACGGGCTGGTCTTGCTTCGCATATACTGTTCATATACTGTTTTAGAATGAAGGTGAATTTATGAGAAATTACCACTCGTTTTCTCACAGTACCTGTGGCGCAAGCCATAAGAAAAGCGATCTCGTTTGCCAGGATGCGTCCTTGGATAACGAGAAGGACAATGATGAAAGAATGTCCATAGCCATCGTTGCCGATGGTCATGGTAGCCCGCAGTATTTCCGCAGCAACATCGGTTCCGAAAAAGCCACTGAAGTGGCTCTAAATGGTATCCGAGAGTTCATTAATCAAAATCCGGTCGAGCCAGCCTCTTTTACTGACGGAGATGGAGAAAAACTGCTTGCCGGATTGGCGAGAAATATCATTGCTACATGGTTTAGCGAGGTTGAAGAAGACGAGAAAAATCATCCTTTAAAGAACGACGAAAAAATAAACCTCATTGAGGACAAATACAAGAACAGGTATTTGAATGACCCAAATCGCCAGTATTTTTATCACGTTTATGGAACTACGCTCATTGCGGTTGCCATTACAGATAACTACTGGTTCGGGCTTCATATCGGTGACGGTAAGTGTGTTGTTCTTTTTGATGACGGCAATTGGGAACAACCCATCCCTTGGGATGACAAGTGCTTCCTCAATTCAACCACATCAATTTGCGACGATGACGCTATTTCGGAATTTAGGTTTTGGTACGGCCCCACGGCAAAGGGCGGGCCGAAACCTATTGCGATGTTTATCGGTTCGGATGGTGTGGATGACACATACCCCATACATGACAACGAAAAATATCTCAAGTACCTTTATAGGTCAATTGTCCTTAGCTTTGCTAAGGAGGGTTTTGAAAGTACATCGTCACAGATTAAGGCACTGATTCAAAAGCTGGCTGAACAAGGCAGCCAAGATGATGTTTCAATTGCGGGCATCATTAAAAGCGACGTGGCACGATATGTAGAGCTCCTTTCTGCTCAAGACACAGCTGACAAGGCAAAGGATAAAGCCGAGGGTGACCGTAAAAAAGCAGAGTTAAAAAAGCAAGCAGAACAAGCTGCTCAAGCTAAAGCTGAACAGCAGAGAAAACGAGAGCAAGAGACGCGCCGAAACGCCGCCCTTGCTGAGGAAATCGAATAGAGGCTTTCCTTGCTGCTATAACTTACAGTAAGTTTTAACAATTTCTCTGTAAGAGAAATGCGTGCACCTCAGGTGCTTTGATGTTATTTACGCAACAATGTACCGGAGGCTTGTAAAATGCGAAGAAAGGACACTGAAGATTCTCCAGTGTCCTAATATTATTGAACTGCTTTACCTTCTAACCGCTGACCCCTGTTTGAAGTGCCGCCTCCGCGACAGCACGCGCGACGGCAGCTGAAACGCGTTTATCAAGAGCGCTTGGAATAATGTAATCAGCATTTAATTCATGTTCCGGGACGCAGTTCGCAATCGCGTACGCGGCGGCAATTTTCATTTCATCGTTTATGTCAGAAGCCCGCGCGTCAAGGGCACCGCGAAAAATACCCGGGAAAGCTAAGACATTATTGATTTGATTAGGGAAATCACTGCGGCCTGTTCCAATGACAGATGCTCCTGCGTCTTTTGCCAAATCAGGCATAATTTCCGGAATCGGGTTTGCCATTGCAAAAATAATAGGGTTATCTGACATGCTCTTTATCATTTCGGCTGTTACACAATTCGGCGCCGATACACCTATAAATATATTCGCGCCTTTAATTACGTCCTCTAAAGTACCGGACTTTTTCTGGAGGTTTGTTATTTTGGCGATTTTCTCTTTTTCTTGATTTAAACCATCGCGTCCGTCGTAAATTGCTCCGTGACGGTCACATAAAATAACATTTTTAAGCCCCATAGCGACAAGCAGGCGAATAACCGCGATTCCGGCCGCGCCTGCCCCGTTAACTATAACAGATACGCCTTCCAATTTTTTATTGAGTGTGAAGGAGTCATTTATATGAGACGGGACACTTGAATAGAATGTGCTTTCTTCATCTGTGCTGTGTGCGCTGAATGGGCCGAGGTTATTGCTCCTAAGCTTGAGAGCATTTATTATGGCGGCTAAAGTGACGACAGCGGTTCCATGCTGGTCATCATGAAATACAGGTATATCACAACATTCTTTTAACCGGCGTTCAATTTCAAAGCAGCGCGGAGCCGAAATATCTTCAAGATTAATTCCGCCGAAACTTCCTGCTATTAACCGCACTGTATTGACGATATCATCAATATTTTTAGAGCGTACGCAAATGGGGAACGCATCCACATCAGCAAAAGCCTTAAACAAAGCACATTTGCCTTCCATAACAGGCATGCTTGCTTCGGGACCAATATCTCCTAATCCTAAAACTGCGGTACCATCTGTTACAACCGCGACTAAGTTTGCGCGTCTTGTCAGGTCAAAACTTTTTTTAACATCTGATTGTATTTCTAAACAAGGGGCGGCCACACCGGGTGTATAAGCTAAAGACATATCCTCTTTTGTAGCGAGAGGTACCCGGCAAATTGTTCCGATTTTCCCCTTCCATTTGTAATGCTTTTCTAATGATTCGCGATTATACTCCATAATATTCCCCAACATGTTCATAGCTTGCTTTTAATTTTGTTATTACATTTTCTTTGGAAATCATAGTAATTGATATATTCGGGGCATATTCTTGAAATTTAAATATAAATCCATCCAGACGTCCGTCATGCATACCAGTTACCAGCTGCTTTGCGCCTACTTTTTTAGCGTATTGCGCTGCGGCTTTTGGTGCATCGTCATTGAATAGTATCATAAGGTCTGAATGCAAGCTTGTTGCCGTACGGTGCAGATATTCAAATTCACTGCCAAGTATGCTGTAATTTTTGACGGGTTTCAATACACATAAAACTTTTAAGTCATAATTGTTTTGTATTGCTATTTCACTTCCCGCATGAATGAGCCTCCCGCAGTCGTATTGACCTGTTACACAAACGAGCAAAGACGGACGCTTTCTTTTCTTCATTTGGTCACCTCCTATAATTATTACTCTATTATCATACCACAATTCCCAAGGGAATCAAGTCAAATTATCTGAACTTTCAGTGAATAATTTTTTAAAACATAAATAGGAATTGAGCATAATAGAGCATAAATGAGCATAAAGGAGTTTTTAAAAGATAGTACAAACCTAAATTAATTTATTTAAAAAAAGTATTGACTTAGAATTTTTTGTGTGTTACTATTTTAAACACATTAAAAATTTAAATTTTAAGTTAATGAGGTATTGCTATGTCAACGTTTATGGCTAAGAAGGAAAAAATCAAGCGTGACTGGTATGTAATTGATGCAGCCGGAAAATCTTTAGGAAGAGTGGCGGCACAGGCGGCTGTTCTTTTAAGAGGTAAACATAAGGTCACATATACCCCGCATGTTGATTGCGGAGACCATGTAATTATTATAAATTGCAAAGAAGCTGTATTAACCGGGAAGAAGCTTATTCAGAAGAAGTGGCAGCGCCACACTGGATATATCGGTCATTTAAAGGAAACACGTTATGATATATTGATGGAAGTCAAACCCGAAAAAGCAATGGAGCTTGCGGTTAAAGGAATGATTCCCGCCAACACTATTGGCAGAAACGCTTTGCTGAGATTGCGTTTATTTGCTGGAAATCAACACAAACATCAGGCTCAAAAGCCAGAAATATGGGAAGCCAGAAAAGAAGGGGCATAATATTCCACTTGTTTTTTGATAAGGCTGTTCGGAGATGATGTATAGCGGGTTGCTATGAACATTAATATGTATTCTAGGAGGCAGGAAAGCTATGTACGATAAAACACCATATTTTTATGGAACAGGAAGAAGAAAGAGTTCAATCTCAAGGGTGAGGTTGTATCAGGGAACAGGCAAAATTACGATTAATGAAAGAGATATTGATGATTATTTTGGTCTTGAAACATTGAAGCTGATTGTACGCCAGCCTTTGGCATTGACAGATACAACTGACCGTTTTGATGTGGTTTGCAGAGTAACCGGCGGAGGGGTAACAGGTCAGGCCGGAGCGATTCGTCACGGAATTGCCAGAGCATTGCTCCAGTTTGACAGCGAAAATTTAAGACCTAAACTCAAAAAAGCAGGTTTTTTAACTAGAGACCCAAGAATGAAGGAACGCAAAAAGTATGGTCTAAAAGCTGCGCGCCGTGCACCACAGTTCTCAAAGAGATAATTTATTTAACGGCAGCTGAAATACTATCTATGGTGTTTCGCAGCGTTTAAGTAGGGGGAGGGTAATTTATATGCGGGAAATATATGAAAATTGGTGTGAAAATGCAAAAGAGAACGACTTAAATGATGAGCTTATGCGAATAAGAGATAACAATTTTGCAATTGAAGAGCGTTTTTATAAGGAACTGGAATTCGGAACAGCCGGTCTGCGCGGTATTATGGGTGCGGGAACAAACAGAATGAATATTTATGTGGTTCGCCGCGCTACTCAAGGTATGGCTAATTATATTAAAAAGGTTCGCAGCGATAAAAAAAGTGTTTTGTCTGTGGCAATTTCCTATGACAGCCGCAACAAATCATCATTATTTGCAAAAGAAGCGGCGAGAGTACTTGCTGCTAACGGCATTAAAGTTTATCTGTCACGGGAATTAGAACCAACGCCTGTTTTAAGTTTTTTCGTGCGCCATTATAAGTGTATTGCCGGTATTATGATTACCGCAAGCCATAATCCCGCTGAATATAACGGTTACAAAGTTTATGGTCAGGACGGATGTCAAATGACCGGGGATCTTTGCAATTTGGTGTATGAAGAAATCTGCAAACTGGGATTTTTTGATGTAGATGTAAAAGATTTTGAAGAATCAGTCAATGAAAAGCTCATTGAGTATGTTTCTGAGGATGTATATGACAGTTATATAGATTGTGTAAAAAGAAACCAGATAAATCCGGGAATTTGTTATGATTCTAATTTGACTGTTGCGTATACTCCTCTTAACGGCGCCGGAAATAAGCTGGTCAGGCGTGTACTTAGCGAAATAGGCGCGGCTGATGTATCTGTTGTAGAGGAACAGTCTCAGCCGGATGGGCAATTTACAACATGCCGTTATCCAAACCCGGAAATTGATGAAACGTTAAGTTTGGGTGTAAAGCTGGCGAAAAAAATTAATGCGGATATTTTGCTGGCCACAGACCCGGATGCGGACCGTGTCGGTTTGGCTGTAGCGAAGGGTGACGGTGAATATATACGGTTGACAGGCAATGAAACGGGTATTTTACTTGTAGATTATATTTTAAGTGAAAAAATAAGAAAAGGTACCATGCCCCAAAATCCTATTGTAGTAAAGACAATTGTTTCAAGTATTCTTGTGGACCGTATAGCAGAAAAATATGGAGTAGAAGTTAAGAATGTTTTGACGGGCTTTAAGTATATTGGTGAGGTTATTTTAAATTTAGAAGGTAAGCGGGAAGAGAACAGGTTTGTTTTTGGATTTGAGGAGAGCTGCGGATATCTTTCCGGTACATATGTGCGCGATAAAGATGCGGTGCTGGCTTGCATGCTGATTACTGAAATGGCATCTTACTACAAAAAACAAAACAAAACGCTGAATGAAGTTATTCAGAGCCTGTATGAGGAATATGGGTACTATTTGAATACCACGCTGAATTTTGAGTTTGCCGGTACGGAAGGCGTGCAAAAAATGACGGAAATTATGACACATTTGAGAGCGGGGTTAATCAAGGAAATTGCTGGGTTCCCGGTTACAAAAATTGCTGATTATTTACTTGGAAAAGAAAAAGATTTAACTTTGAATACAGAGAAAAATATTGACCTTCCTTTGTCAGATGTTATTTCTTTCCAAATGAAAGGCAACCATGCGGCAATTATCCGTCCAAGCGGTACAGAACCCAAAATTAAGTTGTATATCACAGCTGTAGGAAAAACAAAAGCTGAGGCTGAAGGCATTACAAAGGAAATATCTTCTCATATTAAAATATGTTTAGGTATAGTTTAGAAAAAGAAAAAGATTGACATTCAATAAGTTTTATTGTAATATTAACAATAGGATATTTATAGAGAAAATTCATTTCTATTTTGCATAAGTCTCAAACGAAAAGCACAATTCCCCGAGAAGGCGGTATTCCTGGTTAGTGACTTAAGGACTGATAAAAGCAATAAAAAGCAAGGTAATGCTTTAGAAAAATATCGAATAACAACTTTCCTTGCTGCTGTAACTTAAGTAAGTTTTTACAGTTTTTCAGTAAGAGAAATGCGTGCACCTCAGGTGCTTTAGATATTTGCTTTCTGTTACTCAAGCTAAATTTTCTCACATGGAATTAAAAGTTTTTTCCCTTTACCTTGCAGGTTTTAATTATATTGAGAAGTCGCGACGCCTGAACTTATCTATCAAGTCGGCCGATAACGCTCTGCAACGCATAAGAAAAAAAGCTTAATTAGCGGTTTCTGGGTGTGCCAATAAATCACAAGCTTGTTACAGACTTATAGTTGTATAAATGTACTAAAGCACCTGGCGTGCACGCAATTTTCTTACAGATAAATTGTGAAGACTTACTTAGGTAACGCAGCAAGGAAAGTAACTCTTCGATATTTCCAAAAGCATCAGCTTGCTTTTTATTGCTGTTATTAATCCTTAAGTCACTAAAGCACCTGAGTGCACGCAATTTTCTTACAGATAAATTGTGAAGACTTACTTAGGTAACGCAGCAAGAAAAGTAACTCTTCGATATTTCCCAAAGCATCAGCTTGCTTTTTATTGTTGTTATTAATCTTTAAAGTCACTAAATATCAGGCATAAATCCCGAATAGATTTTAACGGTGCAAGTCCGTTACGGGATGAAAATATATTTATTTCCGAATTGAGGTAAAGTCACATGTACGAAGACAAAATGTTAATTTGCAAAGACTGTGGTGAGGAGTTTACATTTACTGCAGGTGAACAAGAGTTTTACGCTGAAAAAGGATTTGTAAATGAACCACAGCGCTGTAGAGATTGCAGGCAAAAGCGCAAGAATGCGTCAAAGCCTGCACGTGAGATGTTCACAACAGTTTGCGCGCAATGTGGATGCGAAGCGACAATTCCTTTCAGGCCAATGGAAGGCAAGTCGTATTATTGCAGTGAGTGTTTTGCGGCAAAGAAAGAAGCAGAATAATTAGCAATTAATATTTATTGAACATATATATTAATGATAATTTTCCGCGCAGTTAAGTTTGAAAAAAGCCGGCGCAAAGATAATGAATTTATCTTTGCGCCGGCTTTTTATTGCGGCGCCCCTGCCGGCCAAGCC
>JGI20171J29575_12612084_pt1 | contig 11475 bp, 8 predicted proteins | sample TergutNc150P4_FD_29575 | JGI IMG/M metagenome (IMG submission 29575)
GTACAATGATTTTGGCGAGGAATGTAAGCGAATCGCAAAAGGCTTGCTTGCGGCGGGACTGGTAAAAGGAGACCGGGTGTGCCTTTGGTCGGAAAACCGCCCGGAATGGATGGCGGTTTGGCTGGGTACAACCATTGCAGGCCTTGTTATAGTTCCGGTGGATTTTCTTGCCTCTGAAAAAGAATGTGCAAACATTTTATCAATGACAGGCGCAAAGGCGTTTTTTCACTCTTCAAGAAAACAGAGTTTTGCCAATTCGCTTTTTACATTTGGATTGTCTATACCCATCAAGATAGGCTTGACTTCAGAATCATACTCTTCTTTTGGTGCATCCGCAGAAGAAATGCCTCTTGCAGTTGAGATCGCGGAAAACGACCCGGCGTCCATTGTTTTTACTTCCGGTACTACTGGTTTTGCCAAAGGCGTAACACTCAGCCATAAAGGGATCATATCCAACTGCAACGCGGCAATACTGTCGCTCCGGGCATATCCCACTGACGTTTTCGTCAACGTGCTTCCTCTGCACCATACTTATCCCACGACCTGTTCCTTTTTATCGCCCATCGCGCTGGGAGCTTCCACTATAATCGTTGAAAAACTCGTCGGTTCAGTGGTACTTGACGATATACGGGACGCAAACGGAAACTTTCTAATTGCTGTTCCTCTTCTTTACGACAAAGTTATGGCCGGAATTCAAAAGGGCTATAATGCCCTGCCGGGGATTCTAAAAGCAATACTAAACGTATTAAGGGCCATTTCCCTTGCCGAAGCAAAAAGGGGACGCATAGGTTTCGGCCGCTTTTTCTTAAAATTTGTCCGCCGCAGAGCCGGACTCCAGTCCATCAGAATAATGGTTGCGGGAGGCGGACCTCTTAATCCGAAAACAGCGGATTTTTTTGATTCCTTTGGGTTCAACATTGTTCACGGTTACGGAACAAGCGAGAATAGTCCCCTCATCAGCGTTAATACCCCCTGGCATAGACGCAATGCCTCGGTTGGCCTTCCGGTGGCAAAAACCGAAGTTAAGATTGTCGACGCCGACGCGGACGGGGTGGGCGAAATAGCGGCAAGGTCTCCGTCCATAATGCTGGGTTATTACAACAATCCCGAAGCCACTGCCGAGGTCATTACTCCCGACGGCTGGCTGTTGACAGGCGACTTGGGTTACAGGGACAAAAAGGGGTTTCTCTATATAAACGGAAGAAAGAAAAATCTAATCGTCAGTTCGGGCGGCAAAAATATTTACCCGGAAGAAATCGAAGTTCATTTTAACAATTCCAGGTTAATCGCCGAGTCCTTTGTAATTGGCCGGAAAGAAAAGGAACACGGCGGCGAGCAGGTTTTTGCGGTGCTGGTTCCCAACTACGAAAACATTTCCGCCGATTACCCGGGCAAAGAAAACGACGATGAGTTTATCAGGGAAATCTTTAAACAAGAGATCGACAATATAAACCGCACCCTTGTTGGGTATAAAAAGATTACCGATTTCACTATCCGCAGGGAGCCTTTTGAAAAGAACGCCCAGCAAAAAATCAAGCGCTATTTGTACAAGAATTACGAAACGCAAAATTAGCGAACGGGCGAATTACATTCGCTTTTCAAGAAAAACTGCGGCGATTTCCGCAAAGCCGTCGCCGCCTTCTCTGGCGGCAACGAAGGCGGGTTTGTGTTTCAATAGAACTGTGTAGCGCTTTATGTTTGACACGGCGCAGGCCAGGGGAAAACGCGCAAACATGGGCTCGTCGTTTGGCGAGTCTCCAACAAACAGCACTTCCCGATCCTCCACGCCGGATTTCCAGCCGAACCGACCGGCAAGGAAGCGTTCTACCATGGAAAGCTTGTTGTAATCGCCCATCCAGATATTTACATGGATGGAAGAAATCTTCGCGACGGCCCCTTCTTCTTCCGCTATTTCTCTAATGCGCTGTGCGGCGCTAATGGGAAGAACCGGCTCTTCCTCCGCAAAGTCCAGGGCAATATCAAAAAGCCTTGCAAACTGATCCTTGGCAAGTCTAAGCCCCGGAAACTCCGCAAAAGCTTTTTCTTTGATCCTTTCAAGAACGCTGTGATTGTTTCTTACCGCGTTTGGATGGTATTCCGCTTTCAGCACTGAGCCCGGCTCCTCCCAAAAAGCCAAAGCCCCGTTTTCGCCAACTACTCCATCGACAGGCCATTCCCTTGCGATTAGGTCGCACCAGCCCGCAGGCCGTCCGGTTACGGGAATTACCTTTAGCCCGGCCTCTTTTAGTTTCCACAGAGCCGCGTATGATGAAGAAAGTAGTTTCCCCTGCATTGTGAGGGTGTCGTCAATATCCATTAAAAAATAACGCACGCCCAAGGCTTCTTCGGCAGTTAGCTCCGCGATTGGTTTCATTAGCCAATATTATTGAGAATAATAGCGATTGTCAGTACCATTTGACTTAATGAAGCTTAAACCTCTTGATATTCCGGTAATCATACTGGCAACTGCCTTAACCGCAATTATTGGGGTGAAAGCTTATGGCCGTGGAACAAATTCCTTAAGCGTAGTAGTGAAGGGCCAGGACAAAACCTGGATCTTCCCCATTGAAGCGGAAGAGCGCATTTCCGTCACTGGTCCAATCGGAGAGACTCTGGTTGAGATCCGCGATGGCCAGGCGGCGATTGTTTCTTCGCCCTGCAACGGGCAGACCTGTGTAGCCGCCGGAGAGTTGCACAAAAACGGACAGTGGGCGGCCTGTTTGCCGAACAGGGTTTTTATTCTTATTGAGGGGGCTGGGGACGCGGATGTCATCGATGCAGCTTCCTGGTAAAACCTGGCTGGAAAAAGTTTCGCTTTTGGGCGGCCTCTGCTTTTTTCTTTCTACCTTGGAATACATGATTCCCAAGCCTCTGCCTTTTGTTCGCATAGGGCTTGCCAATTTTCCGCTGCTTCTGGCTTTGGATATCTTGCCGTTTTCCTGCTTTGTCCTTCTGGCGGCCTTGAAAGTCGCGGGCCAGGCGCTAATCTCCGGAACCTTGTTCTCTTATGTGTTTCTTTTTTCACTCGGCGGTACAGCAGTCTCCTCTCTTTTAATGTACGCTCTGCGCAAATGCCTTGGCAAAAAAATGATTAGCCTGGTCGGTATCAGCGCCGCCGGAGCAATGGCCTTTAACGCGCTTACTTTGCTCATGGCGTATTATTTTGTCTTTGGAAAAAGCATTATCTACGCGGCGGTTCCTATTCTGGCTCTGGGTATAGTCACAGGAACCCTTTTGGGCTTTCTCTGCGAATATTATATCGGGCGCTCAAAGTGGTACGGCTCTCCTGATATGCAGGCTGCTAATGGTAGTTTGACTCTCCCCGTTTTTGAGCCCCGCACAAGAAATGCCAGGGAAAACTTCTGCATCAAAAACTTTAGCTCGTTGGATTTAGCTGTCGCCGGGCTCTGCATGATCCCTGCCCTGCTTTTCAATCCCGACACCTATATGCGCCTTGTTCAATTTTTGTTTTTCTTTCTCATCGCCTGGCTTTCAGGTAAAAAGATAAATCCCTTGATCACTTTTTTGGTCATGCTTGCTATTGTTTTTTTTAACCTCCTTGTTCCTTATGGAGAACTGCTCTTTCACATCGGCCCGCTAAAAATAACATCCGGCGCATTTATGACCGGCGTGCAAAGAGCGGTAACCCTTGAAGGGCTTTTCATGCTGTCGCGCTGTTGTGTAAGAAGCGATCTTGCCTTCCCTGGCACTTTCGGAAAAATCGCGGGAGAGTCGCTGCGTGTTTTTTCACGCCTTACGGAAGCGAAAAACCTTTTTAACAGGAAGAATTGGGTTGAAACCCTGGACGGGCTTTTGGCTGGTTACACGCAGGCAGCTCCGGTGGAAGTAAGGGATGAGAGCGAGAAAAAACCTTTGTTGTCGGGTAGGATTATTCTGGCGGTAGTGGTAGCGCTTGCTTGGCTGCCTTTGGTTATGGGGGAATTAATATGGAAAAAATAAAATTTAGAGACGCATTAAAAACTGATTTAGAAAAAATCGTTGAAATCTACAATTCGACAATTCCTTCCAGAATGGTAACGGCTGACACAGAACCTGTTTCGGTATCCAGCAGGGAAAAATGGTTTGATGAACATAATTCTTCTAAAAGACCGCTTTGGGTTGTTGAGAATAATTCAAATGAAATAATAGGATGGGTTAGTTTTCAATCATTTTACGGAAGACCAGCTTATAATGCCACTGTTGAAATAAGCATTTATTTAGCGAAAGAGCATAGAGGCAGGGGATTGGGAAAACAAATTCTCCAATATAGCATTGACAATGCTCCAAAATGCGGCATTAAGACTTTACTTGGATTTATTTTTTCACATAATGAACCAAGCTTAAAGTTATTTAAGTCTTTTGGGTTTGAGGATTGGGCAACACTTCCAAATATTGCAGAGCTTGATGGGGTGGAACGTGGATTAAAAATATTGGGTAAACGTATATCTTGATAAGATATTATCGCAAGACTAAGTTATTGACCCGGTATAGAATACGTGATACTTTGAAACATGGACAAAAAAATAGGTATTATCGGTTATGGAAGTATGGGGAAAATGATCCTCTCGAAGTTCATGGAATCAAAAATAGTACCCGAATCTAATATATTTTTATCAAACCGAACTTATGAAAAAGTGGCGGACTTGAAAGCCATTTATCCTCTATTGAATATTTGCAAAAATAATATGGATGCTGCCAAAAACGCGGATTTACTCTTTATCTGTGTAGTACCGTCAGAAATAAAAGCGGTATTGTCGGGGATTATTGAAGGAATAAAAGATAATTGTCATATCGTATCTTTAAATGGCAGCGTATTATTTAGGCAAATGGAACAACTATGCACAGGCCGCAAAATATCGAAAGTGATCCCCAGCGTAACTGCCGTAGTAAACCAATCGCTGACTCTGGTATGCCATAATGCTTATGTAAATGGTAATGACAAAAGCGCTTTGAAAGCATTACTGGAATGTTTTGGAGCTACTATTGAAATACCAGAATCTGAAATGGGTTTTGGATCGGAATTGACTAGCTGTATGCCAGGATTTATCGGAGCAATATTTAAATCAATAACCAATGAGGCGGCAAAACGTACATCAATAGATAAAAAAGACATAATTAATATGGTTACTAAAACAATATATGGAACCGGAAAATTATTGCTGGAAATGAATATGACATTTGAGCAAATAATAAACATTGTAGCAACAAAAGGAGGAATAACTGAGGAGGGAACCAAAATAATAGAAAAAGAGACGCCAAGAATAGCAAATGCATTATTTGAAAAGACATTGGAAAAGAGAAAAACAACCACAGAAAAAGCGCAAAAAGATTTTGATGTAAAAATGCAGTGAATTTTTATTGACAAGATAACAAAAAAGGGGATAGCATATTTGTATGAGTGAAAACAATACAGTAAATAAAATTTACCCAACCATTAAAAACGCGATAATTTTATGCATTATTTTTTTGGGGCTTCAAACAGGAATTGGAATAATTATTGGGGTAATCATCGGCTTGCTTGGAATTGGGATAGATTCCATTCAATATGGGATAGGAACAATTTTTGCAAACCTGCTTTCTTTTGTGTTGGTTATTTTTATTGGCTGTAAAAAGTCTCATAAAAAACTCAGTGAAATATTTGTAATAAAGAATGTTACATTCAGCCTTTGGATCGCAGTAATTGTATTCACGTTTGGCCTTGTTATTGTTTCTTCCGAAATAGATAATTTGGTAAGCTATTTGATACCGAAACCGGAATTTTTCCAACAATTGTTTGGAACAATTGTAGAAAACAAGTATATTGCAATTTCAATAATACTTGTTGGTTTAATGCCGGCATTTGGCGAGGAAATGATGTTCAGGGGTGTAATACTTGGCGGTTTTAAAGATAACTATACCAACAAAAAGGCAATAATAGTTAGTGCTTTGTTGTTTGGGATTGTCCATCTAAACCCTTGGCAATTTGTAACAGCATTCATCTTCGGAATAATAGTTGGTTGGGTATGTTTAAAAACAAAATCCCTGTTACTATGTATATATATGCACCTCTTTAATAATATGACGTCTGTTATTCTAATCAGACTGGAAGACGTAATACCAATTAAGGGGTTTAACACAACAAGCCCTGAATATGCCTTTCAGCCGCTATGGTTTGATGCTGCCGGAATAATACTTACAGGAATAGGGGTATTATTGTTTTTTCATGGAATAAATAAAGCTAAAACCGTCACTCAATAAGACAAATTCCGAGGCATATTGATTATAGTTTCAGAATAATTTATTGTTTGTAATCATGGAGACATTTTTGCAATGGTGGGGCGGAATAGGCTATTTATTGTCCAAGATATTTATTGTCCGCTCGGAGTTTTTAGAAAACGGCAGAAATAGCCGCCTTATTGGCTGGTTTGCGTATTTAGTGGGAATGCCGGCATGGGTCATTTTATTGCTAAGCAAGCAAAGCTGGATCGCCTCTGCAGTTGAAATAGCGGGGATCCCATCAGTAATTCTGGGAATTGTTTTAACCTGGAAGCAAAATAATAGTCCAAACAAATATATCGACGGGTCAATCAGAGTCTTTATCGCTCTGGTGATTTTATTGGGAGTAGTTACAAGTATTTATACATTTGGCGGGATAAAAACCCTTTCGCAAGTTTTAGAAATATTAATCATATTTGGTATTCTTATAAGCAATTATTTACTGGCAAGAAAGAATCCGTTTGGATGGCTTACGTTTACTTTGGGGCTTACAAGTACGAGTATTCTAATGTATATACAGAATAAACCAATATTATTTATTCAACAGTTGGTTTCTTTAATTCCTGTAATAATTGGATTTATAGTGTGCATGAAAAAAGCAAAAATAAACGCCAAGTTATGTGTTGTTGCTTTATTTGCGGCATTATCTTTCTCGAATTGCGCGACAATACGACAAAAAGATTTTACCCAATACAATTTTTCATTGAATAACACGGTATCTATATTCCTGATTGATAATGAAAAAGCCCCTTATTTTTGTATACCTGTTCAGTACATGGGCGATTACCAAATTGACCGCTTCGAATTTGATCATGGCAATATATTAATTGGCGATTACGATATTTTGTTGAAAAGGGACGAGACAAATATCTCTGTGTATCTAAACGAAGCGGCAGATGAGGATGGAGGTTTAATCGACGGATTCAACTTAATCTATCTGGAAAATAATGGCAGGGTATCAGTCTCGAAAATGGCGGAACCTTTAGCGCCCAAAAAAGAAAGTGATTATCTAAACCATTACTACATTTTTATTGAAAAACATCTAACAAATAATGAGATGAAAAATATAGTCAGTGAATATGAAAAAGGGAATGTTAATTCCCAGATGTCTATTTGGTACGATCTGGCTATTGACGGTGAGGAGCAATACGGTTCCGGAATATTAGATAATTTTGAGCTTTATGACGGACCGAGTATTGATCTCGCCGGGTTCTTTACTAATTTGAATTTTTTTAGGGCCAAATATCCCAAGTGAATATCCGCCTTGTCAAAGGCTCTCCGGTATGTTATAAAGGATTATCTTATTTAAGGAGACATCAATGAAAACCACCATTAACAATAATCAAACTCTTAGGCGGACAAAAACCTGAGCTGGTAAACATCCGGTGTATTTAACCAATTGAACTCCTACCAATAAATTAATTGGTGAAATTATCTTTAGGGTATTTCCTCCTCAAGACTGTCCAGTAAATTCAGTGCAAATTCCAACAGGGGGAAATTATGTCTGCTTCTTATAAAAAGTTAAAAAAGTTTTTATCGTTTTATAAACCTTACCGCCTGCTATTAGCGGCGGATATTATCTGCGCTACAATTACCGTGCTTGCCTCGCTTACCTTACCGCTTTGCATACGCTACCTCACCGTTAACGGGCCGGGGCTTGAGCCAGGAGAGGCGTCTCTTCTCGTTTTTCGTACCGTGCTAGCCATGCTCGCTTTGATTCTTCTTCAGGCCTTTTGTGGAATCTTCTATGACTATAAGGGCCACGCAATGGGGGCGATGATGGAACGCGACATGAGAAACGAACTTTTTAGACACTGCCAGCGGCTGCCGGTGCATTTTTTCGACAGACAAAGAACTGGAAGCCTTATGTCCCGCATCTCAGGCGATCTTGAAGACATGGCGGAGTTCTGCCACCACGGGCCGGAAAACTTATTTCTCTTTCTTTCAACTTTTGTAGGAGCGTTTGTCATCCTCTTCCGCATTGACGCGCGGCTTACACTGGTTACATTTGCATTTCTTCCGCTCTTGATTATTTATACTGTCTTTTTTCAGGGCAGATTAAGAAAATCTTACCGGGAAAACCGCGAGAACATAGCGGAACTTAACGCCGACCTGGAAGATACGCTTTCGGGAATCAGGGTGGTGAAATCTTTTACCAACGAAAAAATGGAAGATGAAAAATTCCGAGTAGCTAATGAAAGTTTTTCAAGGGGAAGAAAAAACATTTATCGTAACGAGGCTTTTTATTATTCAGCTATGGAATATTTTTTTGCGCCGCTTGTTATTGCCGGAGCTGTAGCGGCTGGAGGAATTATGATCTCACGATCTGTTCTTTCCGCGCCCGATCTAATCGTGTTCCTGCTTTACATCGGCTATCTGACTTCACCTCTTACCAGAATTGCCCAATGGGTAGGACAATTTCAAAATGCAATGGCAGGTTTTACCCGTTTTATGGAGATCATGGATACTAAGACAGAACAGCTTTCAAATTCCGAAAATACCGCGAAACAACGATTCAACGGCCATATTGAGTTTATCAACGCAAGTTTCAAATACGGCGAGACACTGGAAAATGTCTTTGAAAACATTACTCTTGATGTCCCGGCAGGTACATCCATTGCCCTTGTAGGTTCATCGGGAGTTGGAAAGACAACACTCTGCTCTCTAATTCCAAGATTTTATGAGTTAAACTCAGGAAAGATACTACTTGACGGCCGGGACATTCGGGAAATTGATCTTGAAACCTTGCGGCATAATATCGGGGTAGTCGCACAAGACGTGTATCTTTTTAATGGAACCGTAATTGAAAACATCGCTTACGGAAAACCTTCCGCCAGCCGTGAAGAAATAATTCAGGCGGCTAAAATGGCGAAAGCCGACGATTTTATCATGGAACTGCCCAATGCCTATGAAACGAAAATCGGTCAACGCGGCATACGTCTTTCAGGAGGACAGCGCCAGCGCTTATCTATAGCGCGGGCATTTCTTAAAGACCCTCCTGTGCTTATACTTGACGAGGCGACCAGCGCCCTCGATTACGAGAACGAAAACGCCATCCATGAAAGCCTTGACAGCTTTATCAAAAACAGAACGGTGCTGATTATCGCTCACCGGCTTTCAACGGTAAAGAAAGCTGGAAGGGTTTTTCGTCTTTCAGAACGCGGTATCGAAGAAACAAGCAACTACGGGGACGCTGATGTTGTATAACCGTTACAGTAGTTCCCCGTACATCCTTACAAAGACTTTTTTCATTATCGTTGCCAACGCCATATACGCGAGAATAATGCACCCAAGGTAAGGGAAGTAACTATACGGCAAAGGAGTCATATCAAACTGCGATCCAAGCCATGTGTAAGGAAGGATGGTGCCCGCCGCTATTCCTAAAGTGGTAAACAGGGTAACACGGGACGAAGCGCGGCTCTGGATAAAAGGTATCTTCGGGGTACGGATCATGTGTATTACCAGAGTTTGAGACCAAAGGGATTCAACAAACCACCCTGAATGGAAAAGCATCATGAAAAGAACTTTCGCGTCGTCGTTAATATTTGCGTATGTCCCTCCGGCAAAGAGGGGACAAATGATAAAGAACATCAGGCAGTAAGTAGCGATATCAAAAACGGAACTTGTAGGCCCTATCCAAAGCATAAAGCGGCTTATCGAGGAAGCGTCCCACTTGCGGGGTTTGCGAAGGTAGTCCGAATCCACGTTGTCCCAGGGAATGGCTATGCAGGAGATATCATAAATCAGGTTTAAGACAAGAATCTGAATGGGCAGCATGGGCAGGAACGGAAGGAAAGCGGAGGCGGCCAGCACCGAAAACATATTGCCGAAATTGGAGCTGGCCGTCATCTTGATATATTTGATGATGTTGGCGTAGATCTTTCTGCCTTCGATAACGCCTTCTTCCAGCACCATCAGATCTTTTTCCAAAAGAATGATGTTGGCCGATTCTTTCGCGATGTCAACTGCGGTGTCTACCGAGATGCCGACATCAGCAGCCCTCATGGCCGCCGCATCGTTGATACCGTCACCCATGTAACCAACGGTGTGGCCGTCATCCCGCAGGGCTTTCACAATGCGCGCCTTCTGGCTCGGCGAAAGCTTTGCGAAAATATCCACCTCGTCCACTGTTTTTTTCAGCGCTGCGTCGTTCATGCCTTCGATGTCAGAACCCAAAAGGATACGTCCGGCGTTAAGCCCGACAGACTGACACACAGTGCGCGTAACGCCGTCGTTGTCCCCGGTGAGCACTTTCACCTTGACGCCGTATTCGCCCAGCGCGGCTATAGCCTTCTCCGAGCTTTCCTTGGGAGGGTCAAGGAAGGCAAGATAGCCGATAAAAGTCATATTACTTTCATCCTGCGCCGAAAGCGCCAACGGAAGCTTTACCGTCTTCTGCGCCAGCCCCAGCACCCGCATCCCCTTTTCGTTAAGTTTGCGGCACGAAGCAAGGATCTCCTTCTTAAGCTCCTCCGTCAAAGGCCGGGCTTCCCCTTTGTAGCCTGCCTCGGAAGAAATAGCCAGCATTTCCTCAATAGCGCCCTTGGTAATAAGCGCAGCATTTCCCGATGAATCTTCCACCGCCACGCTCATCCGGCGGCGGTTAAAATCAAAGGGAATCTCATCAACTTTTTTATAGTCCGACCACAGGGAAGTTAATTCCGCTTTTCTGGAGAACTCAATAATTGAAACGTCCATCAGGTTTTTCAATCCGGTTTGATAATAACTGTTGAGAAAAGCCTGGCGCAGTACATCGGTATCTTCATCGCCGTTTATGTTCAGGTGGTACTCAAGAATGACCTTGTCCTGGGTAATCGTTCCGGTTTTATCCGTGCAAAGAATATCCATGGCACCAAAGTTTTGAATTGAGTTAAGGTTCTTCACGATAACCCGCTTTTTCGACATGGACACTGCGCCCTTGGCAAGGTTGGCGGAAACAATCATCGGAAGCATTTCCGGGGTCAAGCCGACGGCAACCGAAAGCGCAAAGAGAAAGGCCTGCAGCCAATCGCCTTTGGTGAATCCGTTTATCAAAAGGACAATGGGCACCATGATCATCATGAAGCGAATCAGCACCCACGAAACAGAGCTGACTCCCTTTTCAAAGCTGGTGGGCGGCGCTTTTACCTGCAATTGCCGCGCAATGGAGCCAAGAATGGTATCATCACCGACTGTGATAACCAAAGCTGTAGCCGCACCTGAGATGACGTTAGTCCCCAT
>JGI20171J29575_12612083_pt1 | contig 11472 bp, 10 predicted proteins | sample TergutNc150P4_FD_29575 | JGI IMG/M metagenome (IMG submission 29575)
AAAATTGGCCTTACCGCGCTCCATGCGTACCAAAACCGAAATTCCGATACCCAGGCGAAGCATTTTAACCTAGTCCTCTGCCCCTCCCACCTAACGAAGAAATGGGTTCGGGAAATTGAGGAATCATTGCCTGATACCTTTGCCGTTATTGCGACTAGTATCGGCGAGATAAAAACAGCCTATCAAGCGTACCAACAGGATAGCAAAACCTGCTACGCCATCATCTCAAAGGAAAGGGCCAGGGACGGCTACATGAAGCGCCCGTCAGTCACATGGAGCAAAAGGCGCAAGGCTTTCATTTGCCCATCTTGTTTTAAGCCAGTAATGATGGAAATAATCGACTGCGACTCGAAGTATAGGGTGGTAGCCGACCAATTCTTCTTCAAGCGGGAGAATAAATTGAACCATAAATGCGAGCATTGCGGTTCTTTGCTTTGGTCTGCGTTAGCGCCTGAATCACAATCAGAATGGGTTAAGGTAACGGACATAGGGTTCGTCCATCGCAAGATGGCCTATCAGTATCTTGAAGCCGTTGCAAAAAAACCTGCGTTGTTAGACGAGATACAAGAAATAGTAGACAACCCTGACGGACACTTTCCCAATTCAGGGGCATACAGGAGGTTGCCTTTATCTACTTTTATAAAACGCCACATGAAAGGCAGAATTGACGGCCTCATCGTTGACGAGCTTCATCAGTACAACAACAATTCGGGGCAAGGCGATGCGATGGGGGAATTATTCAAAACTGCGAAGAAGGTTGTAGGCATGACCGCCACGCTCATCAACGGGTACTCATCCGGCATATTCCACCTATTATACAGAATATCTCCCGCATTAATGGTGAAAGACGGGAAATCCTACGACAAATCCGTAGACTTCAACGATGAATACGGCGTCACCGAATCGGTCTATGAATTAGCTGCCCCCGATTATAACGCCAACCGCAGAACCGCCAAAAAGAAAATTAGGGAACGGCAGTTGCCGGGCGTGTCCCCGTTAGTGTATTCAAGGTTCCTGATGGATTCGGCGGCTTTTCTATCGCTCAATGACATGGGGAAAGAATTGCCTGAATACGAGGAAATCCCCGTACAGCTACAGATGAATGAGAATGTCGCCAATGAATACGACGGCCTTGAAACGAAGTTTAAATACATATTCTGTTTCCAAAAAGACATCGCTAAAAAGGTTCTATCGGCGTATTTGGGGCTTCTAACTGTCTATCCCGATCAGCCTTATGGACATAAGCCCATTGTACATCCCATCACTGGCGAAAACCTTGTAGTGTCAAAAGATACGTCCAGTTTCGATGAATTGCATGAAAAAGATTACAGCGTGCTTGAAGTAGTGCGGCGCAAGGCATCGGAAGGAGGGCGCGTACTTGTATACACAAGCTGGACGCGGATTGACAGCCAGGTGAAACTAACGAACCTGCTAATGGAAAACGGTTACAGGGTTGCTATTCTAACATCCGCAGTCCCTCCCAATAAGCGCGAGGAATGGGTTAGCAAACAGGTTAAGGGCGGTATTCATGTGTTAATCACAAACCCCAGTTTGGTAGAAACCGGGCTAGACCTGAATGACTTTACCACTTTGTATTATTACAACATTGCGTATAACCTGTTTACCCTCCGGCAATCTTCCAGGCGCTCATGGCGCATAAACCAAAAAGCGCCGAAGATAGAAGTCTATTTCTCTTACTATGAAGGAACTATGCAGCACAGGGCTATCCGGTTGATGGCGTCCAAGCTGGCCGTGGCGGGAATCATTGAAGGCAATTTCACGGATGAAGGGTTAGCCGCTATGTCCGATTGCGCCGACATGACTACAGCTTTAGCGCGTGAGCTTACCCAGGGCATTAAGAACGAGGTTGAGGATTTAAGCGCGGTGTTTCGCAAGATGGCAAAGTTTAAGCCTGTGCCTAATCTCGAAAAGATTGAGCATGGATGTACTAAGCCTGTATCTACCAGAAAGGTTCAGGAAGAATTATTCCCGGATTTCATATCAACTACGGTTTCTCCTGTTACGGTTTCCTATGTTCCTCGTAAAAAAGAGGGCATACAAGAAGATACTTTCTTGCAGAAGCTCAGGCAGTTCAAAGAAAGGGTCAAATCCCGCTATGCCGAACAGCATACTGCCTGATATGTTTGGATCTGCGCTAAAAGCTGGCAGTAATATAGAAAGAATATAAAAAAAGCATCCCTGCAAAAGTAGCAATCGTACAGGCGATATGCCTGTACGGTTGCTTTGTGTACCCGGCATGAGGATATTGTTCACACAATGAACGGTTTCCTACTCGATCAAAAAAATTAACTGATAAGGAGCAGATAGTGTCATTAAAAACACAACGTGAAAATATGCAAACCATCTCCAGCCTTGTCTCGCAAGAGTTAGGCTATATAGATGGTGAACGCGAAGGCGGTCCAAACGGTGCTAAAAAACATTTCCACACCAAATCAGCGGCGTTCCTGCGGGCATTGGGCAACGATCTAGGATTCAAAGATTTTAAGGTCACGAATAATTACGGCGGCATAGCGGTATCAGGCGAGATAACGCTGATGGGTATATGGGGCGAAGGCAACGGCCTTTATCTGGAAATATCCCAGCCGATAACACAACAACGCGAATTCATGTATAGGCATATAACCCACATGAAGGATTACTGCGGAGGAAATAACCGCTGGATGCCTTGCGGCATATTCACCAATGGCGAATATGAGAAACTGCTAGATATGCTGTTAGCCTTACGGGATACCTCAAAGGAGAAAAGCAATGTTGCCTGATTACAACTACAAGCAAACGCACTATGCTGTCGTAAAACTGGAGGAAGCCGCGACAATAGTTAAGCAGGCTATTAATGAGCTTGCCTCTCTAAAGAAGAAGCTGGACAAACTAAAAAATAATAAGCCAAAAGCTCAAGAAGCCTACGCAGATCTGCAACAGCAGTTTGACAAGCTTAAAAAAGCTCTTGATTCTACTACTCTGGCTCTATTGGAGATGGAGTTGCCGGACATAGCTGACTGCTCTGCAAAGCTTAACCACACTGTCAAAGATTTTAGCTTGATGACGCCTGACTACGGTAAGCTGTGCGCGGCGTTAAGCGATTATCTGGCTAAACTCCCCCTCTCTGAATCCAAGGCAAAAACAACCAACGCCGCAATAATTGGTAGGCTGATGGCGAGCGTGAAGATGGGCTATTACCCCACGGAGACGGAACACATAAGGCTAATCACACGGAGCATTGAGTTCCCCGATGGCGTGACCGCTAACCTTCTGGACCCCTGCTGTGGATGCGGGATTGCTTTACAAACAATAGCTCTTGAACACGAATGCAATACCTACGGGGTCGAGCTTGACCGCCACCGTGCGGAAGAAGCGATTACTCGGTTAAACCGTGTAGGCTTCGGTTCTTACTTTCACTCCCGCATCAGCCAGGAAGCGTTTCACCTAATGCTCCTCAATCCGCCATATTTGTCCGTTATGACTGAAGGCGGGAACAACGCCAGAAGCGAAAAGCGGTTCTTGATAGATAGTTACAGCCACCTTATGTACGGCGGCGTAATAATATACATCATTCCATACTACCGCCTGACCGCTGATATATGCCGGGTGTTGTGCGATAACTTCGATGACATCTCCGTGTGGAAGTTCATGGACGGCGAGTTTCAAAAATACAAACAGATAGCCGTCATGGGAGTACGGTGTAAACGGCGTGATGGTTCCAAAATGGTTCAGGCTCTTGCATCGCTGGGTTTGAAACCGGATAAACTGCGGATGCTTTCAGAATTAACCGAGGGGCGTTATCGTCTGCCTGAAACGGCTGTAAAGGTTAACCTGTTTAAAGGGGCGCAGTTCAACGCATACGAGATGGCGGAACAATTAAAACGTTCTACCAGTTTCTCAAAGCTCTTTGAGAAAAGCAAATTGGACAGCAGATACAAGCGACCGCTTTTACCCCTTTCCATAGGGCAAGTGGGCTTGATAGGCGGTTCCGGCCTGATAAACGGTTTAGTTGAATGCGATACGCCTCATATCATCAAAGGACGGATTATCAAAGAGAAAATTGTCAGCAAGGAGGAGAACCTAAATAGCAAGGGCGAATTAAAGTCTACCACAGTCTTTGAGACGCACTCTAACAAGATGATTTTCAACCTGCTTACGCCTCAAGGGTTCATCTCCCTGTCCGATTACGGCAATAAGGACACGGAAGATGAAATAAGCGCCGCCTAATTCTATAAAAATTTTATATCAAAAGGAGGCAAATATGCCAAACCACTGTTTCAATTATCTCACTATGTCCGAAGACACTATGCCTATTATCCTTCAAAACTATATTAGGCTTGATGAAAGAGGGCAAGAAATTTTTGACTTTGAGCGTATTGAACCTGTAGGGGACGTTCCAGACTGGTACGAACAGCGGATGAATAAATGGGGCACGAAATGGGTAGGCTACGATCTTAGCATAGGGGAATCTGACATGGATTTCTTTACAGCATGGTCGCCGCCTGTGCCAATCATCAAGAAACTTGCCGAGCTTCATAAAGATACAGTATTCACGCTTGAGTATTACGAAACTGGATGCGCGTTTCGCGGCATCGCTACAGCCAAATGGCAGGACGGAGAAGTATTGCTTGATGACCAGCATTGGGACATGACAGATAAAGACTATGAGGAATTGGGCTTGTCATAGCCGCTTGGCAGAAAAACACTTTACAAGGAGATATTCACATGACTTATCAGATCGTGTCTGAACGCAAGATGAAAAACAAGGTAAAAATTAAGGCCCCTGGTGAAGTCTATAAACTGGTTAAGCGGTATGCAGGGGAGAAGCGGGAATTATTTATCTTGTTAACCTTGAACGGCGCTAATACCGTTATTTCGATTTCAATAGTAAGCATCGGAATAGTAAACAGGACAATCGTCCATCCGAGGGAAATTTTCTACAGGGCAATAACCGATAATGCGGCGGCCATCATTGTTTGCCACAACCATCCTTCTGGTAATGTAATACCCTCGGATGAAGACAAAGACATTACAAAAAAAATTTGCAAAGCCGGAGAGATAATTGGTATACCCCTTATTGACCACGTTATTTTCTCTAAAAGGGATTATACCAGTTTGAAAGAGGAAGGCATCATCCCGAAAACCCGTGGTTTCGATAAAAGCTTTTCCGCTTAATCCTTTTCAACCAAAGCCGCTTTAAGCGGCTTTTATTATTTACGGAGGCAATATGCACGGAATACTTGAAAACGATTTTATGTTTTCTGGCCGGGGAGAGGTTCCCTGGCACGGCATCGGCGCTGTACTGGACGGGGTACTGACATCCGATGAAGCAATCAGAGAAGCCCGCCTGACCTGGACAGTCGAACAGGTTCCGGTCTTCACCGCGAACAATCGGGCCGAATCCATACCAGGCTATTTAGCCAATATGCGGAGCGACAGCGAAGAAGTATTGGGCATCGTGTCCGAGCGGTACAAAGTCGCCCAAAATAAAGACGTTTTCGCATTTGCGGACGACCTTATCGGGAACGGCAGGGTGAAATGCACCTATGAAACAGCGGGGTCTCTGTTTAATGGGAGAAGGGTGTTTATACTGGTCAATATGCCGAAGGGCCGGATTGTCGAGGACGAGTACCAGCCCTATTTGTGCCTTTCCAACGCACATGACGGCACAGCCTGCCTGCAAGTTTTTCTGACAGGCATTCGGGTAGTTTGCAACAACACGCTCTCGGCGGCATTGAATTCGGCAAAAAGGAAAATCTCAATACGGCATCTGTCCGCTATGGAGCAACGGAAAGACGAGGCGCTTCATACCATGGGCGCGGCGTCCAAATACTTCCACGACCTTGAGAAATTCGCCTCCCAGCTTGCCGGAAAGAAAGTAAACATCGGCAAGGTATTGGACAGGCTATTCCCTGCGTCAAAGGAAATGTCGTTAAGGCAGCTTGCTTCCAACCGTGAAGTAAAGGAAACCATCAAAGACCTTTTGAAAAAGAAAGACGACCTTCAAAACTTCAAGAACACGGCGTGGGGTGTCTATAGCGCAATCGCCGACTACCGCTCAAACGCCCAGCCAAAGCGGAAAACGGAAACTTTTGCGGACAGCAAAATGGCTATGTTCCTAGACGGCGATTCGGTGATGAACGAAGCCCAGGAAATAATTATGGAGCTTGCCGCATAAGCAAAGCGTTCTCCGGTAATTCGATGTATTAGGCCGCTCTGTAAAGGGCGGCAAATTTTATCTTGACTATAGGGGCAGCCCTCTTGATTCGCAATAAAGAAACTGAAATACTTCTTTTGGCTAGATTGATAAGAATAACCAATTTACATAGAAGGTATCGGAATAACATGAAACCAGCTAATAAGGGGGCTGTCTTCTAGGGCTTAGGCCAAAGGAGACAGCATTGTCAAGAAGTTATAGAAAAGTTCCTCCCCGTAAGTGTAGCGACTACACTAATAAAAGGGATATTCGCATCCGCGACCGCGCTTCCATCCATCGGGAAATGACAAACCCGGAGTATGGGGATGCGGTATTTTTGTCAGAAAAGAAGCTCTCATCGCCTTGGCGCGGTTTTACGCGCTACAGAGGCAAAAAAGAAATCCGAGACGGTTATTTCCTTGAGATAAGAAACATCCTCAACGGCTACAGCACCCGCCTCGGCGCATCGTTGGAAGAAGATTTTATTGAGATTTTTAGAAGCATCCGAAATAACCCCGCCGGAAACGCATTGGCATACCTCTTTGAGTGGCTCAATCCAAAAAAAGCGCGGGAAGCTATCAAAAGCTGGCAAGGAGAGCCGCTTGACGTATTGGGATATTTAGCCAGCCACGGCTATATCGAAAAAGCCGTACGCCAGCAGTTCAAGAAAGAAACTGCAAAGTAGGGTGGCGGCATGAAAGAGAAAGATTTGCTTGAAAGAACCCGCAAGCGGGAACTAAGGATTGCGTACCGCGCTAAACGCTTAAAGCATGAAAAAGACAAAAGGGAGCGGTTGCGGGAGAAAAAAGAAAGGAAAGCCCTTCTCAATAAAGAAGCCCCGCATATTTTAAAGGCCGACAACAAGAAGGCTATTATTAAAAACAAAAAGCTTGAGCTTGGGGAATTTCTTGGCCGATATTCATTTATCCCTTCCACCGCTTTTGATTGCCGCCACTGTATCCCTCCATCTTGGAGGCCAAAATCGTTCAACAAGAAAAGGCAGCATTTTGAATTCCTAAAGAGGTTTGTTTATCCCTACCCATTGCCTGAAACGGTATTATGGACGGCCCTGGAGTATCCATATGTGAATTTGATGGACGATATAAAACTAAAGAACCATTACTGTGGAATTATACAGTTGGCAAGAAAGTGGATCACGGATATTACCAGCGGCGAATCGTTTTACAAGCGAAACAAAAAGTATTTCACCAAAACGGAAGCGCATTTGTTTTTAAGCTCAAAGATTCCCTATTCCGGATGCGTGTCAGTAATAAAGCTTTTCTTCTATGCTAAATGCAGGGCTCGTGCGTTAAGCCATAAGCTTAGTTTGGTGATAGCCGAAGTATTTTCTGTAAAGTTTGAAAAATGGTATATGAATAGTCTTGTCGAAAACTTCCTTGATTTGATTGCCAGAGCGCCCGTCTATTGTTATGAAAGCGCAATGCTCGGCGATCTCTGCGATTTTGTCTTAGCTAAAATTAAAAAAGGAAAGAAGGATGCTTTCTCTTTCAGCGGCAGGACTATTTCAAGCGTAATAAGGCTCGTCAATGAATGGCACGATTCGCTAAGGCGGGAAGAGGAAGCTGAACAGACGCAAAGAGCGGAATTAACAGGAATGCAAGGCAATGCCCGGAAGAATAAAAAGCCTATCGACACGTCTAAATGGAAAGGGCTAGGGATAGCCCAATTCCGCTATGAAACAGACGGTTGCTTGTGGATGGTTACAGAATTAAAAACGGCTAAAGAGCTTCTAAATGAAGGGAGGAAGATGCACAATTGCGTTTCATTTTATTCGCACGCTTGCGCATCAGGCAATTGTTCAATATTTACTGTCGAATGCGTTTATTCAGAAGGCAGAGACATTGAAAAAACTGCCACTTTGGAAGTAAAGCTTGCAAACCGCGCTTTGGTTCAGGCAAAAGGAAAATGCAATACTGCTATAACGTCCAGGACAAAGAACGTTATTACGCGCTGGGCTATGGCAAATATGATAAGCGTCAAGCTATAAGCCTAGCATATAAAGCAACATTTTGCATTTCCGTCATACTAAGCTGCTCTGTATAGGGCGGTTAATTACCACTTTAAGGAAAGGAACTATGAAGAATATTATTGTAAAAGACGAAAGGAACTATCAAGTAATCGCGGGCAACGCAATTTCTGTACTGAATTCCCTCCCGCCTTCAATTTATGAAGTTTATTACAATCCTGAAACGGGCTTCAGCTTAAACGAAATCGAACAGCCCCTCAATATCACAAGTAAATTATACGGAGAGGTAGATTTTATAACAGACAGGGTTTTAAGCAGCTTTGAAAGAATTGATGGGAATCTTGGGGCTTTGTTTTCAGGCCCTAAAGGAGTAGGGAAGAGCCTAACAGTAAGGAATATCTGCCAAAAGGCTGTAAAAAAGGAACTGCCTGTAATATTAGTCAAGAAATACTTCAGCAACATCAGCCAATTCATTGAAAGCATTTGCCAGTCATGCGTAGTCGTTTTTGACGAATTTGAAAAGTCATACAATGCCAGAGGGCCAAGAGACAAAGATGACTTTGAAGGCCAGGAAAATCTGTTGAATTTATTTGACTCATTGCTTGCCGGAAAGAAACTGTTTCTGTTGACTTGCAATGATTGGCATGATTTATCGCAGTTTTTGCTTAACCGCCCTGGAAGGATACATTACCATTTCAAGTATCACAGCCTTTCTGTCAGCGAAATATCAGCGTACTGTGCGGACAACCTCGCAAAAGAAAAGCATAGCCTTATCCCTGAAATATGCTCTTCCGGAGTGCGTATCCCTAATTTCTCTTACGATATGCTAAGGTCAATTGTATTTGAATTAAACAATTATAGTTGTAGCCTTGAAGATGTTAAGAATGACTTAAACATAAGCGTACGTGAGCTTTCAGCTTTTTGTTTTAAGGTTTACCTAGAATCAGGGGAGATTGTAGACGATGAAAGCCTTGTTGATTTTGGGAGTCCTTGCTTCTCTCTTGAGTGGAATAAATGTCCAGGAGGCAAAAAGTATTCTGCAATTATGAACTTGCAAGAGGCTCGTTGGACTGGCAATAACGATGGTTCGCTGGTGGTTGATAAAGAATTCATTTTAAAGCCGGGAGATCCGGAAGAAGACTGTGGTGATATTGAAAAAATTATTTTCATTCCAACCAAAAACCACTTTAGGAATAGGGATCATCGCTATATTGACTAAGCTATTTTATTCAAAAGCCGCTCTGTATGGGGCGGCTCTTTTATTGTTAGTCATTGAAAACTTATTACGGAAAGGAGGCAAAGGATTTAAAAGAGAAACTCAATTAATAAAGGAAACTAATTCCACACGCTAATCAAGGAGGCATTATGATAATTACAAACAGGCAAAATTTGCCGGAAGGGTTTGTTAAAGCGGTTTCTACAGAGCGACACAATGCTGAAGGCTCGCTATCCGCTACTACATTAATCCACGGCGTAAAAGAAATCATCCTTACCGACCGCTATTGGGATTCCCTTGAGGATGACGTATCAGACCGTATATGGGCAATCTGGGGGCAAGCGGTACATTCGCTTATGGAAAGCGAAGGGGAAAACGAATTCACCGAACAGGAAATGGATTATAAAGTAAGCGGCATTACAGTAACGGGAAAAATTGACAATTATGACATGGAGCATGGCATAATCAATGACTATAAAACAGCACCTGTGATAAAAGTCAAGCTTGGCAATTTTTCAGAATGGTACTTGCAGGGAATGATTTACGCATGGCTACTGACAAAAAACAATTTCCCTGCCAAGCATTGCCGCTTTATTGCCCTATTGAAAGACCACAGCAAGCCGGAAGTATTGCGGGATAGCCAGTACCCCAAAAGCCCTGTCTATTTATACGAATTCCCGGTAACCAAGCAAGGGCTTTTCAAAATCGGGGTATACATCAGAAACAAGGTTGAGGAGTATAAGCGCGGCCTTTTGCTTGCAGACAACGATATTCCCCCATGCGCTCCGGAAGAACGATGGGATAGGCCGCCTAAGTTCGCCGTGATGAAAAGCGGCCAGAAAAGAGCAGTCAGGCTATTTAACACGATGGAAGAAGCGGACCTGTTAGCCAGCGTTAAAGGCGAAAGCCATTACGTTGAATGCCGAAAAGGGGAATCCGTCAAATGCTCGTCTTACTGCTTATGCAAGAATTACTGCAACTTCTATCAGGATTCCGTCTTATCGGCAATATCGGCAAGCAATGAAGCCGATTGCGAACAGTCAGCGGCGTAGGGAGGGCGTATGCGCTTTATAACCAGTAGCGGCGTTCATTTAACAATTTCTCTTGACAAGGGAATTTATATCACGGTGTGGAAAATAACCATGCCCATTATTTTACTTGTTACCCTTTGCGCTTGTGTGTTGCATTGGGTAGGCGTCAAATAAATCCCTTCTTTGGAAGGGATGAATCTGAATTATCCGTATGATTACGGAAAGGAGTTAATCTATGCCATTTGTTGATGCGGAACGTACCCAGCTCTATTTGAGGTGCGCTTTATTCGGGCCTAGCGGAAGCGGAAAAACAATGACCGCCCTTCGCATGGCTAAGGGGATTGCCGATAAATTGGGAGTTCCTTTTGCGGTTATCGACACGGAAGCTCGCTCGGCCACAAAGTATGCCGACAGGTTTGCTTTTAAGGTAGACAACCTCGAAAAGAAAACCATTGAAAATTACCTTGCTTCAATGGAGGAAGCCAAGAAAGCCGGGTATAAGGTGCTTGTTATCGACAGCCTTTCCCACGGATGGAGGGAACTGACAGAGGAAGTTGACCGGATTACCCAAGCGAGCAACTCTAAGAACAGTCTTCTGTCCTGGGGGAAAGTCGGGCCAAAGCAGAAGCGGTTCATCGACGCTATCCTTAATTACCCCGGCCATATCATCGTAACCATGAGGAGCAAGACCGAATGGGTTATCGGCACAGGGGAAAACGGAAAGATCGCCGCTGAAAAGCTGGGCCTAGCTCCCGAACAGGGGAAAGGCATTGAATATGAGTTTGACCTGCTTCTCGAACTCAAGCAAAACCACTATGCCACTATTACCAAGGACAGGACAGGGAAATATCAGGACGTGGTAATTGAAAAGCCGGGCGAGGATTTTGGAATCGCGCTCTATGAATGGCTTGCAAGCGGCAAAGCTGAAAAGCCAGCAACAACGGCGGCCCCGGTAGCTAAAACTGCCAGCAAGCCGAAAAAATCACAAGCCGTGCCTGAGACGCCGAAGCCCGAAAAGCCAGTCAAACCGCTTTCCCTAAAG
>JGI20171J29575_12612082_pt1 | contig 11468 bp, 12 predicted proteins | sample TergutNc150P4_FD_29575 | JGI IMG/M metagenome (IMG submission 29575)
TTATGCTGATTTCAGTGTTGGTAACACTGGCGGCTTTTTTATATTTACTCGTAATGCGTCCAAATACTAATAACTTTGACAATGCCCTTTGAAGATCGTTTATTTAAGATTAGAAAAAATCTTTTATATCAATAACTTTACCCTACGGGAGTTCATTGACAAAATCATTGTGCATTACAGGGAGCAAGAGTTCGGGCAGACTGTTCATGACATAGAAATCTTTTACCGTTTCATCGGGTACATCGAATTGCCGTAGTTGACCATAGCGCAAAGAGAACAGCTTGTAGCGATTTTAGGCAGGAATGAAATGGAAAAGGCAGGGTGAACACCCTGCCGAAAGAACAAAAAATAGCAACAAAGAACACTCAAGTCCCTTGTGGCTATTCATACTAGTGGGCCATCAGGGACTCGAACCCCGGACCAACCGGTTATGAGCCGGTTGCTCTAACCAACTGAGCTAATGGCCCCCATTTTGATTATGCTAAAGTTAGACGGCAAAAAATATTATAACAACTAATATTTGCTTTGTCAATAGAAAATTTAAAATTTCCCTTGAAACTTGACAATAATTGTGTTAATATATTAAGGCATTACGCACGTTACAACTAGTTTATCTGAAGTGGCATCAAAAGTCAATATAAAAATGATGTTTTAAGATAATTTATAATTTAATGTAACGGAGGATTAACTTTACAGGAGGAATTTAATAATGGCAGTAGTATCTATGAAACAGCTTTTAGAAGCGGGAGTACACTTTGGCCATCAAACTAGAAGATGGAACCCTAAGATGGCAAAGTATATTTTTACGGAACGCAATGGCATTTATATCATTGATCTGCAAAAAACAGTTAGGAAATTGGAGGAAGCTTATAGGTTTGTACGCGATTTATCTGTAGAAGGCGGCGATGTTTTATTTGTGGGAACAAAAAAACAGGCACAGGATTCTGTTAAAGAAGAAGCCGAACGTGCCGGTGCCTTTTATGTAAACGCAAGATGGCTTGGGGGTATGCTGACTAACTTTATGACAATCCGCAGAAGAGTTGCCCGGTTAAAACAATTACGAGCTATGGAAGATGACGGCACTTTTGAGCTGCTTCCCAAAAAAGAAGTTATTAAAATCAATCTCGAAATCGAAAAGCTTGAAAAATTTTTAGGCGGGATTAAAGAAATGGAACGGGTTCCGGGATGCTTATTTATAGTAGATCCCAGAAAAGAGAGAATTGCCGTTGCGGAAGCCAAAAAATTGGGTATCCCTATTGTAGCGATTGTGGATACAAACTGCGATCCCGATGAAATTGATTATATAATTCCCGGAAATGATGACGCTATCCGCGCAGTAAAATTAATCGCGGAAGCTATGGCTAACGCTATCATTGAAGGCCGTGAAGGCAGAATGGGTGCGGCGGCTATCATTGTTGAAGAAGAACCGGATGTTGAAAAAGTATCTGATGTCCTTGATGTACCACAAATACCGGATGTACCGGAATTAGCCGAAATATCATTGTAAGAAAGGATGAAATATATGCCATTTACAGCTATAGATGTAAAAAATTTAAGAGAGAAAACAGGCTGCGGTATGATGGACTGCAAAAAGGCCTTAGTAGAGGCAGACGGTGATATGAATGCAGCTATCGAATTTTTAAGAGAACAAGGTTTGGCGAAACAAGCAAAGAAAGCTGGCAGAATTGCTGCTGAAGGTGTAGCTTTTGCCACTACAAATGAGGACAATACAGTTGGCGCAATTATTGAAGTTAACTCTGAGACGGATTTCGTGGCTAAAAATGCGGATTTCTTAAATTTTGTTGAAACTGTTGCTAAAACTGTTATCAGCCAAAATCCTGCGGATGTAGAAGCTTTAATTACACTTAACGCTGACGGTACCGGCCAAACAGTTGAAAAGCTTCTTCAGGAAAAGATTTTGACAATAGGTGAAAATATTAAAATCCGCCGTTTTGTAAGATATGAGGGTGTTTGTATCCCTTACGTCCATGCAGGCGGAAAGATCAGCGTATTAGTTAATTTTGAAACAGATATACCGGTTGACGCTAAGTTTATTTCATATGGACGCGATATTGCGATGCAGATTGCGGCTTTAAATACTTCTTATATATCTAAAGAATCTGTTCCCGATGATGTAGTCGAATACGAAAAGAAAATTATGAAAGAGCAGGTTATAAACGAAGGTAAACCTGAAGCAATAGCCGAAAAGATTGTTTTAGGGAAAATATCGAAGTATTTTAAGGAGAATTGTTTATTAAATCAGGAATTCGTAAAGGATAATTCGATAACTGTAGAACAGTATACCGATAATACGGCAAAAGAGCTGGGAGGTTCAATTAAAATTATTGAATTTACCCGTTTTGAAAAGGGCGAAGGTATCGAAAAGCGTCAAGATGATTTTGCCGCTGAAGTTGCAAATATGGTAAACTAAAGCACCTGAGGCGCCCTTAAGATTAATAAGATAATAAATCATAACCACCCGGCTAACGGGTGGTTATGTATGTTACGGAGCGGGAGAAGGAATCAACTTTTTCGCCCTTGCCTTTAGATCCTTCAAATCGTAAGGGGTTTGCTGATATACATAATAATTCAGCCAGTTTGTAAATAACAGCATGGCTGTATTTCTCCATGAAAGAACCGGCCGTTTCGTGGGATTATTTTCAGGGAAATAATTATATGGTAAGCTTGGATCCAGCCCTCTGTTTTTATCTCTGTAATATTCCTGGGCTAAAGTGTCGCGGTCGTATTCCGAATGCCCAAATAAAAAGAACTCTCTTCCGTTTCTATTGCAGGCAATAGAAACGCCCGCCAAATCAGATTTTGCTAAAATTTCAAGGTCTGCAGCCTTTTCAATATCCTCAGCCTTTATATACGTGTTGCAGGAATGGGGGATATGAAAAACGTCATCTAAACCTCTCATCAACGGGTGATGCACGTCAAGAGCTGTATGTCTGTAAACCCCTGATAGTTTTTGCGGCAGCATATGTTTTAAAATTCCGTAATTATAATATAAACTGGCCTGCGCCCCCCAACATATATTTAACGTTGAATATACACTTTGATTTTGCCAATCAAATATGTTTTTTAATTCGTCCCAATAGTCAACCTCTTCGAAATTCAATGTTTCTACAGGCGCTCCCGTAACAATCATTCCATCGTATTTTTTATCTTTAATATCATCTAATGTCTTATAAAATGTAACTAAATGGTCCGGGGAGGTATTTTTAGAAGAATATGTTGCTGTCTGCATCAGTTCTATGTCCACCTGTAAAGGACTGTTCCCCAAAATTCTCAAAAGCTGTGTTTCTGTTTGAATTTTAGTCGGCATCAAGTTTAAAATTACAATTTTCAGCGGCCGGATATCCTGAGTCAGCGCGCGCTTTTCTGTCATTGTAAAAATATTTTCATCTTCTAAGATTTTAATTGCCGGCAAATCACTTTTTACCTTGATAGGCATTTATAAACACTCCCAGTTACAATTGTTAGAGGGCACCTCCGAAAACCTCTTGCCTTGTCAGCATAACGCGGCAATGGGTTTTTGGAGGTGACTGTTAATTAATTTAAGATTTTGATTCAATATACGAAACTAAAGCACCTACTGTTTTAATATTCTCGATTTCTTCATCGGGGATTTCAATTTCGAACTCATCTTCAATTGACATAAGCAAATCTACAACATCAAGAGAATCAGCCCCCAGATCTCCCTGCAGATCTGTTTCGATTGTAATTTTATCCTCCTCAACATCAAATTGTTCCGAAAGAATTACCTTAACCTTTTCTAAAACCATGGTTAATTGCCTCCTAAAAAATATGTGTATGTTGTATTGTGGACAAAACATCGTTTTTTATGCTACAATATCATAAGCTTATAAAAACGTAGCTTTGATTCGAACCTGCTTCCACATACTACAGAATCATATTATTAGTAAATGGCCTCTTTGTCAATATTATTTTTTAAAAAAATTAAATTTTTTTAAATATTGTGTATTTATTCAGTGATAAGAGGTAAAAAAGTAAGACGCTGAACAGGCTTTAAGGCTGAAATTTTAAAAAAAGGTGGTGACGTGTGCATAAAGCTTTGCTCTTTTATGCGTGAGTTAACCTGACTTAGCGGGGTCAGCGGTGTGCAAAATTAACGGAGCATTATGCGCCTAAGTATGGAAATAAAAAATTATGCTGTAATAGGACATCCCTTGGGACATACCCTTTCGCCATATATCCACAAAAGGTTATTTGAAATATCAAACATCAATGCGGCTTATGATGTTATAGATGTTCCGGATGATTGTCTTGAGGAATTTTACAACGAAAGGCTTCGCTTTTTAAACGGATTTAACGTGACCATTCCTCACAAACAAAATGTTATAAAGTATCTTGACACACTTGACGGCAAAGCACTCATGTACGGTTCAGTAAACACTGTTTTAAATAAAGATGGAAAATCGTTGGGGTACACAACAGATCCGGCAGGTTTTTTGTCGGCGCTTAATACCGCCGGAATAAAACTGGAAAACAACGTTGTAATTTTAGGATGCGGCGGTGTGTCGCGTATAATGGCTTATGAAGCTCTTTGGAAAAACTGCCGTTTAACGCTGGCTGTCCGAAAAGAAGATATCCAAACCGGCGAAATTCTTTGTGCCGAACTAAAGAGCAATATTTCCGGTCCGGCAGTCTCTTTGTGTTTAATGGATGATCTTCATCAGGATATAGATCTTCTTGTAAACGGCACACCTGTCGGCATGTTTCCTAAAACAGACGCGCAGCCTGTAAACGACAGTATAATAAGCAGATCAGCGTCAGTATTTGACGCGGTATACAATCCTGTTGAGACTGTGCTGGTTAAGAAAGCTAAAGCTAACGGAAGCCGCGCTGCCAGCGGTATAGATATGCTGGTATATCAAGCGGCGGAATCGCAAAAAATATGGAATAAAACTGATTTCTCAGATCAAGATATTACAGCGGTTCTTCAAGAGACAAGAAACAAGTTAATCAGTGGTCAGTGGTGAAAGTATGAAGAATATTATTTTATGCGGATTTATGGGCTGTGGAAAAAGCACTGTAGGAAAGGCCCTTGCCCAAATTAGCGGTAAAGTGTTTGTTGATATGGATTCGCTCATTGAGAAAGAACAAAATATGAGAATCCCGGAAATCTTCGAAAAATACGGAGAAAATTATTTTCGGGAATTGGAGCATAAAACATGTATAGATTTATCTCAAAAAAGAGATTTGGTTATCGCGTCAGGCGGCGGTACTTTAATATCACAGCGTAATGCGGATATTTTAGCTCAGACAGGTATAATTGTTTTTTTAGAGGTACCTTTGAAGGAAATTTCTTTGCGTTTAAAAAACGATACCTCAAGACCGCTTCTAAATACATCAAATAGGGAACAGGTTATGGCCGGTTTATTTAATTTCCGGATACCTTTATATAAAAAAAATGCGGAATTTATTGTAAACGGAGCAAATTCGCCTTATAATATAGCAAGGGAAATTGATATAAAAAGTAAGAAAGGTTGAACCGTATAAATGATTATTGTATTAAAATCAAACTGCTCTTTGGAACGCCTTCAAGAATTTACAAAACAGCTTCAGTCAGACTATAATGTTGATATTGATATCTCAAAAGGACAATCTTCCACTGTTCTGGGTATTGTTGGGGATACAAGTCAAATTGACATTGACCGCATAAAAGCTCAGCCTATTGTTGAAAGCGTCAAACGCGTACAGGAACCTTACAAAAAAGTAAACAGAAAATTTCATCCCTCAAATACTGTAATTACGCTTGATAACGGTATAAAAATAGGTGACGGCACACTGCAAATTATTGCGGGACCGTGCTCTGTAGAAAACAGGGAGCAAATTCTTGAAGTAGCAAAACGGGTTAAAGCTGCCGGCGCTTCTATGCTGAGGGGCGGGGCTTTTAAACCAAGAACATCTCCGTACGCCTTTCAGGGACTTAAAGGGGAAGGTCTTAAGCTGTTGCTGGAAGCCAAAAAAGAAACCGGGCTGCCCATAGTTACTGAAATTATGCAGGCTTCACATATAGAATTATTTGAACATGTGGATATTATTCAGGTTGGGGCCAGGAACATGCAAAACTTTGAGCTGTTAAAGGAACTGGGCAAAATAAATAAACCCATCTTATTGAAGCGGGGGCTGTCCGCGACAATAGAAGAGTGGATGATGAGCGCCGAATATATAATGGCCGGCGGAAACGGGAAAATCATTTTATGTGAACGTGGAATCAGAACATTTGAAAACTTTACACGAAACACAATGGATATTTCAGCTATACCCATCGTAAAATCATTATCTCATTTACCGGTTATTGCTGATCCAAGCCATGCGGCGGGTAAATCATGGTTAGTAGAGCCTTTGGCTAAAGCAGCTGTTGCCGCGGACATTGACGGATTGATTATAGAAGTACACAATGACCCTGTACACGCTTTATCTGACGGCGCTCAATCCTTAACACCTGATCAATTCGACGCTGTGGCCCAAAAACTATTTAAACTGAAAGATATTATGGTTCAGCTATAAATTCTGATTGTTTAAGAGGAGAATTAGGAAAGGTCAGTACGTATAATGAATGTTGTGATAATCGGGCTGGGACTTATTGGCGGAAGCTACGCAAAAGCTATAAAAAAATACACGCCACATAAAGTAACCGGTATTGATTTGGATAAAATTGTTTTGGCTAAAGCAAAAGAAACCGGCGCTATAGATGAAGCGGGTTCACAGGAAAGCCTAAAAAGCGCGGATATAATTTTTTTATGTTTGTATCCGGAAGCGTCTATTCAATATATTGAACAAAACGGCAGGTTTATACGGCCTGGTACAATTGTAACAGATGCCTCAGGAATAAAATCGGTTATCTGCCCCGCAATTAGTAAGCTGGCGGTGAAATATAATTTCGATTTTATATCAAGCCACCCCATGGCCGGAAAAGAAAAGAACGGGTTTGATGTATCTGAACCGGACCTCTTTAAAAATGCCAGCTTTATTGTTATTCCCGGTACGTCGCATTCATCATCAGTAAAAACGCTTACCGATTTAGCTAAATCACTAAATTTTGGCCTTATAAAATATACCACAGTTGAAGAACACGACCGGATGATTTCGTTCACTTCCCAGCTGCCCCATGTTTTAGCCTGTGCCTACGTTTTAAGCCCAAACTGTAAAAATCATAACGGCTTCTCTGCGGGCAGCTACCGTGACGTTTCAAGGGTGGCAAATATCAACGCTGAATTGTGGTCAGAATTGTTTTTGCAAAATAAATATTATTTAATTTCAGAGCTTGACACGCTTATTCAAAATATCAATCAGCTTAAGGATGCGGTAAAAACAGAAAATTCAAAGCTGCTTAAAAATTTGCTGCATCAGGGGCATATGGTAAAGCAGGAACTGGGGGAATGATATTAAAAGGGATAGACGTGCCATACCTATAGTCGGTAGATATATACAGGAATTTTATATTAAAGTAAAGAGGTAATTTAAATGACTTTTCAACAATGGGCAGAACCTTTATGCAAAAAGAGCGGAAAAAACGTAAATGTAAATGGTATTGGAGTATCTATGGGTATCAGCTTGGCTAAAGAATTAAAAGCACATTTTATGTAGCTTTCTGATGAAATAATAGAAGATTGTGTTTTGCAATATCTATCAAAACCAAACGGAATAGCTGGTTATTGTCCTAGCTGTGGGACACATTCATTTGGTAATGACTTGTCGTTTTTTATTGGCGATATACCTACTGTCCCCGGTCGGCGGGACAAATAAACAGCGGCGCGTCCCCATCGAACGCACCGCCGGTTGGCTGGTACCAAAGTCTGCCACGTCACAATCTCCATTGACTTCGTATGTGTGAAAACAAAGCGGACGTTGAGGTCGGGCACAGCAATATGGCGGTTCACGAGTTGTTGGAAAATGCTACCATTTAATGTCGCGTTCAACTTGAGGCGGAACCCACCAAGACTCATTAAGAGTTGCGACAACTTCAAAGTCATTCGACGGCAAAGTTGTCGCCAGCGCATTATTCCAAGGTCCATGAATATCAATCGCCCAATATGGCTGATCTAGACAGTACACTGCATTTATCCACCGAGTATCTGGGTCATGTCGTTCGGTATTCCATTCAAGAACGCCTAATCCTGAACTTAAATATTCTCGAATGTGTTGGAGTTTTGGATGATTTACGATGCTCAAAACTTGCTTCGTATCGACATCGCACAATTCAATGACAGCGCCCAAGTTATTCACACGAGTTACGGCATATTGTGTTCTCTGCATTTGCTGCATTTTATATTTCCTCCCATCTAAAATCGTTTTCATCGTAAAAATCTGCGGTATTCATCTGTGTGATCCATTATTTCCCTGATCATGCTCAATTGTTGCGTCATTAAAAATCGTTCATACACCTGTATAATACCACCCCTCGTCTTATCCTGTCAACCCTTTTGTAACCATTTATCGCCGTTTTCCATGTCGGGAAGCGATAGTAATTTTCGCCCCTCATTGAAGGATAACCTTACCTGACTTAAGCGATGAATCAATAAAAGAGATTATAAATGACATGAAATTTAAGACGATATTGATAGATGACTAATGACGGGCTGGGCACTAGTAAGTCCGCTATGAACTTATCGTAGTCCATGAAATTTCCCGGCGCCTTCGGCTTTGATGGCTTCATCCAGCAGATGATATAACTCAGAGCGCCCACAGAACTTTTCGTTTGTCTATAAAACATTGCGGTTTGCCGTTGAATGTGGTATCATTATGAGCGTAATGTAATGAACCATCCCTTGAGTGCCTCTTGACTGCCTTGATTGGAGGATAACATGAAAATTGTTAATGTGAAGACGAATAAACCTTATGACATTTTCATTGAGAAAGATCAGATCGAAAATTGCGGAGCTCTCATTAAAAAAAATGTTCCCCACGCTTTAAAAGCTGCCGTCATAACGGACGGCAACGTTGCTGCTCTTTACTTGGACAAGCTTATTTATTCCCTATCACAAAACGGGTATGAAACCTCTTATTATATTTTCGAGGCCGGAGAATCCTCAAAAAATCTTAATACCGTTGAAAATATATACAATCATTTATCAAAACAAGGTATTACCAGAAAAGATCTGCTGATTGCTTTAGGAGGAGGAGTTACCGGAGATATTACAGGGTTTGCGGCGGCAACTTATCTGCGCGGCATTGATTTTATACAGATCCCCACTTCGCTTTTGGCACAGACGGACAGTTCGGTGGGCGGGAAAACAGGCGTAGATACTAAATACGGAAAAAATCTTGTAGGTGCTTTTCATCAGCCGCGCATGGTTATTATCGATCCAAACACCTTATTAACTTTACCGGAAAAATATTTTTATGACGGAATTGCGGAAATAATTAAGTACGGCTGCATAAAAAGCTTGAATTTGTTCGAAAAATTAGAAAATGAAAATATCATGGATATTATTGAAGATATTATTTTCGAATGTGTTTCGATAAAAAGTGATATAGTAAGCCGCGACGAATTTGAGTCAGGCCAGCGTATGCTGTTGAATTTCGGCCATACGTTGGGGCACGCTTTAGAAAAAACATATAATTTTCAAATTTTGTCTCATGGGGAAGCGGTTGCTGTTGGTATGGTTTTGGTCACAGGCGCGACAGAGCTTGCCGGGTTGACCGAACCGGGAACAACCGCGCGGTTAATAAGCCTTTGCAAAAAATATCATTTGCCGGTACAGGACAACACCGGATTGGAAATTTTAATTCAAGCCGCGGCCAACGATAAAAAAACTTACGGTAATATTATAAATTTAATTATAATTGAACGGGTTGGTTACAGCACTGTCAAAAAAATGACATTTGATCAATTTAGACGGTTGCTGCTGAAAGAGGGAGCCTAAGGAGGGTGGAGTTTGAAATTTATAAAAAAAGCGATGACGCAGGAACAAAAATTCAAAACTTTCATGGATCCCGGCTGCTCGGATTGGAAGAAGCATCATGCGTCAGAAATGTCTAAAGTTATAATTACGCCGTCAGTACTCAGCGGAACCGTACAGGTCCCGCCTTCAAAGAGCGATGTACATAGAGCTGTTATATGCGCGGCTCTTTCAAAAGGTGTTTGCAGGATTGCTCCGGTTGTTTTTTCTAATGATATAAAGGCAACTGTATCATGTATGCAAGCCCTTGGGGCTTCTATAAATTACGATATGCAAAAAAAAATGCTTACCGTTGACGGAAGTAATTTGTTCAATACAGAAAAACCTCTGCTTAACTGCGGTGAAAGCGGTTCTACATTGCGGTTTCTGATTCCTGTTGCCGGGACGGCAGACATAAACACTGTTTTTTCAGGTGAAGGGCTGCTGCCGCAGCGCCCTATAGATGTGTTGCTTGGCGAGCTTACAAAAGCAGGTGTTTTTTTTGAAAAAAAAAGCAAGCTTAATTTACCTTTGCAGATGAGTGGCAAGCTTCAAAGCGGACGGTTTGAGCTTCCCGGAAATATAAGTTCGCAATTTGTTACGGGCCTTTTGTTTGCGCTGCCTTTGCTGTCCGAAGACAGCGAAATTGTGCTGACTTCACCTATAGAAAGCAAAGGCTACATTGATATGACAATTGAAACTATGAGCAGGTTCGGAGTTTCCGTACAGGAAACAGAGCAGGGTTATTTTGTTCATGGCAAACAGCAGTATAAACCCACTGATTATACTGCCGAGGGTGACTGGTCTCAGGCCGCTTTCTTTATGGTGTCAGGAGCGCTTCAAGGCGAGATTACCGTGCTTGGCGTAGATTACTTTAACTCAAAACAGGGAGATAAAAAAATTGTTGATATATTAAAAGCTTTCGGTGCTGAGGTAAGGCAAGGAGACGGCCCCCCTGTCTTGCATTTCAAAACAGAAAAACAGTCTCCTTATTTTCATATCAAAAAAGGCAAATTAAACGGCATAACAGTAGACGCGTCACAGATTCCGGATCTAATTCCGGTTATTGCTGTAGCTGCGGCAAAGGCTCAGGGAACTACTAATATCATTAACGCGGGGCGTCTGCGGTTAAAAGAAAGCGACAGATTACACGCTGTTGCCGTGGCCCTTAACAATATAGGGGCAAAGGTCCGCGAACAGCCTGACGGATTAATTATAGAAGGGACAGACAGTTTAAAAGGCGGCTATGTCGAAGGCTGTAATGATCACCGTATAGTAATGGCGTTAAGCATTGCCGGTACTGTAGCAGAGGGAAATACCATTATTACAGACGCGTTTTGTATTAACAAATCGTACCCTTCTTTTTTTGATGATTTCGGCGCGCTTGGAGGGAATTTTACTGATTTAAGTCTTATAGACAGGAGGAAATATAATTAACAGTTAAGAATGAAAAAATATTCATTATTGGCGCATGATGCGCCGCCCATTCCGCGCACCGAGGATTCCTGAAAGAATGCGGTTTTTGCGCCCGCGTCACTGCTTTTTTTATTACTT
>JGI20171J29575_12612081_pt1 | contig 11465 bp, 7 predicted proteins | sample TergutNc150P4_FD_29575 | JGI IMG/M metagenome (IMG submission 29575)
GATTGCGGGCTGTCCTCGTATATGATCCACCGGTATCCGCACCAGTTCTCCGGCGGGCAGCGCCAGCGGATCGGAATCGCGCGAAGCCTGGCCGTGAAGCCAAAGTTCATCGTCTGCGACGAGGCCGTCTCCGCCCTGGACGTCTCCATCCAGTCCCAGATCCTAAACCTCCTGCGCGACTTGAAGGAGCGGGAAAACCTGACCTACCTGTTCATCTCGCACGATTTGTCGGTGATCAAGTACATCAGCGACCGCGTCGGCGTCATGTATTTGGGGAACATGGTAGAGATGGCAAGCTCACAGGCGCTCTTCGCGAACCCTGTTCATCCCTATACGGAAGCGCTGCTCTCGGCCATCCCCACCGTGGAAGCGGAGGCCGAGCGGGAGCCGATCCTGCTGGAGGGCAGCATCCCCAGCCCGATCAACCCGCCAAAGGGATGCAAGTTTCACACGCGGTGCCGTTTTTGCCAGCCGATCTGCAAGAGAGAGAAGCCGGAATTTCATGAGATTGAGCCCGGGCACCTGGTCGCCTGCCATATAAAGGCCCCGGCGCCATGAGAGGCAGGCGCGCGAGGGATGGGGAACGCGGCGGCGTTCGCGTCTTTGGACAAAAAAAGCTGGAGCGGATCCTCCCCCGCGATGAGGAGGTTGAAAAACAGGGCCGGAAAATTCGCGAAGAGATGGAGAAGGGCGATTTGCCCGCGATGATCCTTGCCGCGCTTTTAACGCTCTGGCCCGTCCTCCTCATTCTGGGCGGGCTGATGGGGCTTTTGTATTGGTGGGCGGTGCATTGAACATATTATGAGAAGCGTATGAAAACAAAGCGCAAACGAATTCACATTCTGGCCACGGGCGGCACCATATCGGGCATCGGCGAGCGCGGCGCGACGAGCGGCTATTCCCCCGGCGTGCTCCCCATTGACGCGCTGCTGAAGGGCTTGCCGCGCATGCTGGATATCGCGGAGGTCACCGGCGAGCAATTCGCGAGCCTCAACAGCGACGACATAACCCAAACCATATGGCTGGCGCTGGCAAAGCGCGTCAACAGCCTGGCCATGTCCGGCGCGTACGACGGCTTCGTCATCACCCACGGCACGGACACGCTGGAGGAGTCCGCGTATTTTTTCCATTTATCTGTGAAAACGGAAAAGCCTGTCGTTGTAACCGGCGCGATGCGGCCCGCCACGGCCACCAGCGCGGACGGCCCGCTCAACCTCTATCAATCCGTGGCGCTGGCCGCAAGCGACGACGCCTTGGGACAGGGCGTACTGGTGCTCTTTAGCGAGGGCATCTACAGCGGCCGCGATGTGCGCAAAGGCAACACCTTTCGCGTGCACGCGATCACGGGCGGCGATATGGGGTCGCTGGGGCTGATGCGCGACGAAATTCCCACCTTCTACCATAAAACGCTCAAGGCGCATACGACCGCCACGGAATTTGACCTTGCGGATATTCAAACGCTCCCCCGCGTAGCCATCGCCTATTTTCACGTGGACGCGGATCCAACCGTCCTGGATGCTCTGGCGGCAAGCCATGACGGGCTTGTGATCGCGGGCGCGGGCGACGGCGTCGTCAGCCTTCGCTGGGAGGAGCGCTTGCGGGCGCTTTGCGAAAAGGGCTTCCCCATCGTTCGGGCCACACGAGTGCCGGACGGCGCGGTCTTCCGGGGCGCCGGCATGCCGGATGACGACATCGGCACCCTTGCCGCGGGCACGCTCTCGCCTGAGAAGGCGCGCGTGCTGCTCATGCTCGGGCTCTCCCGCACGCGCGACACGCATAGGCTGCAGGCGATGTTTGACATGTATTGAGGCACGGGCCAAGGACACCGGCTATTCAGCGTTTGTGACATTGCGAATCGCAGTTTTTTTATTTCATCCCTTGACAGGCCGCCGTTGCAGGTGTATTATTCATACAATTCATATAGGTAATATATGAATTACGTAATGGCAGATTGCTTGGCGCGGCCGAAACGATGGAGAGCGAATCCAAAATGATTGAGTTGCAACATATCGATAAAACCTTTACCGGCAAGGAAGCTTCCGTGGAGGCTTTAAAAGACGTATCCCTGAGCGTACGCAAGGGCGAAATCTTTGGTATCATCGGCTATTCAGGCGCAGGAAAGTCGACCCTGGTCAGGATCATCAACCTTTTGGAAAAGTCTACTGCCGGCAGTGTGGCGGTTGATGGACAGGAACTGACGGCTTTGAACAACCGGAAGCTTCGCAGGGTAAGACGGAATATCGGTATGGTTTTTCAGCACTTCTCACTGCTGCCATCCCGAAACGTATTTGACAATATCGCTTTTCCGCTAAAGTACAGCGGTAAAAACAAAGCTGAAATCGCCCGCAAGGTGAATGAACTGCTAAAACTTGTAGAACTGGCAGATAAGGCGGCCGCTTATCCATCGCAGCTATCCGGCGGGCAAAAGCAGCGTGTTGCCATCGCCCGGGCTTTGGCCGCCGACCCCAAGGTGCTTTTGTGTGATGAGGCTACCAGCGCCTTGGACCCTCAGACCACCCTTTCCATTTTGAAATTGATTAAACGGGTTAACCGGCAGCTGGGCATAACGGTCGTCATCATCACCCATGAGATGGCTGTCATCAAGGAGATATGTGACCGCGTGGCGGTGATGGAGAATGGCCGGATCGTAGAGATGGGAGATGTGTTTGATGTGTTTTCCCAGCCAGCGCAGGCTATTACACAAAAGTTCATAGATACCACCACTACACTCCACCGTATCCATGACCTCATCTTCCAGCAATCGCAAGTGGTAGCCCTGAAAGAAGGCGAACTGCTGCTGAAACTGCAGTACGCGCAGCGAAGCGTATCCACACCGCTGGTTTCCTTTGTATCAAGAACCTATGGCATAGACCTGAACATTCTCTTTGGCAGTATAGAGATGATAGGTGATTCACACTTGGGCGGGATGGTTGTTATTGCCAGCGGAGACCGAGGGAAAATAGAACAGGCCCTTGCCTACTTGAAATCAATTCATATCGGGATAGAGGTGCTCAAAGGTGTTTGACTGGTTTGTGCTGCTAGCCCCAAATGTAATGAAAAAATTCCCGGAGATGATCAAATGCACGGGGCAGACATTGTATATGATGGCCCTTTCAGGAGCCATTGCCTTTGCAATCGGCCTTTCGCTGGGTGTAGTGCTGACGGCAACACGAAAAGGCGGGATTTGGGAAAATATGCCCATCTATACCGTATTGGATAAGCTGATCAATCTCTTTCGCTCTATTCCGTTTATTATATTGCTAGCGGCACTCATTCCGCTGACCCGTGCGGTAGTGGGCACAGCGATCGGGACGGCAGGCGCTATTCTGCCGCTGGTGTTCGGTACCGTTCCCTTCTTCTCCCGCCAAGTGGAAAGCGCGCTTTTACAACTGGACAGCGGGCTTGTCGAAGCGGCACAGTCCATGGGCGTCAGTCCCATGGGAATCATTTTTCGAGTGTACTTAAAAGAAGGTATTCCGGGCATCGTTCGCGTCACAACGATTACCATGGTGAGCCTGGTAGGGCTGACTGCCATGGCGGGGGCCGTGGGCGGAGGCGGGCTTGGCGATTTCGCTATCCGCTACGGCCATCAGCGAAACCAGGTAGATATTACTTACGCAACCGTCGTGGTGCTGCTGATCTTGGTTTCCATACTTCAGGGGCTCGGGACCCTGATTATCAAAAAAACGACGCATTGAAAAGGAGTGGACATCGATGAAGCTTGTATCTAGAATTCTCGTTTTGGTTCTTATGCTGTCTCTTTTGCTGCCGGCATTGGCGCTGGCTGAGCCCGTTACCGTAAAAATTGGGGTTGTTGGCGAGAACAACGAACAGTGGGACGTTATCAGCAAAGCACTGAAAGCCGAAGGCATTGAGATTGAGCTGGTAAGGTTTTCTGACTACTCGCTGCCCAATCAGGCTCTGGCCGATGGCGAGATTGGCCTGAATGCTTTCCAGCATTACGCTTTCCTGGAAAACCAAAAACAGTCCCTGGGCCTTGACCTGATTGCCATCGGCGAAACGCTGATCGCGCCTTTGGGGCTGTATTCCAAGAAGATTAGCGGTATTGAAGAGCTCAAAGAGGGAGACAAAATCGCCCTGCCAAACGACGCTACCAACGAAGGGCGGGCCCTGAAGATACTCGAATCTGCCGGTCTCATCGCGGTTGATCCTGATGCCGGTTACCTTCCGGAGCTTTCCGATATTACTCAGAATGATTTGAACCTGGAATTCGTGGAAGTGGAAGCGGCCCAGACAGCAGGCCTTTTGCCGGATGTCGCGGCCGCGTTCATCAACGGCGGCCATGCCGTAGACAATGGCTACTACCCGGCCACGGATGCCATATTATTGGAAACCGTAAAGGAAGGCAGCGATAACCCCTACATCAACATCATCGCCGCCCGCACTGACGACAAGGACAATGAAGTATACAAAAAAATCGTAGAAGCTTACCATACCGACGCTGTGGCGGAAATATTCGCCACCACCTATAAAGGTGCTTATCTGCCGGCATGGAAGTGATGGGCATGCCCATCGCTTCCATCACGCATCGAGCTGAGGCGTTCTTTTCACCAGATTCCCGAGATCTGGTTGAATACGTTCCCCCCTCCCCCACGTTCATACGGCCCCGCCTGCCGCGCGCCGCACAGCGCCTGCGCCGCGGCAAGCCCCAGGCCGGGGATGGATGGAGGTAAACGGAGGCAGGATGCCCTCGTCAACACCCGCAGGCTGCTTTTCGCCCAATATCAAAGTGGTACGCTATAATTCCTAAAATCCGGATTCCAGAAAAAATTGCCCTGCATTGCGTCGGCGGCATTTTTATGATAAAATAAAACACATGAAATCGTTGCTAAGGGTGATCGACGTACAGCAGCGGTTTTTCTTACTGTTTTAGTTATTATAGGATTCAAAGACACAATTGGAGGAATCATGCCATGAGAAAGGCGAATAAAAGCGGCGGCACAACGGTCAATATGGAGGCGGAGGTGTTGCGATACGCGAAAATGGACAACCGTGACCTTACCGCATCTCTTCATACCTCCGCAGAGCGCGGGCTGGAATCCGCGAAAACAGAAGCGCTTGGGGCGCTTCATGGCGAGAATATCATTGACTATGGGAAAACCCAGCCGTGGTTTGTCCGTCTTTTGCTCTCGTTTGCCAACCCTTTTAGCCTGGTGCTGCTTTTGGTCGCCGGCGTTTCGTTTGTCACCGAGGTTTTGCTGGCGTCCGACAAGTCATGGGCAACGGTCATTATTATTCTGGCGCTCGTGGGCATTTCGGGCATTTTGCAATTTGTACAGGAATCCAAATCGGACAAAGCCGCCGAGAAGCTAAAGGCTATGGTTTCGTCAAACGCCGCCGTGATTCGCGACGGGGTCGAGCGAGAAATGCCGATGCGTGAGATTCTGCCCGGCGACGTCGTAAAGCTGTCCGCCGGCGATATGATACCCGCCGATGTGCGGATACTGTCGGCAAAGGACTTGTTTGTCGGGCAAGCCGCGCTGACCGGGGAATCCGAGCCCATTGAGAAATTCCCGGCGTTTGAGGAAACGGACAACGCGCTTGACGCTTCCAATATATGCTATATGGGCACCAATGTCGTCAGCGGCAGCACGCTGGCCGTCGTGTTCGCGACCGGCAACCGTACGTATTTGGGCTCAATCGCCAAAGACCTGACCGGCCGCAAGGCGCAGACCAGCTTTGAAAAAGGCGTCGCCGACGTGAGCCGCCTGCTGCTGCGCCTGATGCTCATCATGGTTCCCGTTATATTCCTAATCAACGGATTTTCTAAAAATGACTGGATCGGCGCGTTGCTGTTCGCCCTTGCCGTCGCTGTGGGTATCGCCCCGGAGCTTTTGCCGATGATCATGTCAAGCACGCTGGCAAAAGGCGCCGTTTCCATGTCCAGGCGTAAGACGATTGTAAAGAATCTAAGCTCCATCCAGAGCTTCGGCGCGATGGACGTGTTATGCACGGATAAAACAGGAACGCTCACAGAAGACAGAATCGTTCTTGAAAGATACCTGGACATACAAGGCAACGAGGATTTGCGCGTCTGGCGTCACGCATACCTGAACAGCTATTTCCAAACGGGGCTGAAAAATCTAATTGATATAGCCATCATCAACCGCGCCGAGAAGGAAGGCTATGAGACCTGGGACGATATCTATACAAAGGTTGACGAGATACCCTTCGACTTCAACCGCCGCCGCATGTCCGTCGTGCTGGAGGATGAAAGCGGCAAGCGCCAGCTCATCACAAAAGGGGCGGTGGAGGAATTGCTTAGCATTTCTTCTTTCGCGGAATACAAGGGCGAGGTCATCCCGCTCACCGAAGATATCCGCGAAGAGGTATTGGCGCTTACAGACGGCTTGAACGAACAGGGACTCAGGGTCGTGGCGGTGGCACAGAAAAACAACGTGCGTGACACGAAAACCTTCGGCGTAAGCGATGAAGGCGAAATGGTGCTGATCGGGTTTGTGGGGTTCTTAGACCCGCCGAAAGAATCAAGCAAAGAGGCTATTGCCGCGCTGCATGAGCACGGCGTCAGGGTGGTCGTTTTAACGGGCGACAACGAAAAGGTCGCCCGTACCGTCTGCGGGCAAGTGGGGCTGGACGCTTCGGAATATCTGCTGGGCAGCGGCATAGACGGATTATCGGATGAAGAACTGACCGGGAAGGTGCAAACGGTGAACCTGTTTGCCAAGCTGTCGCCGTCGCAAAAGGTGCGCGTCGTGCGGCTGCTTCAAGAGCAGGGTCATACCGTGGGCTATATGGGCGACGGCATCAACGATGCCCCGGCGCTTCACCAGGCGGACGTTGGCATTTCGGTGGATTCCGGCGTTGACATCGCGAAGGAGAGCGCGGACATCATACTGCTTGAAAAGAGCCTGATGGTGCTTGAGGAAGGCGTTGTGGAAGGGCGCAGGACGTTCGGAAATATCATCAAGTATATCAAGATGGCATCCAGCGGCAACTTCGGCAATATGTTCAGCGTACTGGTATCCAGCCTGTTCCTGCCTTTCCTGCCGATGCTCCCAATCCAGATTTTGGCGCAGAACCTTCTTTATGATTTCTCGCAAATCACCATACCCTTTGACCGCATGGACGAGGAGTATATAAAGAGGCCTCAAAAATGGGACGCTAAAAACGTCGAGCGGTTCATGTATTGGTTTGGGCCCGTATCCTCTTTGTTCGATATTTTGTCTTTCATTGTACTCTTTTGGGTATTCAAAGCCAACACAGCGGAGACACAGGATATTTTCCAGACCGGATGGTTTATGGTCGGTCTTTTGACGCAGACGCTGATCGTCCATCTAATACGGACAGCGAAGATACCGTTTGTTCAGAGCAAGGCGGCAATGCCGCTGATACTCTCTACCATCGCGGTATGTATCGCCGGAATCATCATTCCGTATACGCCGCTGGGAACTGGGCTTGGCATGACGGCAATGCCTGCACTGTTTATTCCGTGGCTGCTGGGCATCGTCCTTTTGTACGCCGTTGTGGTTCAGCTTTTGAAGAAAGTATACATCAAGCGGTATGGGAATTTGATTTGAGGTACGCAATTGCTGCGAGCGTGAATCACCCGTAAGTCGCCGCAAATCGCCGTGTCGGAACTGGTGCCGGGACTTGACAAACCACCGCGTTCGTTGTATGATAGCGCAAATCATTTCACAAAGCGGTGAGATGGCGTATTCCTGAGGATGACGAGGAAGAGTACCTTGGACGCGCATTGAAGAGAGCGCGGCGTTTGCTGCAAGCCGCGCGTGCAACCCCAAGCGAAGACCACCCTCTGACACAAGGCGCATGGCAGCGTTACGGCCAAACGAGGTTTTCAAACAATGAAGCAGGGTGGAACCACGGCAATCCGCCGTCCCCGCGTTGGGGCGGCTTTTTTGTATGTTTCCTGCCATTTTGCGGCGCGAAACGATATTCAATATAAAGGGAGGAATGGGCATGGTTACAATTCAGAAGGAAAACATGACGCCGTTTGACGTGGCGGCGGAGCTTGGGCAGGAATACAAAAAAAACGCGCTGGCCGCGCGGGTGAACGGCCAAGTCGTGGCGCTGGGGCATCCGCTCAAGGCCGGAGACACGGTGGAAATCCTGACCTTTGACGACATGGACGGCCGGCGCGTATACCGGCATACCGCCTCGCACATCATGGCGCAGGCTGTGCTTGCCCTGCGCCCGGACGCGAAGCTCGCTATCGGCCCGGCGATCGAAAACGGCTTTTACTATGATTTTGACACTGCCGAGCCCTTTTCCACGGCGGATCTCTCGGCCATTGAGAAAGAGATGGCGCGCGTCGTCAAGCGCAATGAAAAGCTGGAACGCTTTGAGCTGTCCCGCGAGGAGGCTATCCGCTTCATGCGCGATCGCAACGAACCGTATAAGGTTGAGCTCATTGAGGACTTGCCCGAGGACGCGGTCATCTCCTTTTACAGGCAGGGCGACTTTGTGGACCTGTGCGCGGGGCCTCACCTTCCTTCCACTGGCAAGGTGAAAGCGTTTAAGCTCATGCAGGTGGCGGGCGCGTACTGGCGCGGCAGCGAGCAAAACAAAATGCTCCAGCGCATTTACGGCACGGCCTTCCCCGCCAGGGAGCAATTGGATGCGTATCTCCAGCGCCTGGAAGAGGCGAAGCGCCGTGATCATCGAAAGCTGGGCCGCGAGCTGGATCTGTTCTCCCTTCTGGACGAGGGGCCCGGCTTCCCCTTCTTTCACCCAAAGGGCATGGTGCTGCGCAATATCATTGAGGATTACTGGCGCAAGGCGCACCGCCAGTGGGCGTATCAAGAGGTCAAGACGCCCATCATGCTCACGCAGACCCTGTGGGAGGAGAGCGGCCACTGGGATCACTATCGCGAGAATATCTATACCACATCGATTGATGAAATGAACTTTTGCGTCAAGCCCATGAACTGCCCGGGCGGCATCCTGATCTTCAAACAGAAGATGCATTCCTACCGCGATCTGCCGCTGCGCGTGGGCGAGTTGGGCCTTGTTCACCGCCACGAGCTGTCGGGCGCGCTGCACGGCCTCATGCGCGTGCGCGCCTTTACGCAGGACGACGCGCACCTGTATATGACGCGCGAGCAGATGATGGGGGAAATCATCGGCGTCATTCGGCTGACGACCGAGATGTACAAGACGTTTGGATTTGACTATTTTGTGGAACTGTCCACACGGCCGGAGAACAGCATGGGCAGCGATGAGGACTGGGAGATCGCCACGGAAACGCTGCGCCAGGCATTGATCACCCTTGACATGGACTATAAGGTCAACGAGGGGGACGGCGCGTTCTACGGGCCAAAGATCGACTTCCACCTGCGCGACAGCTTGGACCGCTCTTGGCAGTGCGGCACGCTTCAGCTTGACTTCCAGATGCCCGAGCGGTTTGACCTTGCCTACATCGGCGCGGACGGCGAAAAACACCGTCCCGTCATGATCCATCGCACCGTGCTGGGTTCTATCGAACGATTCATCGGCATCCTGATTGAACAGTTCGCGGGCGCGCTGCCGCTGTGGCTATCGCCCGTGCAGGCAAAAATCCTTACGATCACTGAACGCGGCGACGCATACGCCAGGACGCTCAAGGCGAAGCTGGAAGAAGCGGACCTGCGCGTGGAAATGGATCTGCGCAACGAAAAAATCGGCTTTAAAATCCGCGAGGCGCAGATGGAGAAGGTGCCGTATATGCTCGTCATCGGCGACAGGGAGACGGAGGAGGGCACGGTGGCCGTGCGGAGCCGGAAGGATGGGGATCTGGGCGTGATGGCTGCCAACGACCTGCTGCAAAAGCTTCAGGAAGAGGCCGCTTCCAAGGCGTAAAGAGGGTTTGATTTGGTATGCCTGTACCGTAACGCGGTGGAGGTACTTATCAATACTGCAGCCACTCGAGCTGGATCACCAGCCCATCCCGCACATCGTAGGTAAGCTCAACGTACTGGCCGTTGCTCAGCTTTTGGTAGTAGCTGATTTTATATTCGCTGTCCGAGACCTTTTTCAGAAAGCCGGACTGCCCCATTGAGGTACGGTTATACAGCACCCGATCCCCGTTTGCGTTTGCCTCGCCCAGATGGTCCCGGAACGCGCGGGTGACATCCTCCATGCGCGTGCCGACACCGGTACCCCGGGGCCCCGAAAACGCGGAACTGCTTGTATATAATTCCGCCAGCACCGGCTGGCTTGCCGAGGGCCGCAAGACAAACACCGCGTATCCAAACGAGTATGTAAGCTTTGTGTACTCGCCATACTGGTCCGATCCATCCGGCGTCTCCGCTTGCGGCTGGCCGTATTTTTGGACAAACTGGTCACGCGTGGTCTTATAGAGCGTCAAGCCGTCCACCGTATCCTTTTCGCTCATTGAGGACTTTGGCGAGCCCGTGCCCGCAAGCTCCAGGTTAAACTCATTGGAAGCCTTTCCCTCGGCGTTGACGGCAATGGCTTTAATGATAGTCCTGCCGATGCCAAGGACAATCGGATTGTTATCGTCATACAGCTTGGATTCCGTCGTTGGCTTCGTGCCGTCCACGGTATAGTATATGGCGATTACATCCTTTCCGGCGCGAAGCCTTATCTTCGTGCCCGCGCTGTACTTGCCCGGGCCAAGGCTCGCCTTGGGCATATCCGGTTGATCTTTGATGATGGTATACATCTGCACGGTCTCGGGGCTATACATGCCGTCCTTCTCCGCCACGGCGCGGATCCGCCAGCTGCTTTCCGGCAGATGAATGGGGCCGTCGTACCGGATACCCTCCGCAATGGGAGAGTCGTTGCCAAAGGCGTAGTAGATGGTGGCACCGTCGTCCGAGCATTTCAGCTCCAGATCAATCTCCGTATTGTACCGCTTGCCGGGGAGGGATACGGTAGGCGCGGGCGGCAGCAGGCGTGAGAGCATGGACTCAAACCGCTGATCCCCCGTTTTTTCATATGCCAGCCTGACTAGCTGGATGGCTTCATAGTTGAGCGCTTTGTCGAGCATGATATCAATCACGTGCTGATACGGCTCCGGATACGCGGGATAATTGTGAATGGCGCGCGTATACATAAGCTCGGCCCTGTCCACCTGGTTGTTGCCCATATAAGCCTTGCCAAGATCCACCAGCAATTCAAGCTTGTCGGGGTCCTTTGACTGGGCGATTTCAAGCGCGTGAATGGCGCGTGAAATGGAGCCGTTTTCCATATATCGCTTGCCAACGATATGGTACGCTTCCGCGCTGGCCTCCCGGCCCATGGACGCCATAAAGACCTGGCCAATGCTGGTTTGTTTTAAAAACAGATATACGCCTATGGTGAGGATCATCACGCAAACAAACGATATGGTCAACATTCTTATCCAGTTCAGGCTCTCGCTGCCGTCTGGCACAATGGCTTGATATTCATGCCGCCGCACCATGCGAGGCCGGCCGCCTGGCGGGCCGGCCTCGCCCGCGCCCTGCTTGCGCGGCGCGGGAGGG
>JGI20171J29575_12612079_pt1 | contig 11439 bp, 9 predicted proteins | sample TergutNc150P4_FD_29575 | JGI IMG/M metagenome (IMG submission 29575)
AAGTATGCTGCGCAACCTTTAGTCAAGAGACCCTAAAGTCCATAAAGGTTTTGTTTCAATCCCCTTTCGGGGGAAGTATGCTGCGCAACTATCGAAGAAGCAAAGAAAAAATATAACTCTTTGATGTTTCAATCCCCTTTCGGGGGAAGTATGCTGTGCAACGGGTAAATCGTTAGACCTAAATAAAGTTACTATAAAGGTTTCAATCCCCTTTCGGGGGAAGTATGCTGTGCAACCGAAATCCAAAACTGTTTTTAGCAATGCACTTATGTTTCAATCCCCTTTCGGGGAAGATGTTTGTCAAGGTAGAATGTCCAATTTTAAAAAATATTCTTGATGCTAAGGTAAAAGTGCTTTGTGGCTCTGCTTGAGTCTCCCGCAGGCAAAGCCACAATTACACTTCTGATTTACACAACCGAAAAAGGTTCCAGCTTAACGCCTGTAAACAGTCTTCTCAAAATGCTCTCCGCAACATCCAGGCGTATAACGACCATATCTCGGTTTTTGACTTTGAACAGCTTCCGTTTTTTGGTTTTTTCTCTATCAAGAACAGGTTTTTTGTCTGTTTATGTAACTACCACAGACTTTCATTTCTGTGTTTGAAAACACAAAGTTAAAAAATCGAAAGATTTTTAATGTTAGAGACATATTAGTCATGCCAATAGATGTTGTAAAAAGTATTTTGAGAAGGTGCTTTACAGGGAACCAACTGGACATTGTGCGGTTAAACACTACTGTGGTTTTAATTTGCAGATATTTTTGTAAAAATTACTATAGATACCTTTTAGATGTATTAATTAATATTGTTAAATCACCAAGGTAGTGGAGGTGGTTGTATACCTGGAGATACCCATACTTGGGGCCATCCTGATTTATTGGTGATATACCAATATTTATAGATACCACTTATTTTCCCGTTCTGTCCGCTTCCTGGTAAAGTCGAACAACTGGATAACGCAATTCTTTTTGTACTGCCTGAAGGGTCTGCACAATAGATTGTGTCAGTAGCGCTATCGTAATCAGTGGCTAGAACCGCATGGGGCTTTGTATCATTCCAAATTACAATTCCTTCAGGATGCTTCTCCAAGCGAGATATAATAGCTTCTTTTTTATTTGCGATTGACATGTTATTGATATAATAATGAGAAACATCCATTCCTGAGTACGAAAATGTATATTTAAGTCCACCGCTCCAAGCAGTTGGTTTTAATGCGTTTTCTGTTATATCCGACCATTTTGAGTTCCCGTCAATAATTGCTCTCCTTCGTAACATCATCGCTGAAGCTGCTAATGTACATGTGCTGGATTCCGCCTGTTTAAGAAATACAGATGAATCATCAATAGAAATTGCTTTAGCATCTGGCATTACTTGCGTCATTAAAAATAGCATCACTATTGATAAGAGCATAGCGTTTAATTTTTCTGTTATTCGTATCATGTGTAAAATTCCTTTCGCATTTTTTTTTGAAGTCGGAGAAAACATTCCTTAAGCTCATATATAATTTTTCACACGTCCGCTGTTTCCGTAATTGCCACATGTTCCAATTGAATCCCTGTAAAGTACCTTCTCAAAATGCTCTCAGCAACATCCATGCGTATAATAACTATATCTTTGTCTTTTACTTTAAAAAGCTTCCGCTTTTTTATCTTTTCGCCGTCAAGCATTAGGTGTTTTATTGTGCGGTTATCTGGGTAAAACTCTGTTTTTTCACTCATACAATCAACTTCGCGCAACAGAGGAATTTTATATGTATGGTGGCCAAATTTTCTGTTAAACATTACTGCTGTTTTAAGCTTTAAATCTGGATCGTACAATTGAAAAAGCTTTCCCATATCAGCGCTTACTAAAAACAGCTGTTCACTTAATATATCAGTAAAATCCGTTAATTCATCAGCTGTTACTTGAAATATATTCATTGGTTGCATAGCTTTTGCAAGCTGATATGTAAAATGTATTGCGTTGCTGTATTTCTTCATATCTTCATACTTAATACGCGGCGCAACAACCCGGCTGTCCTGAGATAAAATGAAATAATTCACCGCAGCACCTCTGCTTCCACATTTAAACTTGAAAACATAGGTTCAAAAACAAGCGCACCTACACCCTCATCTTCTTGAGAAAATGGATAAATAGTTTTTGCTGCGCCCATATATTCACCGGCAATAATCTTAAATTCATCATTTTTTTGCATATTTTTAAAAGATTCTAATTCTATTGCCTGTTTTATCATAGCCAATATAACTTCTACTGCAAAAATATGATATTTAACAATTTCCATCATTTTAAGTGTTTGCAAATCGTATGGATGCAAAATGCGCGGATAATCTTTGAAATGAAAATATACTTTTTCTATTGCATCTTGAAAGAAGCGAAACATAAAATTTGCATCCCAGTAAGTGCAGCATTCAACTTTGTCACCATACCATTTTTCGTTGAATGCGTCTATTCGGTAATTAAAGTTACCGAAAATAGCATCTGACCTAATCAGTGATATATGAACAAACGCAATTTCATCTTTTAAACGTTCTTTTTGCAGATCAATTGCTTTCTTACAAACTTTATCAATAGTGTGCAGAAAAGTTTTCAATATTTGAAATCTGTCCTCTACAATCAGATGCATAATTTTAGGGATATTTTCCTTAAAAAGTTTGTTCAGATATTTATCTGTAATCTCCGCTAATGTTTCGGTTCTTGTCATTTGCATCACAACCTTAAAATTATATACTGTCAATGGTGTTTTAAATTCTTCATTCACAATATTTATCTCTTTAGCCTTTAATAAGTTTCTCAACTTCTCTAATGTAAGATGGAATATGAAAGCAATCCTGTATACTACATCAAATCCTCTCACTCTTAAACAATCGACTACATTCAACTATAAGCACTACATCAAAGTTACTGATACCATTCTAATATCGCTAATATTCCTTCTTTAATAGCTTCTTTCCTAATATCATTAATGCTATCAATCACATTGAAAAGTTTTTTTAAATCATTTACTTTAAAGTATATTTCACACTCATCTTCTAATATCTCTAGCTCTCTTGCTATTTTTAAATATTCAGCTAATAAGATCTGTATTTTTTCGTCATAAACATTTTCGTATAATGTATTTGATATATATAAATGCTTACTAGCGTTTTTTAATATCCAACCAACCAGTGAATAGTCTGATATATAAAAACTGAAATCCGTCGTAATTGATAACTCACAAATGTTACTATCAATTACATATTGTTCTGGACACGACAAGAGATAATCATGTACTCCACTATACTCAATGCTACCTTGAAATGCAAAATTTGAATTATTTTTATCATTTAAAAATATATCACCTGTGCTTTTAGGACATACAAATTGTATTTTGTTTTCAACAATGCTTATATCTGAAGATAAACCTATAATTGATAATATAAATTTCCCACTATTTTTTTCAAATAAAATAGTATCATTGGTGTTATATAACCAATTAAAACTACCAATAGCTTCCGATATTTTTTTTTCTACATCTTGATAAGTTTCTTCTTTAGATATCCATAAACTACCATCTGACAAATACCATCGAATATCACTGTTTTTTATTATGTTAGCCTCATCTTTAATCAATATTTTCATATGTAATACTGTGGTTTCACTTGATTTGTGTAGCTGGAGGAAAAGTATCTCCGCCGGGTTGTTTTATCCCGTTGATAATATCATTATGAGTTACTGGCAATCCAGGATCACCGGGATTACCACCGAAAATAGCAGCACCACTATCACCCCTTGGACCGCTTGGCCCATAACTCGTAATAACATTACCTCTAGAACTTCCTCCGCTTTCTACAATTACCACGTTACCTCCCTTCATGTATACTAGATTTTGTTTATTATTGGTTGTCACATAAACAGCATCCGGATTAGAGAGAATTTGTTGCTCAATGCTTCTATCCAATCTTCCGTGATAACTTTTGCTAAGTTTAATATTTCCATCTTTTGCTTTTCTACTTATCGTATCTGCAGTTTTTTGCAGTTTTTCAATTGAATACTCTGCATTATGAACCAAAACACTGACTGCACCCGCATAATATGTATGAAAATCCTCAACCTGAAAATTATATACGGTCACTGGTGTTTTAAGTTCTTCATTCACAATATTTTCTACGGTTATGTATTCACCCGATGGAGTTCTCAGTTTATCACCTATGATAAGCTCACCTGAATTCACCCAGCCTTTTTTCAATACATAATACGGATGGTCAGGTGTAACTTTAGTTTCTTTTCCATCTATCCATAAGTGAACCAACTTAAGGCTTTGTCGTATGTACGTCTCTAGAACTGTTTTTTCTGCGGTTTCACCTGTATCAGGGTTAGTGGATACTACTAAATCTCCTACAGCTATCTTTTCGATAGCTACAAAGCCGCATACAGTTGCTATAAGTGTTCCCGCAACGAAGCATACTGGGTCTATTCCTTGCGCTTTTTGCATTAATTTCATTGATCCAAGACCAACTCCGGTGTTAAATGCACCTTGTGTACCACTAACTAATAATTGATATGGATCAAAAGTGGGAGTTTGATCGCCGTAAATGAGTTGTTTATTTGGACTTAGGTACATATTGTTCAATTGCGATAAAGCATTATGTGACATTGAAAGTCCTATACCAGCACCAAAAGATTGTAGTATTCTTTGAGGATTTATACAACTCGATAATCCATTAGGGAATATTTTTCCGAAAATAGCGCCGCCAGCAGCTCCGAAGGCTGTATCTAACAAAAGAGAGCCAACGTCAAATTGATAGTAAGGATCTTTATATTGTGCATATAATTGTCCAAGTATATTACCCATATAACCAGCTGCTGCTCCACCAAAAGCAGGCCCCAATACTGCTCCAAATGCTAAAGCGGTAACTCCAGAGACTGCTCCAATGAGACCATTAACTAAAACATCTCCCCAATTGATTGGCTGTCCATTCATCACAGAACCAATAATCGTAGAGCCTGCAGCACAAACAAAGCCAATTGCCGCTGCCGCCAACACAGCTCCAGCTCCACATGTAACTACAGCAAGCGCAACTACTGCAACAACTGCCACTACAGCAACTACTAATGCCAACCAATTAAATGGCGGTGGTGGCGGCGGTTCAACTGAAATCAGTTCATTGCTAAACTGAGGTAATGCCAATTGTCTGCTTCCATATGTATAGGATATATTCCCCAACGCATTGAAATTTGCCTCTATCTCAACACTGCTGCCTGATTCCAGATGGACGAAGTTAAGTAAGTTCGGTGCAGTACATATTATTTCCCCGCCTGAAATGAATTCAACTCCTTGTTGCGCTGTGATGGAAATCGTTTTATTGCTCAACAGCTCAATTCCGGTTTCATCATTCAGCAACATAGACAAAGCGTTTTCGCCGATATTATAGTTAAAATCAATGCCTGACGGCGACAGCTTTAGCTCTCTGCCTTCTTCGGTAGCTAAGTACCGGTTACTTGGATCTCCCATACTTTCATTGGAACCGCCGTTTGTACGTACACACGCTACTACCAAAGCTTGCGATTCGTCTTTTGACGGTATGTGCAGCTCTACCTGTGTTCCAACCTGTGGCATGCAGTACATCATGTTTCCTGTAGCAGGAGCGAAAGAATATAAAAATGCTTTATCTATAGGCTGTTCTTTGTCTATATCTAAGTGAACCTTTAACTGCTCACCCTGTGTCGCAAGTACCTTACCGGTTAGCGACATTCCGCTGAAGATGTTGTTGTAAATTTTCATTTGGTATGTGGCTTTTTTATTTCCTATTTTGTATGTATGCCACAGCATTCCATCTTCGATTTCCATAGCGCTTTTCAGGACAGTCATATTTTTGTCCTTAAACCTCATTATATCACCAACGGAATAATTTTCAAGGGATTTGATTTTATATCCGAAAAAATCAAGGCTGGACAGATCGGGATTCTCCGCTGATTTCATGTGATACGCTTTTAAATCTTTAAACGATCCATACTCAATATAATTTTTTAGCTTGCGCTCTTTTATTTTCGGGAATCCAAAATAAAAATTCGGAGCAGCCGATAGGGAATGCGCCACAAGAGGTACGCCCAAATGTGAAGCTATCCTTTTTAAAAACTTCCAGTCTGTCTCGCGGAACTGAATGATAGGAGTGCCGATTGATTTATCTTCTTTTTCCGCTTCAATAATCGCTTGAGCACCGGGATGTTTTTTCAAAATGGATTGCACAATATCCGAATACAGCATATTCTCATCTTGAAAAGATTGTTTATATTCGGTCAAATCCATGTCTGCGGTATAGGATTTCGCCTCTATATCAAGCATAAACACGCCGCTTTTATTATTAACCTTATACTTGGTTAACCTTCCGACAAACAGATTTTTATTGTTGCTTGTTTCATAAACTGTTATCTTTGGGTTCGGAAAAATATTCGGTATATTTTCTCCTTCTTCGTCTGAAACCATAGCGCGAATATGAAGTGTTGAATGATCATTAACTCCATTTTCTATTTTGAGTGAATGTAAAGTTTGTATTTTAAACGCGCAGTCTATTTTTATGTGCTTATATTCTACCGGCTTTAATTCTTCTTCAGCAGCAAATTGTATAGATTGCCGTGCAACCGGCATTGATTTTATCTCTTTAACTAATTGCTTAGTTTTATATTCCGCCATCTTTGCCGCTGCTTCTTTAGCTAATGATATTTCTTTCATTAAGGGATTATCGTTGTGTTCTGTCAGCTTTGTTGCCGTTTTTTTAACTAAAGATACTGGTTTTAATTCTATTTCCTTAACTAATTTCATCACTTTGCCTCCTGTTGATGTCTGGTGATCATTCCTCTTCCTGGCCGCTGGTCATAAACTGAATGACTCCACCCATATTGCATATAAGGAATGATTCTGCTGTTAACACAGACTTGCCGTCTACTTTAGTCACAGGATGAACACCATCCCATTTAGACTCAAGCATTGGTTTGCACATCGCTCCAAATGCCGGTTCACCTGCTTTACTAAACTCTGTATCCAGATCGGAGACAAACCCCACTGTTTCTCCTTGACAATTTTGACAAATGCCAAACATTGAAATGTTGACTTCAAACTTACAATCATCTTCGTGCACAAAAGCTTTGTCACCGGTATATACCCCATGACATCGCGGTAAATTCAATCTCGTGGAATTTGATCCGGCTGAACAACACATTTTTGCGCCATGCACAATATAATAACTTCCTTCCGCCATATTGGGAGCATGATGCTCCACCCCCATTTCGCGCACAAAATGCGAATGAAAGAGCAGAGTTTTATGCCCGCGTCACCACCTTTCTTTATGTCAATTAAGTTTAAATATCATTCCATCCGAACCTGGCCGCCTTTGATTGTTACATCGTCAACAATAGTCATCTCAACACCGTCTGCCTTTTTGAGTTCTATACCTGTTTTTCCCTGCATGGAAATGTTTCCGCTATCCGTTGACGCAATTGTAATATCATCCGTTGATTCAATCTTTACTTTTTTATCGCTGACCATTGTGATACCTTCTTCATCTGTTATGTTGATGAACAAATTTTCACCCGACTTAATGAAAATACCTGCCGGCGTTAGCTGCACCGATTTTCCGTATTTGGTGCTGATTGATTTATCGCTTGGTGATGACCTGCTTTCCGGGTTAGATGATTGCAGGTTTACGGAGCTTGCGGCAAACGCATTTCCCTCTTCATCATCAGGAAAATACAATCTGCACTTGTCGCCCTCTTCCGGCATACAGTACCAACCGGTGCCATCAGGGGAAGAGTAGACCGTAGCATACGGAAAAAACTTTGCTTTCCCTTTGTCCTGCCCACCGTCAATCTCTAATTGCATCTTTATCGTATCCTTCGCTACCTCAATAACGCTTCCGAACAACGAAACACCGGCTAAATCCCGATTAAAAAGTCTTGGCTGATTACATCTGTCTTTTGATGACAAAGTATAGCAGTGCAGAAGTTCACCGTTTTCATATCGTGTTTCAATATTGGAAACAAACAAAGTTCTGTTCTTAAATGTCACTTTTGCGCATAATTCAAGGATTTGACCCGATACGATTTTATATGCCATACCACCTTCAGCGGAAGCGTCTCCGCCTTCTTTTTTCGCATCTAATTCATGTTTCCAAATATCATTGTCAAATTCGTATTTAAATTCATTAAGCTTTACATCCGTATTATGTACCTGTAACCCAAAATATATATGTGCTCCCGGTTTTTTAGTATCTACAACCAAGGGGGCGTGGAAATGTGAGGCAAGACGTTTTAAAAATTCCCAATCTGTTTCTTTATACTGAACAATCAAATCACCGATTGCTTTGCCGTCCGACACATAATCAATTATTTCACCTTTTGGGTACGCACCGATTTTTTCTTTACATATAGACTCATATGTTTGCCCGGCATCCTGATAGGATTTCATAATCTGATTTTTGTCTGTTAGTATGCTGCTGCTTACCGCGGCTAAATCAAGCTTTCTTAAACCGTTTTCTGCGTAAACCTGTATATCTAAGATTAAACCCGTAAAAAGCGTGTAGTCTTCATCGCCTTTATCTGTGCAAACAGTTACCAGTTTATTTTCATCTGTAAGCTCCGCGTATTCATCCTGCATGCCATCCGGAATGATTCCTGACAAAACCATATATGAGTGATTATTTAAGCTTTTTTGAATTTTTAAATCCAGCAGTTCTTCAAACTGGAATGGATCTATGCGAATATTTAAATAAGTATTTACTTGTGCCAAATTATTTACCTCCCATATTTACTGTGAATTTTTAATGATTCCATAATCTGTTTAGCGATTGGTTTCCAAACCATGTGTTCATCGTATGGACAATTCACCGCGCCAAACAGAGTTTGATTATCAACGCCCGCAAAAAACTGATAATAATATATCTGCGTATCAATAGCCGGGCCTTTATAATCAAACCAGCCTATGTTTCTCCCATTGATTTTTTCAATATTCTCCTCATAAAAGACGTTTGACGGCTGCATTTTTTTAATTATATTTTTTATTCCTTTTACAAGATCTTTCATGAATTCGTCCGCGCCGGGACTATCAACCAAATTTAATGTAACATTGTATCCGCCGGTCTCTTTATCCGTCAATATTATTTTAGGACGCTGAGAAGATGGATACTTTATTTCAGCTAAATTTTGTGGCATTTCGATGAACTGGTCAGGAACCATAATGGATGCCCTGTCATCGAAGAAAAATTGCTCTGAAAATGTGTACGTGATGTCACCGATTTCAATGCCATCTTCAAGTTTTTTTACTTCCTGTTTTTCCATTTCGTTTACTGCTTTTAATATTTGTTCGTCTATGTAAGACATACAATAATCATCCTCTTTATCTAAGAGCCTGTTTAGAATCTTTAATTGTTCGAGCTATTTTGGTAAATCTTACAGAATTTTGCTCAAAAGCGCGGAAACAAAAAGATTCTAATGAACCTGAGGTGCACTAAAGCATTATCTTGTTTTTTATTGGTGTTATTAATCCTTAAGTCACTAAACAGGCTCTAATATTTACGGTGTTTTTAAAATGGACAAGGACACCGTATAAAAACTTGTTATCTTGTTACCCAAATAGCATTACCATACTTATATTTTTGTTGTTTTAATTTTATACACCTATGAAAAAGATTTGTCAAAAGGTAGACTTTTTGACAATAGCCCATGTCATGTACATGCATCAAAATTATTGTGAGTTTTTTTATTTTTTCTTAAAAAATCACTTGTATTTTACTCATAAACATGGTAAAATCAACAATATTGTATTTGCCGTCAAAAAGTCTACCTTTTGACGGGTTTATTTTTTTCTGGCGAATTGATATTCCCGCAAACGCCTGTAAAGTGTGGTTTCCGTCAATCCTGTTTGCTCTATCAGTTCCTTTGTTTTCAGTTTGCCATGTTTCCATTGCGCCGCCAATTCGTTAAAATTTTCAGGGGGCTTTTTGACGGGTCTGCCAAAACAAACACCACGATGTTTCGCCGCCGCTATACCTTCCGCTTGTCGTTGCAGGATATATCCGCGCTCCAATTCAGCAACCGCGCCAAATACGGTAAGCATGAATTTTCCTGTTGGTGTCGTGGTGTCGATATGCTCCTTTTGGCTGACAAACTCAACGCTTTTTGCTGTGAGCTTGTCAATCAATTCTAACAAATCCCGCGTGTTGCGGGCAAAGCGGCTGACCGATTCCACAATGACCGTATCGCCGCGTTTCACAGTTGCCAATAATTTTTGCAGTCCCGGACGCGCAGTGTTCTTCCCGCTCTGTTTATCCATAAAGATATTTGCCTTTGGGATACCTAAATTGCTCATGGCAATTAGCTGTCTATCCTCGTTTTGATCAGCTGAACTAACTCGAACGTATCCATATTTTTTCATATTTTGAAATCCTCATTTCATTTAATCACAAATGAAAACGGCGGTTTTCTGATAGTGGATAAGCCACCGTGAAAATTGTATTCAATTTTTACCGATCACGATCACGCAGGCGCGGGTTCCTTTGCGGCGGCGGATTCATCGCTCGTACAATTCTCTGTGCATCAAGGCAGATGGTTTCCACATTCCAAACCTGCTCTTGCAATGTCTTATATTCGCGGCGTGTTTTACCGTACTTGGCTCTTAGTTCTTCCAGTTCTTCTTTCCATGCTTTAATCGGCAATTCGTTCCCGTTAAGATACGACGACAGATGACGTTTGGCTGCATCAAACCGAATCAATCCATCACAGTGAGATTCGTAGAACTTTGCTTGCTTTCTTCTTCTTAATTGCTGAAATTGTGCGTAAAGTGGTTTACAAGCTACATAGATCTCGGCTTGTCTGATACGTTCGTCAAGTGTGTCAGCTCTCTGATAAGCATATTTCACATTGTATTGCATGTAACTAAGCTGCGTATGCATTTCAGAAACCTTATCACGTAATTCAAGCAGTGTAGAAATGTTGTTTTCTTTCAAGAAGTTAAATATCCGTTCCACTGTTTTCATATCTTGAATCTGAGCATAGCGGTTTCGTTGTTTGCCTCCCTGTAATATACATTGAAGGACATTTGCCAGTGTTGTTGGCGTTTCAGAAGTGCTGACTTCTTTCAGCCAGTCTTTAATCTGATTTATTCGATTGCTAAGTTGCTGCAGTTGTCTGTTTGTAACTATGATTTCACGATTCATATTCCCGCGTTCGGTAACAACGCCTTTCCGCTCCATTTGACTTGCGGCAACACCCATGTGAACTGTTGGAATTTGCTCAAGCCCCTGCCGCTCGTATGAGCGGTGGTCAACCTTGGATTCATGCCCGCATTGTTCTAAAACTTTATTCACAGATTCAGCCCATGCGGCCCGCCATTCCTCAGCTTTGGTTTGTTCGTTCCAATCTGTTGTTTGTACGGATTTACATTTATACTGTTTCTTTTTCGGGTCGTAAAT
>JGI20171J29575_12612078_pt1 | contig 11435 bp, 12 predicted proteins | sample TergutNc150P4_FD_29575 | JGI IMG/M metagenome (IMG submission 29575)
AGTAAGAGCATAATGGGGATGATGGTCCCCAAGGTGGAAGCAACGTCGATACACACCAAGATGATCGACAAAGGATACGGTGTGATCGAAACGTCGGCTTATATCGAGGAGGCCGCAATGGCCTTCGAGAAACTTCTCGACACCTTGGTCCGCGCGGCCGAGATCGAGACCACCATGAAGAAGCTGCTGGATGAGATAGAAAGGACCAAAAGGAGGGTCAACGCGCTGGAGTTCAAGATCATACCTGAGCTCCAGGACGCGGAGAGGTTCGTCAAGTTCCGTCTCGAAGAGATGGAAAGGGAGAACACGACCCGCCTCAAACACCTGAAAAAGAAAGGAGAGGCCGCGGAGTGAGATCGTTCAGGGAGCGCATAGACTCGATAAGCGAGGACCCGAAGAAACTGAAACGGGTCTTCACATTCATCTGGGTCACGGCGTACCTGATGCTCATCCTCGGATTCCTTTTAATGGTCTGGGTCTTCCTTTACGCCTAAACCACTTAAACCAAATTTCTTTTTTTAACGGGAAATTTCAGACTCATGCCCTGCGCTTACTTAGTGAAATCCATCATCCTTGCGGCGCCCGTGCCGAGGTGGACGACCGGCATTATCGCCGGGTTCGGATTGAAGTTGTGCGCCCTTTGGTATTCCGTTTGGTCCTGCCACGCAGACGCGTTTATGATCTTGATGCCGCGGTAGTCCATCTTCCCCGCGCCGTGCACGTGCCCGGAGACGAATATGTCCGGGACGCGGTCGATCACCAGGTAATCCTTCTTCTCGGGCGCCATGGCGGTCTTCCCGCCGTACATCGGAGAGAGATGGCGCCTCGTCAGCATCTCCTTCATCACGTTGATCGGATCCTCGTAGTTGAGCTTCTGCACGCTTGCCACCCAGTCGTCGATGCTCTTGCCGTGGTAGGAAAGGAGCAGCCGCCCCTCGATCTCGATGCTGACCGGATTCCCGGCCATTATCACGTTGGAATCGAAGCCTTTGGTGAATATCTCGCCCAGCGCCGGCTGCGGCTCGGCCAATCTCACAGCATCGTGGTTGCCCGGCTGGATCACTATCTTGATGTGGTCGGGTATGTCTTTAACGTATTCTCCGAGTTTCTCGTACTGTTCGTAGATATCGGCTATCTTCAGCTCCTCTTCCTGCCCGGGGAATATCCCGATCCCGTCCACCACATCCCCGGGGAGCACAAGGTAGTCCAGATCCATGTTGTACGAGTTCGCTTTCAGCCAGCTCATCATCCTGCCCCATTCCTTCTCCAAGAATGTCGAACTCCCTACATGTATATCCGAAAGGAATGCGACGGATGCGACCGAATCCGACGGCACCCACGTGCGCCCGACGGGTATGTCCGGCCTGAAGATCGTGTCCGCAATGAAGAGGTCCCCTCTCGACGACGGTTTCCCGGAGATGCCTACGACCTCATCGTTGACGAACATCTCTCCGAAGCACGGGGAGTCCTTGGATATCAGAACTGTGCATGACCCAGACTCATCCTCCAAAGACAATGTGGTGTGGCCGTTCTTCGTGTCTTTCTTCTCGTAGATCATACCTATGATCTTCGATTCCCTGCCGAGGGTCAGCGCGCGGGATATCGGAATGGATGTCCCGAAATCCCTCCTTTTCTCGATGATCTTCTTCAGAGCAAAGAACCGGCTCTTGAAATAACCGGCGAAGTCGGCGATCTTCCCCTCGCACGTCGAGTCTCCGGTGACATCCGTTCCGGCGACGATGGAGATGTCGCCGTGCCTCTTGTTCTTCGGGACTATCGGCGTCCTCTCCGGCGCTGCCGAGGCATCTCCCGCAAGGAAGTCGATGATGTCCTTCTTCCCAATGAACATGGAACTGTCCGAGATCGTTGCCAGAAGTGTGTTGGTAAAGGTCATGGGATCCGAGTTGGAGAGTATGACCTCTAACGCATCCGGAGAGAAGAACAGGTTCCTCCTTGCTGCCGCATTAAGGACCTCCGACCTCATGCAATCCGTTATACGGTACTTCACTAAATAACCTTTCAACCCCTCGTGAAGGAGGTTAAATATGCACAACGCCTGCCCCGTACCATGGTAGATGTTCGGGTGTCGTGTCCGGTCTGTCCCAGCGAGGACCAAGAGAAGGTAAGGGACGCAGTCCTGAACATCTTCCCGGACGCCTCGCTGGAGAGGACGGACCGGGGGTTCGAAGGAAAGGCGGGGACCGATTGTTTTTGCAATCTAGTGCGTAAGCAGAAGATACTCGACAGCACAAGGTCGATGATGTTCAAAGGCATAAGAGGCGGATCGATCACCATACATCTGAACAAGCAGGTCGCAGTCGTTGGGAAGATCTCTTTCACGGAACCGAGGACCATCCTCGGAACATTGGCGGTAACGTTCGAAACGGACGATCCGGAATCGACCATCGATAAGATAGCGCCGAGAACGGTGGACGGCGAAGAGGTGAGAATGTGATAGGGATGTCATGCACTCAGTTCGGCGTGATCGATCCGGAACACGTTTGGGAGATGGTCTCCAAGGACTTCGAACTGTGGGAGATATTCTCCGAAGCGAAGAATTCGGTGACCGACTTCTCGTCCAGGTTCAACGAGAAAAAAGGATCATACAACATGAGCTATTCCATACATGCGCCGATATGCGACATAAACATCGCATCGGTCAACGAAAGGGTAAGAGAGGCGTCGGTGGAAGAGATGCTCAGAACGATGGAGCACGCCAACCGTATGGGGATAAGCACGGTGACCGTCCATCCGGGGATATATTCCATGGTGCTGCACGGTGTGAAGCATCTGAGCACAGAGTATGCGAAGGATTCTTTGGCGGAGATCGAGAAAGGGGCCGAAGAGTACGGGGTTACCGTGGCCGTGGAGAACATGCCGTCATTCGCCATCATGATGGGGCAGACGCCGGGGGAACTGTTGGACCTCATCGAAGGGACCGACCTGAAGATATGCTTCGACATCGGCCATGCGAATACGATGGGGATGATCGACGAGTGCATCGACGCGTTCGGCGAGAGGATAGCGAACATCCACATCCATGACAACATAGGAAAGAACGACGACCACATGACCATCGGCGACGGGGCGATCGATTTTGTCCGCGTTCTGTCAAGGCTGAAAGGATACAAAGGCAATTACATAATCGAGTCCAGAAGCATGGAGTCCGCCATAGTGTCCAAAGGGCGCCTGGAAGACATAATGCGAAAGCTGTGAACGCTCCCCAAATCAATCATGGAGCAGGGGGAGCGACCTGATGGACTTTTTGGAGTCGATGATCTTCATGATTATGTAGATCAGGGCAACAAAGCCGACTGCCAGGAGCAGCAATTCCACTACAACGAAGAACCCGCCGACCCCCATCCAATCGAAGGCCTGGAAGTAGTCGGTGATGAAGTGGAATAGTATGGCCGCATACAACCCGAAACGTACGAACAGATACCCTAAGAACACGCCCATTATCCCTGTTGTAAGGACTTTCCACACCTGGTTGTCCCATCCGTCGTAATGTGCCAGACCGAAGATCGCGCTTGAGATGATTATGAGGACGATCGCGGTCGTGCTCATACCGAAACCGCCGAAGATGCATTTCAAAGAGTCTTTTTTTCCAGCAACAAGCGATATGAAGGCGATCGGCACCCCGATGTACAGCACGCGGGTGACCACCTCTTCCCAGACGGATGCGTTCGCCAGCTCGAACATATCTGCCAGCTTGCCCCCGAGGGGCGGCACGGATATCTCATGCCCCATCATGAGCACTATGAAAATAGCGATGAAATTGATGATCAGCATCGCGCACAGGAAGATACACACCCAAAAGGCGGCGGTTTTCTCAGCGGCGCCAGGTTTGGCGAGGCCTCCAGGAGACCTAGCCACCTCAAAGAATCTCACTATTGTGGTTGTCACGCAGGACAGGATGACGACGGCCAACAATATCCAGTAGAGCTGAAGCTCGAAATCGTCCCAAAAGAATAGAATGTGTATGGAGGGCACGAGTACAAAGGCAGGGTAGGATTTTCCCGACAAGAAACCGAAGACCTCCGGCGCATTCACCGCAAGAGTGATGGCTTCGAAAACGGCGATAAAGATGACGAACACAGTCGCGGCCAGAAGGATGAAGGTAATGAGATCGAGTCGCGGTTTTTCCGGCTCTGCCGCCGGATAACCATGTGAATTACTGTAGTGCCCAAAACTCGGCTCCTCGGACCCAGCATCGTTAAGATTGCGACCGCAAGCTCCGCAGAACGGAGTTCCCCTATCCCTATATTCGTCGCACTTCGGGCATCCATTGCTCATTGTTTTCGGGTTCTGATATGCTCGACCACGTTATATACTCTTTCCACTTCGACTACGGCCATCAGAGACCCACGGTATCTGGCGATGTCGACTATCTGCGACGCCATGTACTCTTCCCGCTTCTTGCTTACCTTGTCATATCCCTTGACCTTGTTCAGGTAACCGTCCCAAGATATCGCGAAGGATTCCGGGGACGACATATCGAAGCGGCGTTTCATCCCTTTTTTGGCAAGCCGGTGCTCTTTCACGAACTCCATGGTCTTCACTGTGCTGATGTACATCTCTGTGAACTCCTCGTTGTTCATGTCAAGGGGTATCACTTCGATCGCGTCCTTGGAGCAGAGGTCGATCAGTTCGCAGAATGCGGGCGTTGGCGATTCTATCTCTCCGAAATCCGAAAGGTGGTGGACGTAGACCATGTCGATCTCGCTCAGTTCATGTATGTCCTCTATCTCATCTCTGCGCTTAAGCGCGACGACCTCCTCGATGCCCAGAGCGACGGCGTATGCCTCATAGTGTCCGTATGCCTCCCGGACCTTCTCCGCTTCGGATACGAGTCCCTTTACAACGGGAAGGACGTCGACCCTGCATTTCCCGACATCGAGAGAGATCATTTCTTTGTGCTCCGTGACAGTACCAGATCCGTAAGGGTGTCCTGGTCGTCTATCTTTCTGAGTTCCTCGCTCGTCACCACGGCGGTCGAGTCGATGTTCTCCGCCGAACGCTCCCTTTCCACGATGATCAGGGAATGCTTGCCTGCGATCTTCGAGATCTCCGAGGCTATCAGGGCCTTTTGGATAAGTTTTTCCTCGTCGATGCCGAGCCCGGTGAGGAATACCGTCTGTCTGCTCCGGGTTATGGCCTCGAAGGGGCTCTTCGTGACCGGCGTTATCGCGAACCCGATCTCGAGGAGGCGGTTCAGTGATTTCGACTCGGTCTTCCCGCCGCCCGTCACCTCATAGTCCTCCGGTTTCTTTTTGCTCTTGTATTCGAAAGGATCGAGCGGCTCTATTATCGGCATCTGGAGGAACTCCTCGAGCCGCATGGCGGCGTCGATCATCGCCCCCATCCCCGATTCGTACATCTGGATCGTGCGCCTGGATACTCCCGTGGTCTCCGCCAGCGTGCCCAGGCTTATGCCGCTGCTCTCTCTGACGCTCCTCAGAAGGTCGCTGTTGATCCTGACATACAGGCCGCCGGGCGCCGCGAAAATGAACGGGGGGACCTCTTCCAGCAGATGTTCGCCAAGGGTCTCGTTCGATATGATCGGGATCTTGAACCTCGAGTATACTATGCCGGCTTCAAGCGGCCCCGAGCTGGACGTCTCGCCGATGAGCAGCGGCGTTGCCTTCAGTGCGTCGGCGAGCACTTTCATGTCTTCCGCGTTCTCCCTGGAGAACGCATCCACGTTGCTGAGGACCTTGATTATGAGCAGCGTCTCATCCTTCCTTCCGACAATGTCGAAGCATATGCTGCGCAGATTAAGGGCGGAGGATATATCGAATCCTGCCTTTGCCAGTATGGCCCTGGTGGTGTTGATCAGGTCCTCTCTGCTCATAATATAGAAAGCGGTTGTTCTTCTATATAAACCGATACCTTTATGAAAAATTTTGAAAAGGTTTAATGGCTATGCGAAAATCACATGATGCCGATCCGCGTCCTCTGCTCCGGTGCGACGATTGGGACAAGGATCACTTCCAGCATCCCATTGTTGTACTCCGCCTTAGCAGAGTCCGGGTCAACATCGCACGGAAGTGCCAGCGTCCTGGCGAATCTCTTATTCTCGGTGTCGACGCTTATGCAGAGGGCGTTCTTCGACCCTTCCAGCCTGATGTCCTCTTTGGAGACGCCCGGAATCTCGACCACCGCCCTGACCGCGCCGTCCTCCAGGCTGACGTCCGTCAGCGGCTCTCCGGCCATTTCGCTCTGCGTGCCGAGACTGTCGGCGGGGTTCCCGAATTCTCTCATGAGGTTGTTGCCGTCGGAGTCCCAGTACATGGCATATCCGCAGGTCTTGGCATTAGATCCCCCGAGACCTTCCATGCCGGAGAACAACCTCTCCATCCTTCTGAAGATCGGATCGCGGTCTCCTCCAAAGAGACCGTTCCACGCATCATCTGTATCCATCTGCGTTGCCCCCTTTGGTCTGATATCCGTACTCTCTGAGTTTCTGGGATGCCTGCGGACCGAACTTTTCGATCGCCGGAACGAAATCGTTCATGCTGACCTTGCAGTTCTCCGTCTCCTCGTCGGTGGGGACCTTTCCGGGCTTTATTATGCGCCTGACGGCGGCCATCACCGCTTCGTTGCAGATCGCCGCTATGTCCGCGCCGGTACACCCTTCCGTCTTCTCCGCCAGCTCGCCGAGGCTCACATCGTCCGCCAGAGGTTTCCCCCTCGTATGTATGCCGAAGATCGCCGTCCTCGATTCGAGGTCCGGCGGCCCTATGAATATGCTCTTGTCGAACCTTCCCGGCCTCAGGAGCGCCGGGTCCATTATGTCCGGACGGTTGGTGGCCGCTATAACGACCACGTCGTTCAGAGATTCCAACCCGTCAAGCTCTGTCAGCATTTGGGATATCACCCTTTCCGTGACGTTGCTGTCGCTTCCAGTGCCTCTTTCAGGAGCGATGGAATCTATCTCATCCATGAAGATCACGCAGGGCGACGCCTGCCTCGCTTTCCTGAAGGTCTCCCTCACGGCCTTTTCCGACTCCCCCACCCACTTGTTCAGGAACTCCGGCCCTTTCACCGCGATGAAGTTCGCTTCCGACTCCGTCGCGACGGCCTTCGCGAGCATGGTCTTGCCGGTGCCCGGCGGGCCGTACAGCAGGATGCCCTTCGGAGGCTTGGCGTTCATGTGCTCGAACACCTTCCCGAACTTAAGCGGCCATTCGACCGCTTCTTTCAGTTCCTGTTTCGCGGACTCAAGCGCGCCTATGTCCTCCCACTTCACGTCCGGTTTCTCTATCAGCACCTCTCTCATGGTCGAAGGCTGAAGATCCTTCAACGCTTCCTTGAAATCGTCCTTTGTGACGGAGATCCTTTCCAGTATGTCCACGGGTATCTCGTCGGTCTCAAGGTCCACCTGCGGAAGGACGCGCCTCAGGGCGGCCATCGCCGCCTCTTTGCAAAGGGCGGAGATATCCGCCCCGGCGTACCCGTGGGTGCGGTCGGCCAGCCTCTTCAGGTCGACGTCGTCCGAAAGCGGCATGCCCCTCGTGTGGATCTGCAGGATCTCGTATCTCCCGTCCCTATCCGGTATCCCGATCTCTATCTCGCGGTCGAACCTTCCCGGCCTTCTCAGAGCTTCGTCGATGGAGTTGGGGCGGTTAGTGGCGCCTATGACGACGACCTTCCCCCTGGTGTTAAGGCCGTCCATCAGAGAAAGAAGCTGCGCGACGATGCGCCTCTCCGCCTCGCCGGTGACCTCATTCCTTTTCGGAGCTATCGAATCGATCTCGTCGATGAAGATGATGCTCGGGGCGTTCTCCTCGGCCTCCTTGAATATCTCTCTGAGTTTTCCTTCGGACTCGCCGTAGAACTTGCTCATTATCTCCGGTCCGCCGAGCGATATGAAATTGCTGCTCGTCTCCCCGGCGACGGCCTTGGCCAGCATGGTCTTGCCGGTCCCGGGGGGTCCGTGCAGCAGGACGCCTTTCGGCGCCTCCACGCCCAGCCTCTTGAACAGCTCGGGGTGTCTGAGGGGCAGCTCGATCATCTCCCTGATCTTCGCCACCTCGTTGCCGAGTCCGCCCAGGTCGTCGTATGAGACCTTCGGGACTTCCATATCAGTAGCCGACGCGGGTTTCTCCGACACCTTCACAGCCGTTCCGGCGGCCATCATGACGGCATCCCCGGAGGGGGAGAACGACGTTACGACCAGGTCGATCTTGTTGCCCATCACGTTGAGGGTCAGCACGTCTCCCCTTGCGAACACCCTTCCTTCCGTTACTTTGTTGAGGTATTCCTCTCCGCCCTGAAGCCTTAGTTCCTCGGTAGGCGAGAAAGTGAGCTTCTCCGCGTTCTTCGCGATCACCTTCTTAATTCCCACGCGCTCGTCTATCGAAGTGCCGGCGTTGCGCCGGGTGGAACCGTCTATCCTTATTATTCCGCGGTTGGCGTCCTCCGGAGCCCCCCTCAGCACTTTGACGACCGTCCTCTTTGTGCCGTCTATCTGTATTATGTCCCCCGTTTTGAACTCGAATATGTCCATCAGCGCCGGGTCAAGCCTGGCGATGCCTTTCCCCGTCTCTCCGGGTTTCAATTCCGCGACCTTGATCGCTTTGTCGTTGCTCATTCTTCATCCCTTTCCTTTGCATCCCTGCGTTTGCATTCTATGTCATTCACTATCTTGGTCATACGTTCCTCTCTGACGCCCAGGTCCCTGGAGACCTCCTTCACGTCGTGGCCAGGCGAGTTCAGCATCTCGTACAGCATGCTCCTCTCAAGATAGTCCAGCTCGCTGGCGATCGGACCGCTCATGAACGAGCGTATCATCATGTTGCGCCGTTCGATCATCATCTCTCTCATCCTGTCGAACTCGTCGATCCTCCTGTCGATCTCCGACAGGCTCTCCCTTACTTTCTCAAGCTCCAGGACGCTGTCATCCGGAACGGGCTCGACGTCCGCGGGCTCAGAGAGGGTGGCCCTGAACATGCCGTTGCGCAGATCTATCGTAAGCGTGAACTCGGAGGTCGGGCGGTACACTATCTTGAACGGACCCTTATCGCTGCTCTCCCTCCAGCTCTCCACCAGCCCGCTCCTCTCGAGGATGTCCAGGTTCTTCATTATCGCCTGCTGGCTCACTCCCAGCTCCCTCGAGAGCTGCAAAGGATAGTGCGGCTCTCTTACGAGGGCCATCAGTATCCTGCGCCTTGTCGGGTTCTCGATGACGGACAGGATCGTGTCGATGTCGTACATATTATCACTTAGTTGTTAACTTATGGTTACTAACTAGTGGTTAATACGCATGAGGTATTTAAAGTGTGTGTAAGGGCAGTGTGTAGATCAATGAATCCTGTTTAAGAGGGATTCCTGCGCGGAGAACCAGCTGCGGCCCATTTGCTTTTAACTTCTGTTGCCGCAACGGGTTCTTTCTTTCGCAATCATTTCAATAACTTCCGGCTACATACATCCGCTAATATCTGCATCTGCTGAATGGCGACCCGATTAAGTCCGACCAATCTTTCGCACTGTGGAATTTTTTCGCCGATCAGAACCGAGTTTAGATTTTCCATATTAAAGAGACAGATCAATTCATCGACACTAGCATAATCACGAATGTTTCCTTTCAGGTCAGGATGGGATTCTCGCCATTCTTTGGCAGTCATACCAAACAACGCGACGTTCAGCACGTCTGCTTCATTTGCGTAAATGTTCGAGATCTGTAGGGGCGTGAGCTCGGCAGGCAGCAGATTATGTTTTATCGCGTCAGTGTGGATGTGGTAATTAATTTTCGCAAGCTCACGTTTGGCGGTCCAACCAATGGTCTTCTGTTCCTCTTCCTTGAGGCGCTGAAACTCCTTAAGGAGATATAATTTAAATTCAATCGAAATCCATGAGGCAAACTCCAGTGCAATGTCTCTGTGGGCATATGTCCCTCCATATCGGCCAGGTTTAGAGATAATGCCTATTGCATTCACAGATCCAATCCACTTTCTGGGCGTCATTACAAAGCTATTCAGCCCCGCTTCTTTTCTAAACCCGTCGAAAGCGACGGGATTAAAACTTGGGTTGTGAAGGTATTCCCAGATTCCCAACAGCTCGATGGTATTCCTCTTCCTCACCAATTTTTTATAACGTCATCCGTGTGTTCGGGGCTCTTATACCGTGCAAGGTCTGCAATGCAAACATAATCTGCGTCTTCAATTTGAATTATGTTCAAACTTGTGTCCTTTACTGTTATTTTTGTCATCTTTTAGCCTCTGTGTTTATTTTTTTGTAGACAATATGTTCGATGCCCACAGTAGTTAATATCTCTTTATGGGGGGTCCCCGAATAATCCGAAAGTGAACAATATCCATAAATATAATGCATAGTATTGTACATCAATGCACGTATTATTAAATAGATGGATACAATGGTCCAAATATGGCGATACCAAAAGATATCAGAATCGACTTACCGCCGGAAGGAATACCCAAAAAATGGTATAACCTGGCGGCGGACATAGGCAAACTGGAGCCCCCGCTCAATCCCGGCACGATGAAACCCGCCTCGCCGAAGGACTTCGAGGCGATCTTCTGCAAAGAGATCATAAGGCAGGAGGGCTCGACCGAACGCTACATCGACATCCCCGAGGAAGTGAGGGACGGCCTGGTCCACCTCAACCGCCCCACGCCTCTCCAGAGGGCGGTAAGATTCGAGAAATACCTCAAGACCCCCGCCAAGATATACTTCAAAAGAGAGGACGTGAGCCCGCTCGGAAGCCACAAAGGCAACACCGCCCTCGCGCAGGCATACTTCAACGCGGAGGAAGGCATCCACACGCTCACGACCGAGACCGGCGCGGGACAGTGGGGAACGGCCCTGGCCATGGTGTCGAACCTGTTCGATATCGACTGCACGGTGTTCATGGTAAAAGGCAGCTATCATCAGAAGCCGATGAGGAAGACGCTCATGAATACATACGGCGCCACGGTGTACGCATCGCCGAGCGCTCAGACCGAGTTCGGGAAGAAGGTCCTGAAAGAGCACCCGGAGACCACCGGGTCTTTGGGGATAGCGATCTCGGAGGCCTGCGAGATGGCGGCCAAGGATCCCAACATCTGCTACTCTTTGGGAAGCGTGCTCAACCACGTCATGCTGCACCAGACCGTCATCGGCACCGAGACGATCGAGCAGATGAAGATGGGCGAGATCGATCCGGATTATATGATCGCATGCGCCGGAGGAGGGTCCAACTTCGGAGGGTTCACGTTCCCCATGATCAGAGAGAAGATCAATGGGAAGACCGACTGCAAGATCATAGCGGCGGAGTCGAAGGCCGCCCCCTCCCTTACGGAAGGGGAGTTCAAGTACGATTTTGGAGACACGGCGGGATATACGCCGCTTCTGATGATGTACACCCTCGGACAGGAGTTCATCCCCAAGAGCATACACGCGGGAGGGCTGAGGTACCACGGGATGGCGCCTCT
>JGI20171J29575_12612076_pt1 | contig 11411 bp, 10 predicted proteins | sample TergutNc150P4_FD_29575 | JGI IMG/M metagenome (IMG submission 29575)
GTGGGATTAATTCGAGCGATCCTTGGGAAGCCTTTAATTCCATGGCTTCCTTTAAGGATGCTGCCTAATTTCTTGTAAAGTGGTGTATTTTAACATAAATAAATACATATTTTTAATTCTACTGATAATAATAGCAATGATCTTATCATATAGGTCAGAGAAGAATTTATTAAAAAGCATCACAATACCTGCATTTGCACTCATAATAACCCTTATTTCTGAAAATATAGTGATTATCTTTTATAACTCATTTATAAATAGTGCAAGAATAGAACACAGTGGCAATAAATACTTATTCATATTATTTATTGTCTTACTAATAAATATACTAATTAGCAAACTATTCTCTTCCCTTATACAAAAAAAAATAAATTTCAATACAATCAAGTTTAAAAGCAAGACATCAATACTTTTAATCCTCAGTTTACTTTTAACATTGATAACATTTTATTCAAACATAATCATAAGAGGTCAAAACGGAAATCCAGTTCCCAACCTGAATGTAGATCTTATAAATGCAGTCATATTTATTATATATTTTGTTTTACTATTAATAATCTTTAGAACGATTCTAAATGAAGAAAAAAAAGACCTTGATATTAAAAATAAAGAAGAAGAGCTTAAAAACATCATAGAGTATACTAAAAATCTAGAAATGCTATATACACAAATAAGAATATTTAAACATGATTATACGAACATTTTATCTGCTATGGGCGGATATATTCAAGAAAAGAAATATGAAGGACTTGAAAATTTTTTTTATGAAAGGATCGTTCCATTAAGTAAGGACATGGATAAAAAAAACATAAAGATTGGAACTTTGAAAAATTTAAAAATTCCTGAATTAAAAGGTGTATTATCTTCAAAAATGATAATGTCACAAGAAAAAGGTATCGATATAAATATTGAAATAGTCAATGCTGTAGAATACATAAATTTTGATATCATAGATTTGTGCAGGTCTGTTGGAATTTTACTCGATAATGCCATAGAGGAAGCATTAAACTGCGAAAATCCCAAAGTTCAACTCGCAATTATAGATGATGAGTTTATTACAACAATAATAATTGTAAACAATCATAAACAAGGTAATATAAATTTACAAAAGATTTTTAGTAAAGGATTTTCAACAAAAGGAGAAAATAGAGGTTTAGGATTATATAATCTTAAGCTAATTTTAGATAATTATAAAAATATAACTTTATCTACTACTTTTAATGATGATAATAATGAGTTTAAGCAAATTTTAAATATTAAAAAAATAAATTAAGGAGTATTGATTTATGCTTAAAATTTATATATGCGAAGATATTAAAGAACAAAGAGATCAATTTTTAAAGGATATAAAAGACATTATCGCTCTAGAAGATTTAGATATGAAGATTGAAATATCAAGCGAAGATCCATATGAAGTACTCGAACATGTAAAAAATATCAAAGAAACTGGGCTATACTTCTTGGATATTAATTTAAAAACCAACATAGATGGTGTCGTTTTAGCCAAAGAAATCCGAAAATACGATCCAAGAGGATTTATAGTATTTATAACTACTCATACAGAATTGACACTTTTAACTTTTGAGCATCAAGTTGAAGCTTTAGATTATATTATAAAAGATACCATAAACATGGGAAACAATAAAGAAAAGTTTCACAAATGTATTTTAAATGCTTATGAAAAGTATTCAAACAGCATTACCCAAAACAAACGATTGTTTAATTTAAAAATCGGTGAAAAAGTCATGAATATTGAATGTGATAAAATATTGTTTTTCGAAACATCACAAAAGACATCTAAAGTCAAATTACATTTATCAAATGGAATACTGGAATTTCATGCTAGCATGAAGGATGTTGAAAAACAATTAGATGAAAATTTTTATAGATGTCATAATTCCTACATAGTAAACGTAGAAAATATAGATAGTATAAATACTAAAGAACAGATAGCACTGATGAAAAATGGATCAGAATGCTTAATATCAAGAAGACCATTAAAAGGTTTATTAAAATTATATAAAAATTATATAAAAATATAACTAAATAATTATATAGAAAATTTATAATATTTCATAAGGAGGAATTTTTATAAATTTCAAAGATAAGTACTCAAAAAATACTCTAGAATTTATAATAAATAATGTTGTTCAATATTTAAATAAAAAACTGACAAAAAAATATAGATTGCATATACCTATTTTTAATGATGATCAAAATTTAATTGGTATAAACAATTCAAATGATGAGTTATTCTACTTTAAATTAGGTGAACTACTAGCTACTATACATCTTTTTAATATAAAAGAATTAGAATATTTAGATATTGGCACTATAAATACTGATCCTGTATTTATAAGAAAACATGAAATAGAGCAAAATATAATATACAGTAAGAGCAATAAAGCAAGTAAAATAGCAAGAATCATATTGAACAATTCAACTTATGAGTTTAAATTTTTAAAATTATTTGACAAGGCAAATAATTTTAGTATATCAAATAATTTGCTTTATATAAAAAATGGATTCAAAATCATGTATATGATCATAGGTAGTAACAAATCATCAATAGAAATGTTATTAAAAGAAACATATGATGAAATAAAGTGTTATAATACGATTCAAAATTTAAATTATTTCACAATGAAGGATTTAAATAGGCAATTATACTTTATTGATGTATTACTAAATAGAAATTATCTTTTAGAAAGTTACCAAGGTGAACTATGATTATAGAAAATTTAGAATTAAAGCAAGACATAATTTCACTAGTTGAACAATATGGTGATTATCTGATTGAAGATACAATTATTGGATTTGAAGATAATGTATCTAGAACCTGGCTTGTAGAAAGGAATGGTAAGATCGTAACAGATGATTTTTCGCTAAATGGAAATAGCGGAATAGCATTGTTTCTAATATATTTATCTAAAGTCAGTAAATTCAATTATTTTATCTTTACTTCTAAGGAAGCTATGACAGAACCTATTGAAAAGATAGATGAAATTAAAATATTAAATTCATATGATAATATCGAATTTGATTTAAATGATTTGATTGATATTGTCTTTGTATTGTCAAAACTATATGAAAATTTAAATGAAGACTATATAAAAATAAGTATAATAAAAGGGATAGAGATTATTAATAGTTACATCATTAAAACTAAACGCATATTTAAATTGAATTTGAATGTTTTAATAATGTTGTATGAATTATTCGGTTTTAATAGAAAACAATTAATGAAATTATTTACTTCCATTAATAATTTTCTATATAAGAAAGTTAAAATTGATGATTTTAAGGTTTTAAGTCAAACTAATATGGATGATTTGATAATATATTTAGCTAAAATAGTAAAAATTTCAAATGATGAAAGAATGAATACAGTTATCAGTAAATTATTAAAATTTCAGAGGCAAAAGAAGATAATACCTAATAACAAAAATCTGTTATCAAGATTGATATTGAAAGAAAATGAATATCTTGATAAGACAATAGATGAAGAGATTTACGATGGTTTGAACAACATTATACATAGTGTAAAAAATATAAAAAATGATAATTTATCAGGACTATACGATATTGTGAGACAATTAGATATCATAGAGTATGCCACAAAAGTGTATAATAATGAGTTAATAAATAACTATAAAAATTTTTATGATAAAGAGATTATTTGCAAATTAAAATTCGAAGTTGAACAAGTTATAAAACATGGAGATAGAAATATCGCTTTTAAAAAAGGTGTCACCGGTTTAGCGTATTATTTAATAAGATATTGTGATCCAAAAATTGTTCCATGTCTATTATTATTGTGAATATCGCCTAATTTAAAAAATAAAGAAACCCCTTAACAATTGGGGTTTCTATATTTTTAATCACTCTACAATTACTGCCGTACCGCTTGCGGTCACCATCAACATATTATTGCCACCATGTCCAAGCACTTCGTAATCGATGTCTATGCCTACAACAGCATTAGCATCCAAATCCTGTGCACGCTGCTCCATTTCCCGCAGAGCGTTTTCCCTGGCTTCAATCAGCTCACCTTCATATGAACCGCTGCGTCCGCCGAAAAAGTTACTTAATTCAGCGGTAAAATCTTTGATAAAATTGACACCACTGATTACTTCGCCAAACACAATTCCTTTGTATTCCACAATTCTTTTGCCTTCGATCTGAGGCGTTGTTGTGATAATCATAACATATCATTCCTTTTCATAAAATATTTTTGTTCATTAAAATACTTTTATTTCTAATACAAACCTATCTTTTTTACTCTTGCCTGCGATGAGGATTATTTCAGCCTTACCCTTTCCTCTAACAGTTATTTTGTCGCCTTCGTCCACTGTTTTATCGGGTTTAATGCATTCAGCGGAATTTAACAATATTCTACCTTGTTTAATAAGCTTGGCACTTTCTGAGCGTGACAGCTTAAATATGATGCTTGCGATTGCATCTAAACGCATGGAAGGGACGGTCACTCTTATAATCTTGAAGTCATTCACTCCGGTATTTATTTCGTTCTCTGATATGTAACTGAGCGATAGTTGTTTTTTTCCTGCTTTTTTATACTCAAGCGTAAGAAAGTCAGCGATTTCCTTCAGTACAACTATGTCTGCTCCTTCCTCATGGACAAATATATCTCCTATGTAATCACGCTTGATCCCAAGACCCATGAGAGAGCCTAAATAATCACGGTGAGTAAGGATATCTCGCTTAGATTTGCTTGCTCTGATAAATTTAAACAATTCATGGTTTACTGGATAATCTGGTAAAAATACACAAATCATCCGTTCGGCATCAGGCACACCTCCATCAAAAACATGATTTTTACAGCCTATATCTTTAAGCAGCTGTTTTGTTAAAGCTAGCTTATGAGCATCTAAAAATTTTGTAGCACATATGACATTCTTCTCTCTGCAGGAGATTATTTTATCGCAAACGCTGGATAAGAAAATATTTTCTTCATCATTTTTAGCTAAATTATTACATATTTCTTTGTAGTCCATTCTATTACCATGATGCTCCTAATCTTAATCACTACCTAAATTCATTAGAATCTTATATATAAATTAACATACGAATACAACAAAATGATGTATTCGTCCTAGTTTAGTTTTTCTTTTAATTCATCTATCTGTTTAATAGTTAATTTAGTCACTTCAATTATTTGCTCTATAGGCATTCCTATTTTTATTAAATTAGTCGCTGTTTCTAGCTTTCCTTCTATTCTACCTTCTTGTATTCCTTCCACTCTACCTTTTTGAAGTCCTTCCACTCTACCTTTTTGAAGTCCTTCCACCCTACCTTTTTGGAGTCCTTCCACCCTACCTTCTTGAAGTCCTTCCACTCTACCTTTTTGAAGTCCTATGCTTTCAGCTGTTTTTATTCTATCATACTCATCCATTCTTGCCTTGGCATGAATTTCCGCCAATATCCTCATCTCATCATCTTCGCTCAATTCCTCTAGAACCATCACTGCTTTTTTTATATCCGGATCTTTAGTTTTTAGCATCTCAAATTCCTCCTTATCTGTAGCATTAAAATATTTCATCCAATAATATAGCTTAGAATTATCTGGTTTTTGGGGTAATTTATTTAACTCTAACGTGTATATTTCTAATAAATCAGTTAAATTTGTATCATCCTCTTTATCATGTAACATAAATTTATGTTTATATTTTTCTCTATCAGGAAACATTTCATAATCTAAGATTATTATTTTCACTACTCTTTTTATTATTTCATATTTTCCCGATTTTTCTATCTGTTCATCATACATTTTGCTTATAAAGAATAATTCCCTCTGAATCAGTCCATTCATTGGGTACATCTGCATTTCTATTCCTATTATTTTCCCTTTTGTAGTTTTTAGCTTCAAATCTAATATTCCATATTTCCCTTTTTCTCTATTGATTCTTAAATTTGTATCTAATAATGTTATAGATTCATATTCGTCATGGGGTATATCTAAAATGCTCTTTAAAAAACCTATCAAAACATCTTGACTCCCTTGCGAGCCAAAGACCCTTTTAAAAATCAAATCATTCTTTGCAGATAACATTTTCTTTTCCATACTGTACCTCTAATACTTGTTATAGCCATATTTTTATTATTATGGACAACTTAACAAGATTTAAATCATATGGAAATATTATTTTAATATTATTTTATCATATTTTCTCTTGTATAGGAATCCGTTTCAAACGTTATTTCTGAATATAATAAAATAATCTCAATAACTTAACGTTATATTGTTGCTAAATAAATTTATATATTTTATTATTTATATAAGGATTAAATAAATAGATATTTAACTATTAATTTATCAATATACTAAGGCGGTGATTTGTTATAGTTTTTTCTAGTTTGGTGTTTATTTTTGTATTTTTGCCCATTACCATATTTTTTCATTCTTTTATAGACAACATTAAATATAAGAATATCGTATTATTAATAGCTTCTCTTTTATTCTATGCATGGGGAGAACCATTTTGGATAATCATTTTACTTATCACGACATTTGTAAATTATGCATTATCTCACGTAATAGAACGAACTAGAGGAACATGGCAAAGTAAAGCATCTCTCATATTAGCACTTTTTATAAGTTTAGGATTTTTAGTTATCTTTAAATATAGCAATTTTATAGTTAATAACATAAATATTATAAGTCCTATTAAGTTTACAATTCCCAAAATCATAATGCCCATTGGAATTTCATTTTATACTTTTCAGGTCTTGTCTTATACTATTGATGTTTATCGCAGAGAAACAAAGGCTCAGAGATCATTCTTTTATCTATTGATGTATGTTTGCTTATTCCCTCAGTTAATAGCAGGTCCTATTGTGCGTTATGTGGATATTGAAGATGAAATAAACCATAGAAAAGTTACTTTGGAGAGCTTTTCACAGGGTATTACGAGATTTCTGGTCGGACTTGGTAAAAAAGTACTCATTGCTAATTATGCGGGAAAATTGGTTGCTGAACTCTTAAACATGAATGCTCAAGGCAACTCGGTGTTGGGAATGTGGCTTGGAATATTGATGTTTTCTTTGCAGATATATTTCGACTTTTCTGGATATTCAGATATGGCAATTGGTATGGGAAAGATGATTGGATTTAACTTCCTTGAGAATTTTAACTATCCATACATATCAAAATCTGTGACGGAATTTTGGAGAAGATGGCATATGTCTCTCAGCACATTCTTTAGGGATTATGTATACATACCTCTTGGCGGAAATAGGAAAAATCAAATAAGAAATCTGTTTATCGTTTGGTTTTTGACTGGTCTTTGGCATGGAGCTAGCTGGAATTTTATACTGTGGGGACTTTATTATTTTATATTCTTAAGCTTAGAGAAGTCCTTCTTATTAAAGTTTTTTAAGAAGATACCCTCGATATTTAGCCGTTTATACTTTTTTATCGTTGTTTTATTCGGATGGGTTTTATTTTACTTTGACAATATGACTGACTTAACAAATGCGCTTAAAATCATGTTAGGTTTTGCAGGTGCTCCAGTTTTTTCAACTACTTTGAAGATAACTTTCTTGAACAATTATATATTTATTTTCATTGCGATAACAGCATGTTTGCCAATCATTTACATTGTAAAAAATATCATGGAATATTTATTTACAAAAGGAGAAATTGGCGTATATACAATACATATATCCAACATAACATATAATATTATAATAATGTTTATGTGTATTGCTTCACTTATAGGTTCAACATTTAATCCATTCTTGTATTTTAGATTTTAGAGGTGACAACAAGATGATATATATGAGAAGAAATGAGATTGATAAAATTGCTAAGATTAACAAAGTTAGTTATATAATAATTATTGCGTGTTTTTTAGTTCCTTTATATGTTTTTTTGATTATCAGCATATTTGATAAAGACAAGAAAATTTCCGAAAAAGAAAATAGGACTTTAAGCTCATTGCCAAAGTTTTCATTTTCATATCTATTTAAGGATGACTATACTTTAGATTTCGAGACTTATTATTCAGATACTTTTCCTTTAAGGGATGTGTTTTTAACTGCCAACACAAAAATTACAGCTCTCTATACAGCTACTTATCAAGATAAGATGAGCATAGTTTCTATTACAAAAAGTGATGATGATTTTGCTGGAGAAAACCTTAAATCTGTAGTAAGTGCAATTGTGGATAAATCTGATTTATCACCACCATCTAAGGCAAATACGACAGAGAAAATACCTGAAAATACTACTTCAAATACGACAAATGAACCTCCTCTCCCTGAAGTGGATGCTCCAACAAATGTTCAGAATCAGGGCGGGATACTCATTGCAGATACTAGAGCTATGGAATTATATACTAACGTAGAATCGTACTTGGAATCTTATGCTGATACTATAAGCTACCTCCAGAGCAAAGTACCTGGTGTACAAGTCTTTGATCTTGTAGCTCCAACTTCCGTTGAATTTTATTCTCCTGATGAGTATCACACGGGTTCATCATCTCAGAAAGAGGGAATTAAAACTCTATATTCTCATCTGAAAAATGGCGCAATAGGAGTAGATGCGTATACTGAGATCAGAAAACATATAGATGAGTATATCTACTTTAGAACGGACCATCACTGGACAGCTAGAGGTGCTTACTATGCATACGTCGCTTTTTCTAAAGTAGCTGGCTTTGACGCTGCTAATATAAATTCTCTTGAAAGTGGAAAATTGGATGGTTTTGTGGGAACCATGTATATGTATACACAAAGTGAAATATTGAATAAAAATCCCGATTATGTTGAATATTGCCTTCCAAAAACCAAAACAACAGCTATGGTATATGATAATGTTTCTATGACTTCTGGGTACGAAATCCCTGTAATCACAACAGAAATCGAGGGAACCGGAAATAAATATTTGGCTTTTATTCAAGGGGACAACCCTATCACTCATATAAAGACTAGTCAAAAAAATGGGAAGAAAATCTTAGTCGTAAAAGAATCATATGGAAATTCATTGGTGCCATTTTTATGCAATGATTATGAAGAGGTTTACGTTGTTGATCCAAGAAGAATAGATATGGACCTTCCGAAATTTGTGTTAGAAAATGGAATACAGCAAATACTATGCATAAATTATATGTTTGTTCCATCAAATCCAACTTATATGAGTGCATTTAAGAATATTATTGGATATGTGGAATAAAAACTTTTTAGAAGAAGCCCACAATTTATTTTCTTCGTGGGCTTCTTCAAATAAGTTTATCTTTAAACGCTATTTAGGAGGTCGTTACATTAATAATATATGTAGGAGTTTTATAAAGTGTTCCTCAATTTTATTTGCTAAATTTATTTCATTTAAAAAGCAAAAATAGCTTAGAAGTAAAAATTCTAAGCCATGGTCATTATTTGTTCAAATTCTTCTCCTGTTAACTTTTCCTTTTCAAGAAGAGCTTTTGCTACTGCATGAAGCTTTTCAATATGTGCTGATAATAATTTTTCGGCCTTTTTAAAAGCTTCATCTATTAATCTTTTTACCTCTTTATCGATTATCGCAGCAGTTTCTTCGCTAAAATTCTTAGGCTTTCCATAATCTCTGCCTAAAAACACTTCATCATCGCTTGATTTATGAAATGAAACAGTTCCAATTTCATCGCTCATACCCCATTCAGTGACCATTCTTCTTGCTATACTAGTTGTTTTTTCGATGTCATCACTCGCACCAGTTGAAATCTCATTAAAGATTAATTTTTCTGCTACCCTTCCACCAAGTGCTGAAACCATATACTCCTCAAGTTTAGTTTTTGGAGTATACATAATTTCTTCGTTAGGAAGTGACATTGTATAACCACCTGCTCTTCCTCTTGGAATTATAGTAATCTCATGAACTGGATCAGCTGTAGGTAAATATTTATGGAGTACTGCATGACCTGCTTCATGATATGCTGTAATCTTTCTTTCATGTTCTATAACAACCCTGCTCTTTTTCTCTGGTCCCGCCAAAACCCTTGTAATGGCCTCTTCAAGTTCCTCCATAGAAATAAATTTCTTAAGGTTTCTAACTGCAATGAGTGCTGCCTCATTAAGCACATTTTCTAGATCTGCACCAGTAAATCCAGGAGTCCTCCTTGCTAAAACCTTTAAGCTCACATCTTCTGCAAGAGGTTTGTTCCTTGAATGTACTTTAAGTATCTCTTCTCTTCCCTTCACATCGGGATACATCACAGTTATCTGTCTATCAAATCTTCCAGGCCTTAAGAGAGCTGGGTCCAATATATCTGGTCTATTTGTAGCCGCAATAATTATCACACCTTCATTTACACCAAATCCATCCATTTCAACAAGTAGCTGGTTTAAAGTCTGCTCTCTTTCATCATGTCCTCCACCGAGTCCTGCCCCTCTATGTCTTCCAACAGCATCTATTTCATCAATAAATATGACACAAGGTACATTTCTCTTTGCCTGATCAAATAAATCTCTAACTCTAGAAGCTCCAACACCAACATACATTTCCACAAAATCAGAACCTGAAATTGTATAAAAAGGAACTCCAGCTTCACCAGCGACTGCTTTGGCAAGCAATGTTTTACCAGTTCCAGGAGGTCCTACCAATAAAATACCTTTAGGAATTCTAGCTCCCATCTCAACGTATTTAATGGGAGATCTCAAAAAATGAACTATCTCTTGAAGCTCATATTTTTCTTCGTCAGCTCCTGCTACATCGAGGAATGTTATCTTCTTGCTTTCAGGACTTACTAATCTTGCCCTGGACCTTCCAAAATTCATTGCCCCTTTGGTTCCACTTTGACTCTGTTGCAGAAAAATGAATATGATCACAACAGTCAAAACTAGCAATATAATTGAAGGCAAATAGCTTAAAATTTGCCACATATTGCTCTGCTCCTTAAAATTTATCGTAGTGCTTATGTCTTTAGCAATACTTTGGTCATTAATAACTTGCTCTACATAATTTGGATCAGCTATTGTAGTATACAATTTGTCGCTATCATCTGTCCATGTTATAGAGTAACTACCCATAAGGATATTTACTTCTTTAACTTTGCCATTTAAATAGCTTAATTTAAATTCTGAGAAACTTTTATTGAGAGACTGGTTCATACCATTGCTAAAAAATAAAATCATGAATATAACAGCCACTCCAATTAATATATAAGATAGTGCGGTAGGAAAATTTTTCATCTTGTTACCCCTTTACTTAATGTTACATTTTAAAATCATTCTCTAGAATAAAATTCCTTTTTTAAAATTCCCACATAAGGAAGATTTCTATATTTTTCATTGAAATCAAGTCCATACCCGATTATAAACTCATTTGGTATATCAAATCCTATGTATTCTGCTTCAATATCTATGGTCCTTCGTGCAGGCTTGTTAAATAAAGTTGCAGTTTTAATAGAGGCTGG
>JGI20171J29575_12612070_pt1 | contig 11358 bp, 6 predicted proteins | sample TergutNc150P4_FD_29575 | JGI IMG/M metagenome (IMG submission 29575)
ATAATGGGATGTATCACCCGTTTTCTCCTTTTTATCTCGCTTGATTTTACCTTCCTTTATCAAACGTTCTTTTTCTTCCCTGATTCGTTCCAATAAAACAGAGGCAGGCTCATCATTGGGGTCTTGCGGAACGAGTTTGCCGCGAATGGCGAGGTCTAATATCTTTTGACGCAGTTTCTTTGTATCCATTATTCCGAAATCCCCCCAATTAGTTTCTGTAACTCGGATACGGCGGAAGAAATGTTTTTGCTTTTTTCTTTCATCATGTCCATTAATTCTGTGAGCGAATAGTCAATTGTGTCCTCGCCCGATTTTATCCACGAAATATCCAAAGAAGTTTTATCTCTTGAGATTATTTCTTCGCAGGAATATTTCCGCCATCTTCCATTAGGATTTTCCGCCGAGTAGGTTTCTTGTCGGTTGTGGCGATTTTCGGGATTGTAACATTTTACAAAATCGTCTAAATGGGGACGTTGAATTGGATTTGTTGCCAAAGTATGCTTTACACCTATACGGTAATCGTAATACCAAACCTCTTTGGTTTTGCTGCCTTTAACGAAAAACAGCACATTTGCCTTTACTCCGTTGGCATAAAAAATCCCTGTCGGCAAACGCAAAATGGTGTGCAAATCGAAATCGTCCAAAAGTTTTTTGCGAAGACTTTCGCCTGCCCCGCCTTCAAATAAAACGTTATCGGGCAATACAACTGCCGCGCGACCGCCGTTCTTGAGCATCAACATTATATGTTGCAAGAAATTCAATTGGTTGTTGCTTGTGGAAACGTACAAATCGCTGCGCATAGATGAAATATCGGTTGAGCCTGCGGGACGAGTTCCGAAAGGGGGATTGGCAAGTATGACATCAACTAATTTTTCGGGCGATTTTTCGAGCGATTCCTGACAACTAATCGGACTTTTGTTTGTCCCGATTTCGTGCAGATATAGATTCATTGATGCGAGCGTTACCACGAGCGGCGTAATATCGCTGCCCGAAAGCGCATCGTTTTTTAAAAAGCGAAGTTTCTCTCTGTCGTTGCTTTGCCGACGCATATACTCGAAAGCGGCGAGCAAAAAGCCACCTGTACCGCAGGCAGGGTCGGCAACGGTTTCGGTAATCTGCGGATTAGTAACATCAACCATCGCATTGATAAGCGCACGAGGCGTAAAATATTGTCCTGCACCGCTTTTTTTGTCTTGTCCGTTTTTCTCCAAAATGCTTTCATAGACAGAGCCTTTCAAATCGCCGTCCATCGAAAGCCAGTTTTCGGCGTCAATCAACGCAAGTACGCGCTTTAACAAAACGGGTTGTTCAATTTTGTTGTGCGCTTTGGTAAAAATCGTACCGATAAGGTCGTCTTGTTGGCTCAATGTTTTCAGCGTTTCTTCGTAACGGCGAAGTAAATCCAACCCGTCTAAATTCGTTAAATCTTTCCATCCAAAGCCTGTCGGAATAGAACTCGGAAAACCAAGTTCAACCTTTTCATCGTCCATTTTCAGGAACAAAAGGTAGGTGAGTTGCGTGATATAATCGGTAAATCCCACGCCTGCCGCCGCAATGACATCAGCCAAGTTCCAGACTTTTTTGGTGAGGGATTGTTCGGAGGAGTTGTTATTTTGTTTTGCCATTTTGTTTTCAATTACGAATTAAAGATTACGAATTACGATTATCTATATCTTGCAGTTTTAGAAGTGTTTTTTGTCGTTCAATTTCGGCAACTAATTCTTCTTCTGTGGGTAAATATGATAAATATTTGCTTGCAAAGAGTTGTTTGATTTCGGAAACAAAATGATTATTGATTTGCTGTAACATATTCTTGAATTTTAATTTGAGATTTTACCAAAAGCATCTTTTATCACTTTTGCTATTAGAACTCTTCTTTTTTGAAGAAATTCTGAATATTCCATATTTTGCCAATTTTCAGGTAAGGCATGCCAATAGTATAATTGGCTTAACTCCTCATTATCAGAATAACGTTCTACATATTTCGGCAGATATTCAAACGGCGCTTTATCGGAAATTTCAATATTATCACTCCATTCAACCAAAGCATAATTTGCTATTTGATTGATTTGCTGTTGGTCTGTTATACCTTTCTTTTTTAAATATTCTTTTGGGAATAAATGGTGGATTTCCAATGGCGACTTTTTTGCTCGTAAGCCTTCCTGTAATAAATCACTAACTTTCATCGTTGAAAATAATCCAACAGCATTAAGAATATTCAAGGAAGCATAATAAGCATACATTGCCGGACTTGTAGGGGAAGATGTTGCTAAACTATTGTTTGGTAAAGTTATTGTCCAATAATCATTTGTAAACTGATTATAAATTTGTTGGTCTAAAACATGGATAAAATCCTGCTTGTTTGTAACATTTCGCAATAAAGATAAGTCTTGTTCCATTTGAGATTCAGGCGAACTACTGTAACGCCCTGTTAGTGCTGTCATAAAAAACCATTTTGAAATAATCTTTCGCAGTTCGGACAATTCAATTTGAAATTCCACACGTCCAATCAAAAACATTATATAAACGTAAATGATGTTTGTTTTTGCACTCAACATATCTCCTTTTAGATACCCTGCTTGTTTGATACACTTCAAATATTCATGCCAATTTGTTAAATCTAATACTTTTTCTTGGGCAATTTTCAATCTCTTGAATTGGATTTCTCGCCTTTCTATATCAAATTCGCCTGTTTCCAAATCTTTGCCTCTCAATATATTGTAAACATATTTCAACACTGCTCGTCTGAATGCCAACCCTATACTTACTCGCAACATTTGGTCAGGATTGGGTTGAATGATGTAATTAAATGCGCTTGCCGTGTTTAAATTGGGATTTTTTTGTTTTCCATCAGCGCCAATTTGTCTTATTCCATCAACATTCCCATTGGTCCATAGCAATAAGTAACCGACCGGAAATCCACGATACATAGAATCAAATAAATCTCTCACTTTTGTATCTTTCCATACAAAAGGGCGTTGAATATCAGGTAATCCGATACTCCCCCTGTCAATATCATTTTTCAATCCTTGAAGATCGTATGATACTTCTCTAAATAACGTTGCTATATCTCATCAATTTTGTAATTCGTAATTTTTAATTCATAATCGCCAAACTCGCCAATATCAAACCAATCAACGATTTATCACAAACTTCTGATATATTTTATTTATCAGAAGTTGTCATGCAAAGGTACTGATTTTATTCGATTTTCATTATCGTAAGAGATAGTTTCAGACCTGAACGTCTGCATGTTTTAGTTGTTCCATACTATTTTGAAAAATTTTCATCAATTGCTTTCGCTGCTTTGCGTCCTGAAGCAATTGCTCTTACAACCAGACTTGCACCGCTTGCCGCATCGCCTGCCACAAAAACGTTGGAGGTAGAAGTTCGTTGTGTTTCGTCGGATGCGATATTTTTCCGGATGTCAAGTGACAGATTCAGATTCTCGACCAACCCTGTGTGTTCAGGATGAACGAATCCCATAGCCAGCAATACGAGTTCGGCTTTGAGTATCTCTTTTTCGCCGGTATCGACAGATTTTACTTCCACAGCACAGACATTTCCGTTTTCGCCGATGAACCGTTCTGTGGCAAGCGACCAGCGGCGTTCACATCCTTCCTTGTGTGACGATGAGGTTTTGAGAATATTGGGATAATATGGCCATGGCGTTTCAGGGTTTGTTCCTACAGGAGGTTTGGGCATAATTTCTATTTGAGTAGCCGATGCGGCTCCTTGGCGTATGGCGGTTCCCACGCAGTCCGAACCGGTGTCGCCGCCGCCGATGACCAACACGTTTTTACCCTTTGCCGACAGCGGGTCATTCTCGTCAACCACCCAGCGGGAAGCAACGGCGCGATTCTGATTTTTCAGAAAATCGAGGGCAAAATGGATGCCTTTCAATTCGCGTCCTTCTGCCCGCAAATCGCGCGGAACACCTGCCCCAATGGCAATACATACTGCATCAAATCCTTCGGGAAGACTATTTACTGATGAGTTACAAATAAATTTGACTCCCTGCTTGCTCATAATATCCAGACGGCGGTCTATAATTTGTTTTGCCAATTTGAAGTCGGGAATACCGAAACGCAACAGTCCTCCGGGAGCCTCGTCGCGTTCGAACACTGTTACATCGTGTCCTATCGCGCTCAGTTGATTGGCGCAACTCAGTCCTGCAGGACCTGCACCAATTACTGCCACACGTTTGCCGCTTTTTTTAACTGCGATGCGTGGTTTTACATAACCCTCGGCAAAGGCTTTTTCGATAATTGCTACCTCGTTCTCGCGAATGGTTACCGGTTCGCCGTCGAGATTCAGCACACATCCTTTTTCACACAATGCCGGACAGATACGCCCTGTAAATTCGGGAAAATCGTCTGTTTCCTGTAAATTTTCATACGCTTTGCGCCACTCGCCTTTATAGACCAAATCCTGCCACTCGCTCTGGCGATTGCCCAACGGACAATTCCAATGGCAAAACGGCACGCCGCAATCCATACAACGTGACGCCTGCAACATTCTGTCCTGCTCGCAAAGCGTCTGCTCAACCTCTCCGAAGTCGGTTATGCGTTCGTGAACAGGGCGATATCCTGCTTCTTTACGGCCTACTTCTAAAAATGCTTTATGATTTCCCATATCTTTTTATGTATAAATACAATTTAATAATCCCTCTCCACTTCCGAAATCCGCTGCTGTAATATCCGCATTTGCTCCTCATGCAACACCTTTTTATACTCAATCGGAGTTATTTTTATGAAATTACCGAGCAAAGCGGGGTTGTCAATTATTGTTTTTGCAGCAGCGCTTGCAGTATAGCGGTAGTGATTTTTGATAAGCATCATCAATTCTTCGCTGTCGCTACGATTGTCAACTAACGATAACTCTACCATTTCCATATTGCAGCGCGAATCGAAATCGCCGCTTTCGTTCCAGACGTATGCTACGCCTCCGCTCATGCCTGCGCCAAAGTTGCGTCCCGTATAACCCAGCACTACAACCCGTCCGCCGGTCATGTATTCGCAACAGTGTTCACCTGCGCCTTCCACTACGGCACTGGCGCCGCTGTTGCGCACGCAGAAACGTTCGCCGACACGACCGTTGATATAAACTTCGCCCGATGTTGCGCCATACAGCAGCGTATTGCCTGCAATCACGTTTCTTTCGGGGACATAAGTTGAACCGTCAGCGGGGACAACGATAATCTTCCCTCCTGAAAGTCCTTTGCCCAGATAGTCGTTTGCTTCACCGCGCAGGATGAAAGTCATGCCTTTTACCAAAAATGCGCCGAAACTCTGTCCTGCCGAGCCGCAGAATGTTGTTGTGAAACTGTCTTCGGGCAAACCTTCGTTGCCGTGCTTCAGGGCTATCTTGCCTGCAAGCATTGCGCCAACTGTACGGTCGGTATTGGTTATCGATAGAGAAAGGGCATGCCCCGCCTCTATACCCATTTCATACATTGTAAGCAATGACTTTAGAAGTTTCGATTCGGGGTATTTTTCCTGTTCAATCTCTTTGTACAGCGGGTGTTTGCCTGCAAATTGCGCTCCGAAAAGGATTTTGGAAAAGTCTGCTTTGTCTGTTTTTGTAATTCCAGTTGCAGGTTTTACGACAAGTAAATCGGTGCGTCCTACGATTTCTTCCAAATGCGAGAAGCCTATTTCGGCAAGGATTTCGCGCACTTCTTCGGCAAGGAATGTAAAGAAATTAACGAGGTAGTCGGCATCGCCTTTGAAACGTTTGCGAAGTTCTGCGTTTTGTGTTGCAACGCCTACAGGGCAGGTATTGAGGTGGCATTTGCGCATCATCACACAACCCAGCACAATCAGTGCGCTTGTGGCAAAACCAAACTCTTCGGCGCCGAGAAGCGCCTCTATCACAATATCGCGCCCTGTTTTAATTTGACCGTCTGTTTGCAATGTTACACGCGAGCGCAGTCCGTTCAAAACGAGCGTCTGCTGCACTTCGGAAAGACCTATTTCAGATGAAACTCCCGCATGACGAACGGAACTCATTGGGCTGGCGCCGGTTCCACCCTCGCAGCCGCTGATAATGATGGTATCCGCTTTTGCTTTGGCTACGCCTGCGGCAATGGTGCCTATACCGCTTTCGGCAACTAATTTTACACTGACCCGCGCTCGCGGATTGACGTTTTTCAAGTCGAAAATCAGTTGCGCCAAATCTTCTATCGAGTATATATCGTGGTGCGGCGGCGGGGAAATAAGCGATATGCCCGGTATCGAATGGCGCGTTTTGGCAATCACCTCATCTACCTTGAATCCGGGGAGTTGACCGCCTTCGCCGGGTTTTGCGCCTTGTGCAATTTTTATCTGAATTTCGTCGGCATTGACAAGGTAATTGGTTGTTACGCCAAAACGTCCTGAGGCTACTTGTTTAATCGCACTTCGGGCGGTAGTATGGAAACGTGCGGTATCTTCTCCGCCTTCGCCGGTGTTGCTTTTGCCTCCAATGCGGTTCATGGCTACCGCCAGCGCCTCGTGGGCTTCTTTGCTGATAGATCCGAACGACATTGCTCCGGTAACAAACCGGCGCATTATCGCCTCCACTGATTCGACCTTCGAAATATCTATCGGATTGCGTTTATAATCAAGCCTGTCGCGCAGGAATATCGGGTATTCCTTATTGTTTACGGCAGCGCTGTATTCTTTGAATTTTTCGTAACTGCCCAATCGCGCAGCAATTTGCAGCGTGGCGATTGTTTCGGGATTCCACGCATGTTTTTCGCCTTCTTTGCGGAAACTGTACTGCCCAAGGTCGCCGAGGTTTTTGTTTGAAAAAGCGGCATTGTGAAAACGGAGAATATCTGCCGTAATATCATCCAAATCAACTCCTCCGACAGGCGACGAAGTACCTGCGAAATATTGGTCAATGACTGTCTGGGATAACCCGACCGCCTCGAAAAGTTGCGCCCCGCGATAAGAACCGATAGTAGAAATACCCATTTTTGAGATAACTTTCAAAAGTCCTTTGCCGACAGCCTTGATAAAATTCTTTTCAGCAGTAGCATAGTCGGTTTGTAGAGATGGGGCGTGCCCTGCCTCTGCCTTCGTCAATTGATTAAGAATGGCATAAGCCATATAAGGATTGACGGCGCTTGCTCCGTAGCCAAGCAATAGCGCAAAGTGCATCACTTCGCGGGCTTCGCCTGTTTCGACAATCAGTGCGGTTTGGGTGCGCTTGCGTTTATCAATCAAGTGGTGATGAACAGCCGCCACCGCCAGCGCCGACGGAATGGGGGCATTTTTTTCATTTACCCCTCTATCTGAAAGTATAATGTAGTTATAATGTTCTTCCACAGCCTGTTCTGCTTCGCTGCATAATCTTTCTATCGCCTTTTCCATCCCTTGTGTACTTTCGGCGACAGAAAAAATCATATCCAGCGTTTTGGTACGAAAACCTTTGTAATCTATATGGCGTAAAATGTCTATATCGCGGTTGGTCAAAACAGGTTGTTTGATATGTACCATTTTACACAATTCTTCCGACGGTGTGAGCAGGTTTTTGTCAAGTGCGCCAATATAACCTTCCAGCGACATGACAAGTTCTTCGCGAATTGGGTCAATAGGCGGATTGGTTACCTGCGCAAACTGCTGACGGAAATAGTTGAACAACAATTGCGGTTTTTCCGAAAAGAGCGCTATCGGTGCATCGTTGCCCATTGAGCCTGTCGGTTCGACGCTACTTTGAGCCATTGGCGTAATTATTCGCTGGATTTCTTCGTCGAAGTAGCCGAAAGCATTTTTCAGTTTATCGAAATTTGCCACATCGGGTGAAACTTTTCGTCCCGATGTTATTTCTTCGAGGTGTATTCTGTTTTTGCGAAGCCATTCGCCGTAAGGGAATTTCGCCGCCAAATCATCTTTTATCTCTTTGTCGCGATAAATAGTTCCTGTCTGTGTATCAACAACCAAAATTTTGCCGGGCTGAAGACGACCTTTTTCAATAACATTTGCCGCTTCGACAGGAAGTACGCCCGCTTCTGAGGCGATAATCATTGTTCCGTCCTTTGTAAGAGTATAACGTGCGGGACGAAGACCGTTGCGGTCTAACATTCCGCCAGCGTATCTTCCATCTGAAAAAAGAAGCGTTGCAGGTCCGTCCCAAGGCTCCATTAAAATGGAATGATATTCATAAAATGCTTTTAATTCCTGCGAAATCGGGTTTTTATCATTAAAACTCTGCGGCACAAGCATCGCCAGTGCGTGAGGCAGTGACATTCCCGCCATAGTAAAAAATTCCAGCACATTGTCAAGTGAAGCGCTGTCGCTCATACCCGGCTGAACTACAGGGTTTACCGTTGTTTCATCGCCCAAGAGCGGCGATTGCAAAACGCTCTCGCGGGCTTCACTCCAAAGGCGATTGCCGCGAATGGTGTTTATCTCTCCGTTGTGTCCCAGCAAGCGAAATGGTTGCGCTAACGCCCATGAGGGGAATGTATTGGTGCTAAAACGCGAATGTACGAGCGCTATACCGCTTGTGAGCGCCGGATTTTGCAGGTCAGGAAAATAATAGCGCAGTTGTGACGAAGATAACATTCCCTTGTAAATCATGTTTTGGGAAGACAGACTTACAATGTATGTGTCGCTGCAATCTTTTTCGATTCTGCGGCGCATACGATATAGTCGAACGTTGAGATGTAGAGACGGGATATGCCCCGTCTCTACAGCGTTCGTAACGAAAACCTGTTTAATTGCAGGTTCTGCCTCCAATGCCCCACTTCCGAGCATCGAGTTGTCTGTCGGAACATTGCGCACTGCAAACAAAGACAAACTTTCTGCCTCTGCCGCCTGTTCGATGCTGCGAATAATCTCCTGCTGGCGTTTTTCGTCTTTGGGCATAAATACAAGTCCTGTTCCGTAGTTTTCTTTTTCGGGTACGGAGATACCCTGCGAGAGAATAAACTCGTGCGGGACTTGTATCATTATCCCCGCACCGTCGCCTGTTGCTGTGTCAGCGCCCTCGGCTCCGCGGTGTATCATGTTTTCGAGTATCCGCAGACCGTCGTCTATGATTTTATGCGATTTTTTTCCCTGTATGTTAAGAAGTAATCCTACTCCACAGGCATCGTGCTCATAAGTTGGGTTGTAAAGACCGTGCTTAGCATCCGGTTGAAGCGTATGATGTATCATAATATTCTATCGTATAAACAAAAGTTCTCTATATTTTGGAAGTGTCCACATACGGTCATCGACAATCAGTTCCAATCTATCAATATGGCTGCGGATATCCTCAGTCAGCGGTACAATCGTATCGTGGTAAACTATTGCCTTTTCGCGTTCCGATTCAATGGCGTTGGCTTTTTTACGGGCTTCAATCATTTCAGCGGTCTTTTCTGTGATAAAGTCGATATGGCTGCTTATTTCCTTGATAATCCGCTTATCTTGGCGACACATCATTTCTGCTTCTTCTTTCGAGAAGAGGTTATTGATTTTGAACACATTATCTAAAAGCACCGATTGATAGCCAGACGCTATGGGAACAATGTGATTCATTGCCAAATCGCCCAGCACGCGCGATTCAATTTGAATTTTTTTGGTATAGGTTATCCATTTTACTTCGCAGCGTGACTCTACTTCAGTATGACTCAACACATCACATTTTTCAAAGATAAAAAGGTTTTCCGTTTTGAGATAATTGTCGATGATAAGCGGTACGCTTGTTTCGCAATCAAGACCACGTTCTTGCGCTTCCGCTTTCCACTCGTCGCTGTAACCGTTTCCTTCAAAGCGGATAGCCTTACACTTGGTAATCATGCTTTTGATAACAGTAATAATCGCCTTGTCTTTCGACGTACCATCATCGATAAGCGCATCGACCTCCAGTTTGAACTGTGCGAGTTGGCTGGCAACAGCAGTATTGAGCGTCAGCATCGCCTCGGCGCAGTTTGAAGAAGAACCTACTGCGCGAAATTCAAAACGGTTGCCGGTAAAGGCAAACGGCGAGGTACGATTGCGGTCGGTATTGTCCAATAGAACTTCAGGCAAGTGTGCTACGCCAAGTTTCAACGCCGCTTTGTCGTCGAACTGAATCACATCATCGGTATTGGCTTTTTCCAGTTTATCGAGAACATCGCTAATCTGCGAGCCAAGGAACACTGAAACAATGGCAGGGGGCGCTTCGTTGGCGCCAAGCCGGTGTGCGTTGGTCGCCGAACTGATAGATGCTTTCAAAAGCCCATTGTGTTTGTAAACCGCCATCATCGTATTGACAAGGAAAGTAATAAATTGCAGGTTTTCGACATCGCTTTTACCCGGAGAGAAGAGGTTTACGCCGGTATCGGTTCCCATACTCCAGTTGTTGTGCTTGCCTGAACCGTTCACGCCTTTGAATGGTTTTTCGTGCAACAGCACACGGAAGTTATGACGGCGCGCCACCTTTTTCATGATTGACATAAGCAACACATTGTGGTCATTGGCAAGGTTGATTTCCTCATACACCGGCGCAAGTTCAAATTGGTTGGGTGCAACCTCGTTGTGCCGCGTTTTACAGGGAATACCGAGTTTCAACGCTTCGTTTTCGAGATCGGTCATAAATGCAAGCACACGTGTGGGAATTGAACCGAAGTAGTGGTCTTCGAGTTGTTGATTTCTTGCGCTTTCGTGCCCCATCAATGTACGTCCTGTCATCATTAAGTCGTGGCGTGTAGCCCACAAAGCCTCATCGACCAGAAAATACTCCTGCTCCCAACCGAGGTATGAAATAACTTTGGTTACATTCTCGTCGAAGTAGTTGCAAACAGTTGTTGCCGCTTTATTCAATGCGCTGATAGAGCGTAAAAGAGGTGTTTTGTAGTCGAGCGCTTCGCCTGTATAGGCAATAAATACAGTAGGGATGCAAAGCGTGTCGCCTACGACAAAGGCAGGAGACGACGGATCCCACGCCGAGTAACCGCGTGCTTCAAATGTGTTGCGAAGACCGCCGTTAGGGAATGACGAGGCGTCCGGCTCTTGCTGTACAAGCAATTTACCCGAAAATTCTTCTATGACGCCTCCGTTGGGACTTGGTTCGAGAAAAGCGTCGTGCTTTTCAGCCGTTGCACCGGTCAAAGGTTGAAACCAGTGAGCGTAATGGGTAGCCCTCATGTCCATCGCCCATTGTTTCATACCGGTTGCTACTCCGTCGGCAATGGCTCTGTTTAACGGCAATCCCTTGTCAATAGAATCTGTAAGGGTTTTGTATGTGTATTTGGAAAGATACCTTTGCATCTTTTCGCGGGTGAAAACATACTTTGCAAAATCGTCGGCAGGACGATTATCATTTATAACAGGGACTGCTTTGCGTCCTAATGCCTCACGTAGAACTTCAAATCTTAATGTACTCATAAGTTTTTATTTTAGAATT
>JGI20171J29575_12612068_pt1 | contig 11343 bp, 13 predicted proteins | sample TergutNc150P4_FD_29575 | JGI IMG/M metagenome (IMG submission 29575)
GGCTTTCCGCCTGCCGCAAGCGGGACGGCGACCGGCTAGCCGGCCTGTTCGGCCTGCACGCGTCCTTTACGCTCAGCGACCGCACGCTCGCGCGGTGCGCGGAGCGGATTGATCCGCGTGACGGATACCATCTGCACGTGGCGGAGGGCGCGCTGGATGCCAGAGACGCGATGGACAATCACCGCCTGCAGGTGCTTGAGCGGCTCGACCGGTTTTCCATCCTGCGCCCGAACACGATCGCGGTGCACTGCATCTCGGTCACGGACGAGGGCATTGATTTGCTGCGGGCGCGCGGCACGAGCGTGGCCCATAACCCTCAAAGCAACATGAACAACGCCGTCGGCTGCGCGCGCGTGCTGCGCATGGCAGGCAAGGGCGTTCGGGTGGGCATCGGCACGGATGGCTACACCAGCGACGTGCTGGAATCCTATAAGGTCGCGCCTATCCTGCAGCGCCACGAGGCAAAGGATCCCAGCGTCGGTTTCACGGAAACGGCGCAAATGCTCCTTGGCGGCAACGCGGCCATCGCGGCGAAGTCGTTCCCAAGGCCGCTGGGCGTGCTGAGGGAAGGCGCGTGCGGCGACGTCGTCATCGTTGACTATGACCCGCCCACGCCGCTTACGGCGGATAACCAGATCGGGCATATCCTCTTTGGCCTCACCGGGCGCATGGTGGACACGACCATCGTCGCGGGCCGCGTGCTGATGCGCGAGCGGCAAATCCAAACCGTTGACAGCCAGGCCGTGACCGCCAAGGCGCGGGAAACGGCCAAGCGGCTATGGGCGCGCGTATGAAGACGCTGCTGCAAGGCGGCCTGCTGGCGCTGCCCGGCGGGGCGGAACGCATGGATCTGCTCATGGAAGGCGAGCGCATCACGGCCATTGGCAAAAATCTGCCCGCGGGGGACGCGGAGATCATCGGCGCGGCCGGCTGCACGGTGCTGCCAGGCATGATCGACACGCACACGCATTTCGACCTTCCCGTGTCCGGTACGGTCACCGCGGACGATTTCGCGTCAGGCACAGCCGCGGCGGTCCTGGGCGGTACGACGGTGGTGCTGGACTTCGCCACGCAGGATAAGGGCGGCACGCTCCGCGAGGCGTATGACGTGTGGCGCGGCCGCATGGGTGAAAAAATCTATTGCGACGTGGGCCTGCACATGGCCGTCACGGACTGGAACGCCCGCACGTCCGCCGAACTTGGCGGCATGGCTGATCTTGGCATCACATCCTATAAGTTCTACATGGCGTACCCCAATCTGATGGCGGAGGACGACGCCATCTACGAAGCCCTATGCCGCATCCGCGAGGAGGGCGGCATCGCCGGCTTCCATTGTGAAAACGGGCGGCTTGTCACGGCGCTGACAGCCGAAGTAAAGGCGCGCGGGCGGCTGGATCCGGCCGGCCACGCGCTTTCCCGCCCGCCCGCGGTGGAGGCGGAGGCGATTGCGCGCCTGTTGCGCATCGCGCGCCTGGCGGGGGCGCCCGTGAACGTTGTGCACCTCAGCAGCCTGGAGGGGCTGCGCGCCATCCGCGAAACCCGCGCGCCGGATCAGAAGGTCTATATCGAGACGTGCCCTCAGTACCTGTTGCTGGCGGACAGCCTGCTACGCGCCGCGGATGGCGCGAAATACGTCTGCTCTCCCCCGCTGCGCGGGCGGGCAGACCAGGCGGCGCTGTGGGCGGCGCTTAAGGCCGGTGAAATCTTTACCCTCGGAACAGATCACTGCTCGTTTAACTATAAAGGCCAAAAAGAGGCGGGTAAAGACGACTTTACAAAAATCCCCAACGGCCTGCCCGGCGTAGAGCATCGGCTGTGCCTGATAATGACGGAAGGGGTGGCAAAGGGGCGCGTCAGCCTTTCGCGGCTCACAGCCGCGCTTTCCGAAAACCCCGCGCGCCTGTTTGGCCTGTACCCAAAGAAAGGCGTGCTGGCCGTGGGCAGCGACGCGGATCTTGTCCTATGGGACCCCGCCCTTACGCATGTGATCACGGCCAAGGGGCAGGCTCAGCGCGTGGATTACACGCCCTACGAGGGCTTCGAAGTATCCGGCGGCGTGCGCGATGTCTGGCTGCGGGGCCGCCGCGTGGTGGCGGCCGGATCGCTGGAAAACACGGCCCGGGGCAAATATTTGCGGAGGACCTTTCCTTTTGCGGATAAAATGTGAAAAAACTTGGCATTTCTAGTAAAGTCGGCAGGAAAAAAGAACCCTATGGCGAATAGTGGTTCGTTGAATCTACCAAGCTATGTAAAAACAAGGAGGTTTCCCTACATGAACAAAACAGAGCTGTGTGCAGCGATCGCCGCAAAGACCGGGCTGGCGAAGAAAGATGCGGAAAAGTTTACCGGCGCGTTTGTAGATGCGGTTGTCGAGGCGCTGCAAGGCGGCGATAAGGTTCAGGTTGTCGGCTTTGGCACCTTTGAGGTGAAAGATCGCCCGGCCCGCAAGGCGCGCAATCCGCGCACGGGCGAAGAAATTGACATCGAGGCCACAAGAGTCCCTGTATTCAAAGCCGGCAAGGCGCTTAAAGACAGCGTGAAGTAATCTCAACCCAGGATGGGGCAAGGCCCGTGTTGGCTACGCACGGGCTTTTTTTAACGCATGAACAAGGGGGTTGATGCGGAAATAGCCCCACCCGAAAAGGAGGCGGCGAAATGCGGCTGGATAAATTCTTAAAGGTATCCCGCATCATCAAGCGGCGCACCGTGGCCAACGACGCGTGCGCGGGGGGAAAGGTGGCCGTCAATGGCAAGGCCGCAAAGCCCGGGGCCGAGGTGAAGCCCGGCGATGTGATCGAAATCCGCTTTGGAGAGCGGCTTTCGCGCTATGAGATCCTATCCGTCAGCGAACACGCCGCCAAGGCCGAAGCGGCGGACATGTACCGGGCGCTTGCGCCATGAGCGTCTGGGCTTTGATCATGGCCGCCGGATCGGGCGCGCGCATGGGTCTTGGGCATAACAAAGTGCTGGCGCCGCTCGCCGGCATGCCGGTGCTCGCGCGCAGCGCGGCGGCGTTTAACGGATTGGTGGATGGAAAGATCATCGTCACACGCGCCGAGGATATGGAGGCGGTGCGCGCCATGCTGCCGTCCGAAACGGTTGTGCGGGGCGGGAAGACACGGCAGCAATCGGTGCTTCGCGGTCTTGAGGCGCTGCCGGCCCGCGCGGAGATCGTGCTGGTGCACGACGCGGCGCGGCCGCTTGTGACGCGCCGGGTGATTGAGCGGTGCATCGCCTCCGCCAGGGCGCATGGCAGCGGCGTGGCCGGCGTACCCGTCAAGGATACCATCAAGCGCGTAGACAGCCATGGCGCCGTTTGGGAGACCCCGCCAAGGGCGGCGCTGCGCGCCGCGCAGACGCCGCAAGCCTTTGGCGTCGTCACGCTTCGCGCGGCCATTGAGGCGCTGGAGGCGCGCGGCGAGATCGCGACGGACGACGCCGCAGCCATAGAAGCCTCCGGCGGCACGGTTTATATGGTAGAGGGCGCGGAAACCAACCTGAAGCTGACAACGCCGGAGGATCTGCGGATGGCGGAATGGATGCTGGGCGATGGACCGCGCGGCCGTGTGGGGCATGGGTACGACGCGCACAGGCTGGTAGCGGGAAGGCCGCTCATTCTGTGCGGCGTCACGATCCCCTATGAAAAGGGGCTCCTGGGCTACAGCGACGCGGACGTGGCCACGCACGCGCTCATGGACGCGCTTTTGGGGGCGGCCGCGCTGGGCGATATCGGCTGTCTTTTCCCCGATAACGACCCCGCCTACAAAGGGATATCCTCTATGCTGCTGCTAAGAAAAGTCGCCCGCCTGCTGCGCGAGAAGGGCTTTTCCATCGGCAACGCGGACGTTACCATCGTGGCCCAGCGGCCCAAGCTCTCTCCCTACAGAGACGCCATGGTTCGCGCCGTGGCAGCCGCGCTGACCATCCCGCCCGCCGCCGTAAACATCAAGGCGACAACGACCGAAGGGTTGGGGTTTGAGGGCGAGGGGCTTGGCATCTGCGCGTTTGCCGTTTCAATGATCCACAAATGCCCTTGAAAATCAACAGAAGCGGCCGACAGCATCACCGGCAACCGGCAATCGCTTACTGTTACTGTTACGCTTATGAAAAACCGAGGCATTTTTCTTGACAAAACCCCGCACAACCGCTATAATCGCTAACGGCTCTTTTAGTGAGGTACGCTATGCGATTGGACGTTTCAAAGGCGCTGGTGGCCGAAGGGGAAGCGATTCCTTTTTCGCTGGAAATCAGGCTGCCCGATACCGCGCTGATGAATGAAAGGGTCGCGTTTCCCGCGGCGGCGCGGCTTTCGGGTTCTTATGCCAGTGTTGGGGACTCCATCCGCCTATGGGGGAATCTTGCGTTCACGGCGCGGTCTCGTTGCGTGTTATGCCTGCAAAGTGCTGAAAAAGCGTTCATCGCGCCGTTTGACGCGCTCTATGCCCTAACGCCCGATCCAGCGAATCCAGACCTGTACCTGTACGCCGGCTCGTGGATTGACCCCATGGAAATGGCGGAGGAGGCCGCGTTCCTGGCCCTTCCGATGCGGTGGCGCTGCGCGGAAGATTGCAGGGGTTTATGCCCTGTCTGTGGGGCGGACCGAAACAAAACATCGTGTTCATGCCGGATGGAAATGCCCTCAAAGCATCCTTTTTCGGCATTGCAACAGTTGCTGACCGAGGATGAAAGCGAGGTGTGAATCATGGCCCTGCCAAAAGGAAAAATTTCCAAGGCGAGAAAGCACAGCCGTCAGGCGAACTGGAAGATATCCGGCCCGACGATCATCAAGTGCCCCCGCTGCCAGAAGATGAAGCTAGCCCATCGTATCTGCAAGCATTGCGGCTACTACAATGGGCGGTCTGTCTTGCCGGTGGAAGATGAAAAGGGGAAAAAGAGGAACGCGTAAGGCGTATCCGGCAAAGCTGCTTCAGATAATGGAGCAGCTTTTTGCAAAAATTTAGCGCAGCCATAAAGGAAGCTTGAGCGCCGCAGTGTAGTTCTGTTGCGTTCTTTTTGTTATGTCCGTAAAGGCGCGTGTGGGCATCCACCGTTCAAGCAACCCTTTTAGACTGCTATGGGCATCCTCGCCTGTGGGCATGGCATGATTTAGGGCAATAGCTATGGAGCGTTGCTAGCTGTCTCTCTGTCTTTCCTAAGCAAAAGGAGATAGTCGAGTACTTACGACTATCTCCTGTCTATTTTTATCATATTGCAAAACTAATAGTTATAATCTACCATATCGCCTGTGATTACATAATAATCAGTGACATTCCCCAAATCTGCGTCGATTATTACTTTAAAGAGTTTGAAATTATCGTAAGTGTTCCCTGATGCAATGAGGAATTTCCATTTGGGGTTGGCAGAATTCGTAATGTCAAAAAACGCGCCTCTGCATTGTGTATCAAACTTTTCACCTCTTACGGTTTCGATGAAATCGCCGGCAATTTTTACCGCATCATCTTCAGAAATATTGGTTTTCCCCGGCACACCATAAATGCATCTTGTGGCCATATAGAACTCATCACCAGGAGAGGGCGTATAGGGGTTGGCCGCAAGGAACTCTTCCACTAGCGGTATCCACTTTTTTGAAAACTCAGCGCGCTCTTCATGCGTCATATCCCAAAAACCAAGTTCATAGAACCTCATTTCTCCTCCGGCAGTAGATATATAGTTTCGGCGGATGGTCTGCGAAAACTGATACCCTGCTGAAACCGTATCGATATAGCTCCCCTCATAGCCGAGCAACATTTTTTGCTGCAGCACATCATCTTGAAAAAAGTATATCAGCCACACTGGCTCCCAACCGTTATTATATCGATCGCTGTACAAAAAATAGGCTTTTGTGGTCAGTTTATCCATTCGCGTCTGATAGCCCCCAATTTCATGTAGGGAATTCCTGGCTATCTGAATCGCCTCCTGCTCCGATATATCATGCGGCCCCGGCTCCGTGAAGGTTACGCTGGTCATTTCATCATCGCCAGGATAATAAGGTTGACCTGAGGGTGCCTCAAAGGAAAGAATATTTCCTTGCCTTGATAGTTTCACGAAATAACTTTCGTTCTCTTTACTATAAAAACCCACAAGCCATATTGGTTCATCGAAAGGCGGCTGAAGATACCCTAAATATGCCTCACTTGTGTAGGCATCGATAAAATCTTCCACACCTTGAAAATTCTCACACAGAACCATTTTTGCCAATTCTATGGCTTCGTCCTCGCGAATATCCCCGGGGCCGGGTTCAACATATACAGTCTTGTCTGCCAATGATATCCCAGACATCATGAGCAGCACGGTTGTCAATAAGCCCATAAAGGTTTTTCGCATTTTCATACCCCCTGTTTTAGTCCTGGATTCTTATTTAGAAATATACGCATCCTTTAATGAAAGAAGGACGCCAAACCATATAAACATAACGAACAATAATAGCCAATACTTCCCATTGTCTTGAATTTGGTTTTGGTAGGGCTTGGCTCGGTTGCTGCCATTCCCAATGAACACTTCGGATGTAGGTTTCAAGAAGCGTACCAGACCAATTCCCCCCTGGAGCGATTTTTTCCGCTCCAGCCTGCTTTTTGATTGACATTTTAGCCTATACTATGCTAAAACCATCTCTGTGAAAGGCAGTGAACTCTTTTGAGGATTCTACTCGTTGAAGATGAAACAAGGCTGGCCGATGCGCTGGAGCAGATGCTCAAAAAACAAGGGTATTTTGTGGATGTTGCCGGGGATGGCTCCGCAGGGCAAGATATGGCCGAGACAGGCATTTATGGCGTAATCATTTTGGACAGAAACCTGCCCGGCATCGAAGGGGTGGAAATTTTAAAGCATTTACGCGCAAAGCGCGTGGCGACGCCGGTAATTTTTCTAACAGCCAAAGACACGGTATCCAACCGGGTAGAGGGATTGGACGCGGGGGCAGATGATTATCTTATCAAGCCATTCTCCAAAGATGAATTGTTGGCGAGGGTCCGCGCGCTTGCGCGGCGTTCGGAAAATCTCCAAATAAGCGACACGCTTTGCGTTGCTTCGCTGCGTTTGGATACCCGCTCGTGCGAGGTTTCCATTGGCACAGAAAAAACAAAACTGACCGCAACGGAAACGCAGCTTTTGGAACTTCTGATGCGCAATAAGGGACAGGTTTTAACAAAAGAACAGATCATAGACAGAATTTGGGGCTTTGACAAGGATGTTGAAATAAAGATTGTCGAGCTTTATATTTACTATCTGCGCAAAAAATCGCCCTTGAGAAAGGCGGCGCGGCCATCCGCACAGTCAGGGGAATTGGCTACTGCCTAAAGGAGATAACTTCATGATCAAAAGCCTAAGAAAGCGCTTTATAGCGTTCAGCGTTTTGGTAATCAGCAGCATCATCATCATGATCGGGTTGTTTGTTTTTGCAGGTTCGCCAAGCAATTTGCCCGCGCGCAGATATATCACGACAGCATCGCTCGCAACGGCCATGGTCTTTGTCGGAAGCTGGCTGCTGTCGAAGGCGGCTATTCGTCCAATCCAGGCTGCCTGGCACAAACAGCTTGATTTTACCGCCGACGCTTCTCATGAACTGCGGACTCCGATTGCCACAATTCAGACGAACTTGGAAGTAGTGATGGACAGCCCGGCGGAAACCGTGGAAAGTCAAATGAAGTGGTTGAAAAATATTGAGGCGGAGAACAAGCGGATGGCGAGATTGGTTGAGGATTTGCTTACTTTGTCACGCGCGGATACGGATCAACAGGCGCTTGAAATTGAAACGTTTATGCTTGAGGAGGCTGTTTCACAAGCGATCGCCCCGTTTGAGCCGGCCGCGAGCATGAAAAATATCGCGCTTGATGTGAGGGTAGATAAAGGGATCTCTTTCCGCGGTGATCGAAAACGGTTCAAGCAGCTTATCGTAATCCTTGCGGATAACGCGTTGAATTATACGGATTCAGGTACAATCACGGTGCATGTGACCCGTAGCGAGAAGGAACTGAAGCTGACGGTTTCTGATACCGGGCATGGAATTGAAGCTGAACATCTCGACAAAATCTTTGATCGATTCTATCGCGTGGCAAAGACAAGAAAGCTCCATCAAGACGGCTCTGGTCTTGGGCTGGCGATTGCGAAATGGATTGTGCGGGAGCACGGGGGAACGCTTGAGGTAACAAGTTCACCAGGCGTTGGGACATCTTTCAAGGTTCTTTTGCCGGTTATTCATTAGCGCTTTTTGAAAAAAGGATCGGCTCATGCCAGCCCGCTCATGATTTGGGGCCTGGTTATCTTGCCGCAAATGCTCTTTGCGCATACCCCGTTGCACAGCAAAAGGAGAACAACGTATATCACCGGCCACAATAGAATGCCAGTTTATGTTGGCCTTGCCTTTTCAATCAGCGCGCGCACCTCGCCCAGCGCCGCGCGCGCCGCCGCGCGCCCGCGCTCCACGCATTCCAACGCGCGTCCCCCCATGCGGGCGGGGTTAAAACCAACCACATCGGGCGTGATCATCAAATCCGCCTCGCTTACGTGCCGCTGCGCCACCTGCCACTCCAGAATGTCGTACGCGTGCAGCACATGCTCGATAATGCCGCTCGTCTCCACCCGCTGGCCGCGGTATCCCACATCCACGCCGATGACAATGTCCGCGCCCATCGCGCGGCACACGTCCGCGGGCACGCGGTCCACAATGCCCCCGTCCACGAGCATGCGGCCCTCCCGCTCCACGGGCACAAACACCCCGGGGATGGACACGCTGGCGCGGACAGCCTCGTGCATCGGCCCATCCCGCAGCACGACGGTCTCCATGGCGGCAAAATCGCACGCCACCACCGCAAAGGGGATGTTCGCCTGCGCAAACGTCCTGCCCTCTGTCATCTCTTCCACCAATGCCTCCAGCCGCTTGCCGGCCAGAACGCCCTGGCGCGGTATGACGATGTCATAGTATAGCGTCTCATTGAGGCCCTTCGCGCGCGCCTCCATCTCCGCCGGCCGGCAGCCGGACACATAGGCCGCGCCGATCAGCGCGCCGACGGATGTGCCCGCGATCCGGTCAACCTGGATGCCCTCCCTTTCAAAAACATCCAGAACGCCAATGTGCGCCAGCCCGCGAAACGCGCCGGATCCCAGCGCCAGCCCTACGCTGCATGACGGCATGGACAACTCCTTTCCCGCATAGCCTGAAGGGATGCGAAACGTATGGATAAGCCGCGTGCGCGCGGCCATGGTCGGCGCGGCGCTCGGCATGCTGGCGCGCTACCCGCGGGAGGCGATGGCAGCGGCGCGCTCCGCCTGCCACCTGTGGGCAAACGGCGTCATGCCCGCGCTGTTTCCCTATATGGTGCTTAGCCAGCTGCTCCTGCCGGCGGTAAAATCCCCGCTCCTCCTGGCGCCGCTTGCCATGCTGGGCGGTTCGCCTTCCGGCGCGCGGCTCATCAACCTGTCCGGCTGCACGGCGCAAAAGGCGCAGCGGCTGGCCGCGCTGTGCGCGACGGCAAGTCCCCTGTTCATCCTTGGCACGCTGCAGGGCGGCGTGCGCATGCTGCTGGCCCATTGGCTGGGCGCGTGCGTGGCATGGGCATTTGTATATATTCTCAAACGGCCCCAAAATGACGCGGCCGGAAACAACGCCGCGCCCTCTCCCCCCGCGCGAATGAGCCTTACCGAAACGGTGCGGGACGCGGCGCTCGCCATGATCACCGTATGCGGCTGCATGGCGCTGTTCTCCGTGCTGACAGCGCTGCTTTCCCGCGCGTTCCCGCTTTCCGCCGCGCTTTCCGCCCTGCTCGCCGCGCTGCTGGAGATGGCGACCGGCTGCGCCCGCATTGAGGCCCTGGGCCTGTCCGCGCAGTGGACGGCGGCTCTGCTTTGCGCCGCGGTATCCTTTGGCGGCTTTTCGGTGTTTACGCAAAACGCCATGTTTTTGCGCCCCGCGGGCGTTACGCTGCGCTTGCAGCTGGCCGCGCGCGCCGTGCACGCCGCGTCGGCGTTGTTCATTTGTTACCGCCTGTATACCAGTTTCTGATAAAACTTGGCATTACCTCTCCTGATCCAGCTGCAGCCTGGCGTCGCGGAGATCATTTGCCACGTTGATGACCATGTTTTCCGCCCGCTTGAGCAGATCCTCCACATGATCCAGCGCGGCCATGTGCGTGCGGTTGGCCTCCCCGCGCGCGTTGGTGATGATCTCATTGGCCTGCTGCTCGGCGCGAATCGTGATGTGCGTCTGCGCCACAAGCTCCTCGGCCTTGTGCTCGGCATTGTCCACGATCGCCTCCGCCTGCCGCTTGGCCTCCTCCACCATATCCTTTGCCTCTTCCTTGGATGTGGTCGTCAGAAGCGTGGCGCGCTGTTCGCTCTCCATGCGGATCGTGCGGGCCTTGGCCTCCGCTTCCGCCAGCACGTTGTCCGCGTGCTTTTTGGCGTCCTGCAGGATGCGTGCCTCCTGCTTGAGGACACGGCTGGCCTCTTTAATCGCGTCGGGAAGCTCATCGCGGATCATCTGAACCAAGCCCAGGAGTTCGTCCCGGTCGACCGAATACTGGTTGGTAAACAAGACCTTTTTGCTGCCCTCCAACTTTCCTTCCAGTTCCGCGATCAACTCATACAGATCAATTTCCATACCCTGCCTCCTATCTATAGCCATTCCAGTCCCTTTGGGCAAGCGCGTCCGAAATCTCTTCCAACAGGTTTTCTGGCACCAGGCCGCGGAGGTCTCCGCCCAGCCGCCCAATCTGGCGCACCATGCTCGCGCTGATATGCGACACCGCCGGCGAGGCGGCCAGAAACACCGTCTCCACCCCCGCCATTTGCCGGTTCAGGCGCGCCATCATGAACTCGCTCTCCACATCGCCTGCCGTGCGCAGGCCCCGCAGCACGCCGTCCGCGCCGCAGGCTTCCGCCGCGCGGGCCAAGAGCCCCTCAAACACCGCAGCCTCCACATTCGGATACGGCGCGGCCGCCTTGCGCAGGAGCGAAAGCCGCTCCGCGGGCGAAAACGCGTCCGTCGTCTTTTCGGGGTTGCGCAGCACCCCAATGATCACGCGCTCAAACCGCGCGGCAGCCCGGCTGATGATGTCCATGTGCCCGGCTGTCACGGGGTCAAAGCTGCCCGGGTATAGCACCGTCCGCATGCCGCGCCTCCTTTAAGGGGATATAGTCACTATTTTGCCAAAAAGGTAAGGACCGTATCACCATACGCCCGCTCGTCCCACACCGTAAAGGGCCCCGCGTCCGGCCGAAAATCCCGCGCGTGTTCAAAGATCACCAGCGCATCCTCCGCAAGCACGCCGCTTGCCCCAAGCGCCGCAAGCATCGCGTCCGCGTCCGGCATGCGGTACGGCGGGTCAAGAAACACCAGGGTAAACCGCG
>JGI20171J29575_12612067_pt1 | contig 11334 bp, 11 predicted proteins | sample TergutNc150P4_FD_29575 | JGI IMG/M metagenome (IMG submission 29575)
CCTGTTCTGTTTGATCAAGTTCCACCATGACACAAACACGGGAATCCCCACTGTTATGGACAAAGTCCTGTATGTTTTGAATGCTTACCAACTTTCCATTTTGCAAGACACCCACCCGGTCACACATCAATTCCATTTCTGAAAGCAGATGACTCGAAACGAAAACAGCAACACCTTCCTCATGGGCAAGCCTTTTCAGATAATTCCTCAATTCGTGAATGCCAATAGGGTCAAGACCGTTTGTTGGTTCATCCAAAATCAAAAGTGGAGGATGATGTAAAAGAGCCTGTGCAATTCCTAACCGCTGACGCATACCGAGAGAATAAGTGACCACTTTATCATGAATCCTGTCATTTAGCCCAACAACTTCTACCATTTCGTTAATACGCATTTTGGAAATGCCGGAAATCATTCGAGCATAATGTTTCAAATTCTGATACCCAGTTAAATACCTGTACAAATCTGGATTTTCCACAATGGCACCTACATTTTTAATTGCCTTGCTAAAATCCTTCGTTATGCTGTATCCTTTAATGAGAATGTCGCCTTGACTAATTTTTACTAGTCCAACCATCATGCGGATTGTGGTTGTTTTTCCTGCTCCATTAGGGCCTAAGAAGCCGAATACCTCACCAGCTAAAATATTAAAAGAAAGATCATTCACGATATTTCTTCCTGCAATTCTTTTTGTTGCCTGTTGTAGCTGTACAACTGATGTTTGGCTCATATATTTCTTCCTTTCGCTTATTGAATTACCTTATCGGCACTTGCAAAGCGATTATAAATCTATAAAATAAACGGACGGTAAACGGAGAATAAACACTCTACAAATTTTCATCGCCCTCAACGATTAAAATTCGTCTCATTAACATAAGGCAATCCATGGTTGCTCACAATAAAAGCTTCCACTGGCTTGTAATACGATTCGGGAATGATGTAGTCATTGTTGATATTACTTGTGTATCCACCTCCGAACGAGACATGGTTATCAAGCAAGTAGATAGTTTTTTTCATATTGAACCCCCTCATTTTTTATTATATTTAAAGAAGATGACTAAATTGAGCATAATTGTAACCAGCAAAAGCACTGTGGATACAAGTGCCACTGCATTTGATGTATCCATGAGCGCTGACCAATCTTCTATCCTTACCAAATGATTACCATAGAAAATTTGCAAGCACAATGAAATTGCACATGCGCTAACGCTTGATATAGAAAAGACAATCCACCTTTTGCTTTCAGTCTTTCTATACCTTACGAGATTTACGATAGGAATTATCCACGCAATCAGCCCGAATAAAAAACTTCCTAAGTTAAGTAATCCGTAATTCATATTGTATTCTCCTTTCAGAATTTTAATTTTTCCTATGCTTCATAATCAAGCGTCTTTTTTAGCTTGATGAAACCTGCTAAATATTTTGATGTGGTTAAAACGCGGTGGTTACAGACTTTTAGTGAGCCACTCTTTGCGTCATACTCATTTTCTATTTTTGATTTTACTGACGACAAGTATGATTATACCAAAAAATATAACAAGCAGAAAAATAATAAATAAAGCTGATTTCAGTAATGTCATCGTTTGTGCCATTATAGTGAGAACACCTATGTTAGGGAAACGTGTAATGGCGGTGATAATAAAAATGTTTTCCATCCAATCGGATAAACATAGAACGCCGCCAAGAAGTAAAAATGTTTTTTGTAATTTCAGGCTTAAATATTTTTTTAACGTTAATATCAAGCAGGAAGCAAAAAACAGGCTGTATTGCAGTGGAAAAATAAAATCACAAAGGATAGAAAGCTTTACATAGCACTCCCTGCCTGCTTCACCATATGCCTGTAATATCCCTTCCAGTTCTGACGCATAGAAAATATTTGTATCAACATATGCATTTCCGTTTGCCTGTGTCATAAAATAATCTGGAACGACCGTGTTCATGAGGATAAATCCTGTAATGAAAACGATACCCATTACAAGAACAAAAATTTTTCCAGTTACCCGATCTAATAGAGTTGCATCTTTTCCAATTAACTCCATCTAAAACCATCACCTACAAAATATAAATTAAGTTGTGCTCCCATTTCCAGTAAGGTTATCTCAGCTAACGATTATAATAGGCGCAAGATCGCTCCCTTTGTACAGATTATCCTTGTGGAATTTTATCTATTAATCCATTGTCGTACAGTAATTATATCATGTTGATAGGTTGCTTTCCAATAAAATTTTTGTGTTATACTATTTTCTATAAACGATAATAATATGAGCAGTATTATATATAACCCATAGAGAAAGGAGATATCCCTCATGAAAAAGAAACTGATGTGCCTGTTTCTTGCATTTATGCTTATTTGCCTTGCGGACTGTGACACGGTAAAGGTGCAAAAGCCGACAAACCATCTGGACGATGTGACCCATCTGGGCGATGTGACACCCCCAATAGTGATTATGCCCATGGTTTATCATTCTACAATCGAATATGGTGAGCCCGATCTTATAACAGATAATGCCGGACCTCTTTTAGCGTACATACGATTCCCGGTCGCTGGCAACGCAACGGATGAAATCATCGCGGAATGGGCATACAGCGTGTACCAAAATGCAAAGGACGAAATTACCGAGCTTCGCAAAAACGACCCATACGCCGAAGGCGAGATCAATATACAGTTTGACTCCTATCTCGTGGATGATAGATATGCCGGAATCCTCGAAAACGGGATATTCAATAATTCACATCTGGCGCATCCCACTGGCATTGTACGCACGTTCAACATCGACACAAAAAACGAAACACTGCTCACCAATATTGACATTCTCGACTATTCTCAGACGGAGAGTATTTTGGAGCTGATGCAAGCCAAGATTACAGAGGAATACCCTGAAACGGCAGATTTTCTCGAAGATATGGATGAAGAATGGCTCGAACATATCACCATTGGACATAACGGCATTATCGTCGTACTTGAACGGAATGCTTTTCTTCCGGGTTATCTCGGTACGGTGAAAGTCACACTGCCTTATGACGAGCTTGGAACGGCTTTTATCCTCGGAGTGGAAGCTGCGCCGGAACCGCCTGAATCTCCAACAAAGCCGCCCACAGAGCAACCTGTTGAACCAACCGAACCACCAACCATACCGATTATTCCACCGCAAAGTGACGATATAGATCAGTCAAAACCGATGATCGCGTTGACCTTTGACGATGGGCCAAGTGAATATACGTCGCAAGTTTTAGATATTTTTGAAAGATACGGCTGCCGCGCAACATTTTGTACTGTCGGCAATCTTGTGAACGCGAGAAAAGACATCGTTAAGCATGCGTCTGATTTGGGCTGTGAAGTAATCGGACATTCATGGGATCATCGCGATCTAACCAAGCTTTCTGTGGAGGAAATCAAAAAAGAGCTTGACGACACAAGTGCCGTTATCGAGTCAGCAACAGGCGTTTCACCAAGATTGTACCGCCCACCTTACGGAGCGGTGAACAGCACATTGAAAAGTACATCTGCCGAATTGGGATACGTGATGATCTGCTGGTCGGTAGACCCCGAAGATTGGAAAACTAAAAACGCTGACTCTGTCTATTCAGAAGTTATGAGTCATGTAAGCAACAAGGCTATCGTTCTCAGTCACGATTTATATAGAACAACGGTAGACGCTTATGAACGCATAATCCCGGAACTGCTTGATCAGGGGTACCAACTTGTAACCGTCTCGGAGCTGATGCGCTACTGCGATAAGACACTCGAAGCGGGTATGGTGTATTATAATGGGAAATAAGTATCTATCCATCTATAAGTAATTACGAACGACCGTCATGACCAATAGTAGGTTATTCATATCACTGCTCTAAATTTCGTAAATACTCCAGTGCAGTATCAAGGGCATCATCCGCATCAACCATAATATCAGACCATAGAGTATCCTTTGCTATACCCTGTTTCTTGACATTTTGAATCTCCTAAGTTATACTTATGGAGCAGAAAAGGAGGATTAAAGATGGATGTATATTTGTTTCCAATCAAAATGGCATTGATCACATTTTTAGGTATTTCGTGGCTATGCACCATACCCTATATGCTCCTGCAATACAAAAAATACGGAGCTATATCCGCATACAGAGTGTTTATTGTTTTCTCTTTTGTCTTATATGTGCTCAGTGCGTATTATTTAATAATCCTGCCGTTGCCTAACCCCGAAACGCTGAAACCGCTTGATAATATAACAAATCATATACAGCTCATTCCTTTTAGATTCCTTTACTCATTTATAACCGAAACCACGCTGAATTTAGCTGATTTCCATACATATCTGTCCGCCCTTAAACAAGATGTGTTTATTCAGCCGTTTTTTAATTTAATTCTAACCATACCTTTTGGCTTTTTCTTGAGTTATTACTTCAAAAAAGATGTGAAAAAGACGGTATTATATACGTTTCTGTTATCAGCGTTTTTTGAGATAACTCAGCTTACTGCATTATATGGTGTGTATCCAAGACCATATCGTTTGTTTGATGTAGACGATTTAATGCTTAATACGCTCGGCGGACTGATTGGATTTGCCGCTTACAAATATTTATTGTTTTTCCTTCCGTCAAGGGAAAAGATAGATAAAAACAATTTGCAGAAAAGCAAATTTGTGGGGTATATCAGAAGATTGTTTGCGTTCGGCGTGGATTGTTACATAGTATCATTTATATCAAATATCATTGCACGTTCGGCTAAAATGGATAGATTGATGACCGTGTTGCTCTTTCATCTGTTATTGTTTTTATATTTTGTCCTGTCGCAAATTATATTTAAGCGGACAATCGGGCAGAAACTTACTAATCTTAAATTGAAGTTTGAAGGCGGAAGATACAAAGCGATTTTCGTGAGATATTCTATTGTAATTTTAGTGCTGTTTAGTTTGAACTTTTTGAACTTTTTAATAAGCATAACGGAAGTTAATTGGTTATATACCATCGTTTATATGTTAATCATAATGATAATTATGATTGACATTCTAATCGGCTTTAGAAAAGAGAAAATATTGTTTCATGATAAAATTAGCAAGTCAAAAAACATAAGTACAATGAAAGTGAAAATATGAGGGATTATGCAAAATTTTAATATTCTTCTTTTTTGTTGCACTCTAATTTTAAATTAATGTTGAAGAATCTTAACAAAAATGATATAATACTTCCGTTAATAAGAAATACTATCAGCAAGTTTAAAATTGCTTTAAATATATATGGAGGTGAACAATTTGGCAAACATCAAATCTGCTAAGAAAAGAGTTAAAATAATTGCAAAGAAAACTCTTAGGAATACTATGGTTAAATCAGCTTTGAAGACATATATCAAAAAATTTGAAGCTGCCGTAGCAGGTAATAATAAAGAAGAAGCAAAGACCACTTTTATCAGAGCTCAAAAAGCTTTAGACATGGCTGCTTCTAAAGGTGTTATTCATAAGAATAAGGCATCGCGAAAAAAATCCAGATTACAAGCAAAACTCAATAAATTATCAGCATAACATAAGTGAATTGGTTTCCTCAGAAAATTTAGGTTGCCAATTTTTTTGTTTTCTTATTTTTTACTAAATTGTATTAATATTAGGAAAGGTGTGTATTAATGAGGTCTTTCAAAGATATTAAAGAGAATCTATCTATTTTGAACCTATTATCAAAACAATATCCAACCTTAGAATCAGCAATAAATGAAATCATCAACCTTCAAGCTATTTTAAAACTGCCTAAAGGTACCGAACACTTTTTATCAGATATTCACGGTGAACATGAAGCTTTCACACACGTATTAAAAAACGGCTCTGGTGTTATTAGAAGCAAGATAGATGAAGTTTTTCTTTCCAGTTTGACTGAAAAAGATAAAGATTCACTAGCAATTTTGATCTATTATCCCGAAGAAAAACTAGACATAGAGAAAAATGCTAATGATGACTTATGTGATTGGTATAGGGTTACTCTCTATAGGCTTATCGAAATTTTAAGGGTTGTATCATCAAAATACACAAGATCTAAAGTGAGAAAAGCAATTGCACCTGGTTTTGTATATATTATAGAAGAATTATTAAATGAACAAGGAAATATCAAAAACAAGCTCGATTACTACCACGGAATAATAAATAGCATAATTGAAATGAACAGTGCAGATTCTTTTATCATTGCAATTTGCAATCTTATACAGAGGCTTTCTATCGATAAACTCCATATCATTGGTGATATTTATGACAGAGGTCCTGGATCTGAAAAAGTGATGGATACGCTTTTAAATTACCACTCTGTCGATATTCAATGGGGCAATCATGATATCGTTTGGATTGGTGCTGCTGCTGGCTCTTTAGCTTGTATTGCGAATGTGCTTCGGATAGGTTTAAAATATGGAAATATTACAACATTAGAGCAAGGATATGGAATTAATTTACGTCCTCTTATAACTTTTGTTTTAGAATATTATAAGGATGATCCTTGCGCACATTTTTACCCTAAAAACCTATATAAAGAAGTAAATCAAAATGATTTAACTTTGTTTGCTAAGATGCATAAAGCGATAACCATCATACAGTTTAAGCTTGAAAGCCAAATCATAAAGAGGCAAAAAGATTTTAACATACAAGATAGACTCCTTTTAGACAAAATCGATTATGAAAAAGGAACCATAAAAATAAATGACAAGGAATATGAACTTAACGATAAGCTATTTCCAACAATAGATCTCAAGAATCCATTTAAGCTTAGTCAAGCTGAGGAAGAATTAGTCAATCTTTTAAAGAAAAGTTTTTTGAATTCGCAGACTCTTCAAAGACATATAAGATTTTTGCTATCTAAAGGATCTATGTATTTAATTTCCAATTCAAATTTACTATATCATGGTTGCATGCTCATGAAGGACAGTAAAACATTTGCTGAAGTTAAAATTGATGGTGCGTATTACAAAGGAAAAGAGCTTGTAGATGTGATGGGGAGGTATGTTTCAGCAGCTTATTTCAGCCATGACAGTAAAAAAGATTATGGGTTAGATTTAATATGGTATTTATGGTGTGGTGAAAGCTCCCCCTTATTTGCTAAAAATAAAATGGCAACTTTTGAAAGTTACTTAATAGATGATCCTTCTATTCATAAAGAACAGAATTCCTTTTACCACTTAAATAGGGAAAACAAAGATATGTGCAATACAATTTTAAATGAGTTCTCCCTTGATCCTGAAATCTCTCACATAATCAATGGACATGTTCCTGTAAAAGTAAAAAAAGGTGAAGATCCTGTGAAATGCGGCGGTAAAATGATTGTAATAGATGGCGGATTTGCTCTTCCATATCACGACACTACTGGTCTTGCAGGATATACTTTGATCTATAATTCATATGGAATGATGTTAGCCTCTCATAAACCATTTACATCTAAAGAGGAAGTGCTTAAAAATCAAAATTCTACCCTTCCTTCCAGAAGAATAGTTGAAAATATGGGATTAAGAGAGACAGTCAAAAATACAGACGATGGAAAAATATTAGAGGGACAGATAGAAAACTTAAAATTGTTAGTAGAAGCTTACAAAACTGGTACAATAAAAGAATCTTCTAGAAAATAAAAAGCTGCCATAAGGCAGCCTTTTATTTAATATTAATAATTGATTACACGCAGTTCAAAGTAAGCTTGAGGATGATCGCAAACAGGACACTTTTCAGGAGCATTTTTACTATCTACGATATGTCCGCAGTTACGACAAATCCAAACAGTCTTTTCATTTTTGCTAAATACAGTACCATCCTCTATGTTTTTAAGAAGCTTGAGATAACGTTCTTCATGTGTTTTCTCAATTTTACCTACAGATTCAAAAAGAGCTGCTATATCCTTAAAGCCTTCTTCTCGTGCCTCTTCTGCCATGCGTTTATACATATCAGTCCACTCGTAATTTTCTCCAGCAGCACCATCTTTTAAATTATCCAAAGTGCAAGGAATATCACCACCATGCAATTGTTTAAACCAGAGCTTTGCATGTTCTTTTTCATTTCCAGCTGTTTCTTCAAAGAAAGCTGCAATCTGTTCAAAACCATCTTTTTTTGCTTTAGAAGCATAAAAAGTGTATTTGTTGCGGGCCATACTCTCGCCAGCAAACGCTTCCATTAAATTTTTTTCTGTCTTTGTTCCTTGTAAATTTGCCATTTTTATCTCTCCTTTAAATATTTTAGTTGATTTTTGTTTTGATCAACAACAAATGGATTGTGACACAGATACCAACTATTCCCAACATAATATAAATCCACATAGTTCGCATGATAACCATAGAGATGATAAGCCCGCTCCAGAGAATGAAAATACTTATGATTTTCAGAGACTTTTTTATACCTTGTTTGGTACGATAGTTTTCAATATAAGGACCAAAAAAGCGGTTTTTCTGAAGCCAATTGAAGATCTTCTTGTTGCTCACAGAAAAACACGCAGCAGCAAGCAAAACAAAAGGTGTAGTGGGCATTACTGGTATAGAAACACCCACGACTCCAAGTCCTAAAAAAATAAATCCAAACATCGTCAAAATCAGATTCTTCATTGTCATTTTATTACGTACTCCTTGCGACTATAGTGTAAACCTATTTATCCAATCTGAAAAAGCAGCAGCAAATTTTCTAAAAAATTCCTGAATACTCTCATCACATACTCCATTCGCGTCCACTAAGTCAAAAACACCGCCGATATATGCTTCGGGTTTCGACATCATATAGATGTTTAGACAAGAAGCCGACTGCCTCAGATGGTTATTCGAGCTAAATCCTCCTATTTTCCCTGGTGAAATGCTGACTACTGCACCTGGCTTACCTCCCCAAGCATTCTCTGTCATGGGACGTGAAGCGATATCCAGTGCATTTTTAAGTACTGGTGGCATAGAGCGATTATATTCTGGCGTAACAAATAATATAGCATCCAGTGCCTTAACGTCTTTACGGAAACGTCGCCACTCTAAAGGTATGTCACTGTCATTATCTAAATCCTCATTATACATAGCGAGGGAACCAATATCTAAAAACTTAACATCAAATTGTTCCTCCAACAAACTAGACAAATACTGCGCTATTTTTTTGCTAAAAGAATCTCGTCGCAAACTACCAACCAAAATGCCAATTGATTTTTTGCTCATATTTAAAACACATCCTTCATCTTTAGAAAACAAATGCTTATTCCCATTCGGATTCGCTTGTTGCACGCAGTCTTTCCTTAAGGCTCATTTTAGATAGCTCTATAACTTTTTCTATCTTTAGATTCAAAGCTTTTGCAATGCGTTTTCCATACTCCTCATCAGCAAGATAACAATGAGCAGCATGGCGATATTTGATATTATCTGTTACCGGAGCGATATTGTTAGCTGTATTTTTAATTAAAAGACAACGCTTATCCTCTGTCATAAGTCGATATAGGTCGCCTGGCTGATAGAAACAATCATCATTTATATATGCATCAAAGTGATCTATATTTCCTTCAACATCAAGAGGCGGTTCAGCATACTCTTTCTGCTCAGCCCATTCGCCAAAGCTGTTTGGATGATAACCTTTTGTTGCACCATAGTTTCCATCAACACGCATAAACCCATCTCGATGATAGGAATGTACTGGGCATTTCGGAGTATTCACAGGGATCGAAGTGTGATTTACACCTAAACGATAACGCTGAGCATCTCCATAAGAGAATAATCTACCTTGAAGCAATTTATCTGGAGAAAAACCAATACCAGGAACGATATCAGCAGGATTAAAGGCTGCCTGCTCAACATCTGCAAAATAATTCTCAGGATTGCGATTAAGCTCTAATACACCTACTTCAATCAGAGGAAATTCCTTATGACTCCACACCTTTGTGATATCAAAAGGATTATCCTTATGTTTTTTCGCCTGCTCTTCAGTCATAACTTGAATGTACATCGTCCATCGAGGAAAATCTCCCTTTTCTATAGCACAGAACAGATCCTCCTGGCTGCTTTCTCTATCTTTTGCGACAATAATTTCAGCCTCTTCATCTGTTAAATTCTTAATTCCTTGCTGGGTTTTCAGATGGAATTTTACATAGACGCGCTCATTTTTATCGTTGAACATGCTAAATGTGTGACTGCCAAAGCCGTGCATATGCCTATAGCCGTCAGGAATGCCACGATCAGACATTACTATTGTAACCTGATGCAATGCTTCAGGCAACATAGTCCAAAAATCCCAGTTATTTTGAGCAGAGCGCATGTTTGTTTTAGGATCTCGTTTCACTGCATGATTAAGGTCAGGAAAGTGAATCGGATCGCGGATAAAGAATACAGGAGTATTATTTCCAACTAAATCCCAATTGCCTTCCTCTGTATAAAACTTTATAGCAAATCCACGAATGTCCCTCTCAGCATCTGCAGCGCCACGCTCTCCTGCCACAGTAGAAAATCGAACAAAAACTTCTGTCTCTTTACCGATTTCAGAAAAAAGTTTAGCTTTCGTATACTTTGTTATATCATGAGTTGTTGTAAACTTGCCAAAAGCACCGCTTCCTTTGGCATGCATTCGTCTTTCAGGTATTACTTCCCTATCGAAATGCGCCAATTTTTCTAAATACCACACATCCTGCAAAACCATCGGTCCACGTGGTCCCACTGTAATTACGTCTTGGTGATCTGATACTGGAGCTCCATTTTCTCTAGTCAGCTTTTTTTCGTTTTCATTCATAATATTACCTCCTTTGAATTTAATTGCTGGTCATCTTGCATTTTGAGCAAACACCTTTGAATACGACATCATGCTCATCAATCTGAAAACCATACTTCTGTTTTACTTCATCATTTATATCTGCAAGATACTGAATATCGACATTGTCAATAGATAACTTATATTAAATAAATTTATTTATCAACAATTATGCTTCTTTATAAAATGCTTTAAAAGCTTTGTATGTCTCAAATAAATCTGCCTTAGAAACGACTTCACAAGGTGAATGCATTGATAATACTGGGATACCTGCATCCAATACTTGCATATTTAAAGCAGCGAGAATATAAGCAATAGTTCCACCTCCACCTTGATCCACTTTTCCAAGTTCAGCTGTTTGGAAAGAAATATTATTTTCATCCATGATTCTCCTCACTTCTGCTATGAATTCAGCATTAGCATCATTAGAACCAGACTTTCCTCTCACTCCTGTATACTTTGAGAATACGACGCCTTTTCCAAGATAAGCTGAATTTGTCTTCTCATAAGCACTTGGAAATGTTGGATCAAAAGCAGCGTTAACATCTGCAGAAAGCATTTTAGAATTAGAAAAAGCTCTCCTTAATTTTATTTCACTGAATTCTTCCATATTATTGATTATTTCTGCTACTGC
>JGI20171J29575_12612062_pt1 | contig 11320 bp, 10 predicted proteins | sample TergutNc150P4_FD_29575 | JGI IMG/M metagenome (IMG submission 29575)
GATGTTCAGTGACGCGGGATACGGACTGTTATTGGCGCTTGTGTGCGGATATTTGGGATTCGGAAAACGGCTGGAGAAATCGAAAAGGGAAAATTATAAAATGTTTTTCTTTTGCGGAATTTCCACAACATTTTGGGGATTTTTGTTCGGCGGTTTTTTCGGAGACATTATCTATACCGTTTCGGCCACGTTTCTCGGAAAAGAAATTAAGCTTACTCCTATCTGGCTGGACCCGATTTCACAGGCCATGAGCTTGTTGATTTTCAGTGTGGCATTGGGAATGGTTCAAATTTTGGTGGGTTTGAGCATCAAATTTTATATTCTGTGCCGCCGGAAAAAGATAGCGGATGCCGTATGTGATGTGGGCTTCTGGATGATCATTCTTTTAGGAATTTGTTCTTTGGCTACCGGTATGGGATTGCAAATGCCCGTGTTTTCTGCTATTGGAACGTGGACATCCCTTTCGGGCGCCGCGGGGCTTTTGGTGACAGGGGGACGAAAGAGCAAAAACATCGCCGGGAAGATATTTGGCGGAGTTGTGGGACTTTACAATATAACGGGATATGTGAGCGACGCGCTTTCTTATTGCCGTTTAATGGCATTGGGCCTTGCCACTGGAGCTATTGCGAACGTCGCAAATATGCTGGGTGCTATGTTTGGCAGTTCGGTTATCGGGATATTCTTGTTTGTCATTATCGCTATATTCGGACATTGCCTGAATTTCGCGATGAATATGCTGGGCGCGTACGTACACACTAACCGGCTGCAATACGTTGAGTTTTTCAGCAAGTTTTATGAGGGCGGCGGCAGGAAGTTTGCTCCCTTCCGCATGAACACAAAATATTATCAATTTTCGGAAGAATAAATCTTAAAATAAAAGAGAAAGCAGGTATTTTTTATGAATTACGGTTTGGTTTTAGCGTTTTTAGGAGCCGCTTTGTCGATAGGCGCTGCGGGAACGGGTTCCGCTAAAGGAGTGGGGCTTGCGAGCGAAGCGGCAGCCGGTGTTATCGTGGATGACCCGAATAAATTCGGCAGATTGCTTGTGCTGCAGCTTCTTCCGGGCACACAGGGGCTTTACGGCTTTATCATCAGTATTATGGTAATGTCCAGCACCGGAGTTTTGGGCGGGACCCCTCCAAAGGATCTCGGAACGGGACTCATGTATTTCGCGGCGTGTATGGCGGTTGCTATCGGAGGATTTTTCTCCGCTGTGGCACAAGGCCGGGTCTGCGCGGCCGGTGTGAATATTATTGCAAAAAAACCGGCGGAAAGCGCAAAGGCCATTGTTTCAGCGTCTCTGGTGGAGTTGTACGCGCTTATCGCGTTTATTGTGTCATTACTGCTGGTTATGAATGTAAATAAGGTTGTTGATTTATTATGAGCGCGTTAGATAAGATCATAGATGGAATTTTAAAGCAAGCTAACGAAAAGGCGAATGGGATTTTAGATGAAGGCAATCAAAAAGCGGCTGAAATCCTGAAAAAGGGCGAAGCTGAGCGCGCCGGGCGGAAACGGCAGCTTGAAGAAATCGCCGAACGGGAATGTTTGGAAATTGTAAACCGGGCGCAATCCGCCGACCGGCAGAATAGAAAGCTCGCACTGCTGCAAGTGCGCAATCAGGTGCTTGACGAGGTCATTGCGGAAGCGAAAGCCAGGCTGACGGATGGTGCGGATCAGAACCGTTTTAACATGGTTTGGCAGGGAGATATTCTGCTGAACAATTCAATAGACGCTATTTTTGAAGCTGAAAACCAAACGCTGCGCGACAAAGCGTATGAGGTTTTGACAGCGGACGCGTAAAGGGGTGGTGATATGAAAGAGACCGAATATGCGTATGCTGTTGCCTATACACATACGCTGGAAAATAGGATGCTGAAAAAAGCTGCTTATGAGGTCTTGCTGAACGCGTCCTCTTTCGAAGAAGCGCTGCGGGTTCTTTCAGACAAAGGATATGGAGGAAACGCGAAAACAGAACAAAGCCCTAACGCGGAAACCTTACTGAAAGAGGAATTGGCTTATGCATGGAACGAAGTCAGAAACGCGTGTCCCAAAGATGCGCCCTTTGAAATCCTCCTGTACCAAAACGATTTTCACAACCTAAAAGCGATTTTGAAAGCGGTATTCAGCGGGACCGGATATAAGGATTTAATACTGGAGCCGTATACAATTTCGCCGGATGTGATCTATAGTGCGGTTGCTGAAGGAAAACCCGAAAGCCTGACGGGCATTTTCAAAAACCCCGCAACGGAAGCGTACCATATTCTCGCGTGTGAGGGCGATGGGCAGCTTGCGGAGATCCGGCTGGATAAAGCTCTTTTTTCTGCTGTGAGCGAAGCCGCGAATCAGACAAAAAACGGATTTTTGATTAACTGGGTTGACTTGAATATCGCCGTTATGGATATGAAAATTGCATTGCGCGGCGCGTACAGCGATAAAAGCAAGGACTTTTTGCGTGATTCCATGCTGGAGAGCAAGCGGATTAACGCCGACTGTCTTGCGGACGCGGCTGTGAAAGATGTTTCCGCTATGTTGCAAATTTTTACGCGAAGCGGTTTTGAGGAAGCGGCCAAAGCGGCGAAGGAATCGGCCGGAGCCTTTGATAAATGGTGCGATAATGAATTGATAAGATATTTGCAATCGGCACGGTATAAAACCTTTGGGTTTGAACCTATCCTCGGTTTTTTGATTGGTAAACAGTTTGAGCTGCAAACGGTGCGAATTATCTTGTTCGGGTTAAAAAACGGGATTCCGGCGGAAGAATTAAGGGAAAGGATGCGGGAAACATATGTGTAGCGTTGGTGTGATCGGTGATTACGACAGTATTTGCGGCTTTTCCGCAGTGGGATTCAGTATATTCCCGGTCGAGTCTGTGGAACAGGCGAGGAAGGAGCTCCGGATTCTGGCAAACAGTGGATACGGGATCATTTATATGACCGAACCGTATATGGAAGAGCTGGAGTCCGACTGCTCGGTGTATAACGAGAAAGCACTGCCATCCATTGTTCCCATTCCGGCTTGCGGCGGCATTACAGGGTTCGGAAAATCGCGGTTAAAGCGTTTTGTGGAACAGGCGGTCGGTTCGGATACTATCTTTGAGGAGCAATAGTTATGAAAACGGATAAAGGAATTATCAGAAAAGTTTCCGGACCGCTTGTTGTGGCAAGTGGTATGCGGAGTTCAAATATGTTTGACGTTGTGCATGTCAGCCGCTTCGGACTGATAGGTGAAATCATTGAAATGCACGGCGATTTGGCATCCATACAGGTATATGAGGAAACCTCCGGCTTGGGGCCAGGCGAGGAGACAATTTCAACCGGAAGCCCGCTTTCCGTGGAGCTTGGACCGGGTTTGATCGGCAGTATTTATGACGGGATACAGAGACCCCTTGACGCGATCAAAAGGAAGATCGGGACGAATCTGGAACGCGGTGTCCGCGTTCCGCCTTTGAATCGTGAAAAAAAATGGCTGTTTTCCCCTGAGAAAAAGGCGGGTGACAATCTTGTAGCTGGCGACATTTTGGGAACAGTACAGGAAAATTCAATTGTAGAGCATAAAATCTTAGTCCCGCAAGGCTGTGACGGAAATCTTGTTTCTTTGAATAAAGGAGAATATACCGTCACAGAAACTATCGGTGAAATCAGGAACAGTGAAGAAAAAACTATACCGCTGACATTGATGCAGAAATGGCCGGTCAGAAAAGGGCGGCCTTATAAAGAGAAATTACCGCCGGATGTCCCGCTTGTGACCGGACAGCGGGTGATCGACACCCTTTTCCCGATTGCCAAAGGCGGCGTCGCCGCTGTTCCGGGTCCTTTCGGAAGCGGCAAGACTGTGGTACAACACCAATTGGCGAAATGGGCGGCTGCTGACATTGTTGTGTATATCGGATGCGGCGAACGGGGCAACGAGATGACTGATGTTTTAAACGAATTCCCGCAAATCAAAGACCCGAAAACAGGGAAAACTTTAATGGAACGCACGGTTTTGATTGCCAATACCTCAGATATGCCGGTTGCGGCCCGTGAGGCGTCGGTTTACACAGGAATTACGATAGCCGAATATTTCCGTGACATGGGCTATAGTGTCGTGCTGCTTGCGGACTCTACCTCGCGCTGGGCGGAGGCGCTTCGTGAAATGTCCGGAAGGTTAGAAGAAATGCCTGGCGAGGAGGGTTATCCCGCGTATTTGGGAAGCCGGCTGGCAGGGTTTTATGAGCGGGCAGGCCGTGTGATTACCGCGGGCAAGGATAAGCGGGAGGGTGCGCTCACTGTGGTCGGAGCGGTTTCACCTCCGGGCGGAGATATATCCGAACCGGTTTCTCAGGCTACATTGCGTATTGTCAAGGTGTTTTGGGGACTTGATTCCGCCCTGGCTTACCGCAGACATTTCCCCGCGGTCAACTGGCTGACAAGCTATTCGCTTTATCTGGACAATATGCAGGATTGGTATAAAGAAAATATTTCCGGGGATTGGCCGGAGCTTCGCGGGAGCATGATGAGACTTTTGCACGATGAGGCAGAGCTGAATGAGATTGTAAAGCTGGTTGGTATGGATGCTCTAAGCCGCTCTGACCGCATGAAGCTGGAAGCGGCGCGTTCTGTCCGCGAGGATTATCTCCATCAGGATGCCTTCCATGAGGTGGACACTTACTCCTCATTAGAACGGCAGTATTGCATGATGAGGCTGGTGCAGGTCTATTACGGCTTGTCTTTAAATTCTTTGGAGAAAGGCATACCCATCAACAAGCTGATCACGCTCCCCATAAGGGAAAGAATAGGAAGATTCAAGTATATAGAGGAAGACCGGATTTCGCGGGAATATGAGGCGATACTTTTACAGCTTCAAAATGAAATTGCTGACCTGGCAAAGGAGGTGGGGTGAGTCATGCCAAGGGAATACCGAACCATTAAGGAAATATCAGGCCCTTTGATGCTGGTCCGTGACGTCGCCGGCGTCACATACAATGAGCTTGGTGAAATAAAAACAGCAAACGGACAGCGCCGCCGCTGCCGCGTCCTTGAAATAAACGGAACCGATGCTTTAGTACAGTTATTTGAGAGCAGCGAAGGCATTGTTCTTGCGGACAGTACTGTGCGTTTTTTGGGCCATGGCATTACGATGGGCGTGTCGGAAGATATTCTGGGCCGTGTATTCGATGGTATGGGAAATCCGGCTGACGGAGGACCGGATATCATTCCTGAAAAACGTCTGGATATCAACGGCGTTCCCATGAACCCTACGGCAAGAATGTACCCGGAGGAATTTATTCAGACCGGAATCAGCGCTATCGACGGGATGAACACTCTTGTGCGCGGACAGAAGCTCCCCATTTTTTCGGCAAGCGGACTGCCCCATGCTAATGTGGCGGCGCAAATCGCGAGACAGGCAAAAGTTCCGGGCAGCGAAGAAAACTTTGCCGTTGTGTTTGCGGCTATAGGTATTACCTTTGAGGAAGCCAACTTTTTTATAGAAGATTTTAAGAAAACCGGAGCCATTGAGCATTCAGTATTGTTCATAAATCTCGCAAACCATCCGGCCATAGAACGCATAGCTACCCCTAGAATGGCGCTGACGGCTGCCGAGTATCTGGCGTTCGATCTAGGGATGCATGTGCTTGTAATTCTGACCGATATTACGAATTACGCCGACGCGCTGCGGGAGGTCTCTGCCGCCCGGAAGGAAGTGCCTGGGCGGCGCGGTTATCCGGGATATATGTATACCGATCTGGCTTCCATGTATGAAAGAGCAGGGCGGCTGGAAGGCAAGGACGGCAGTATAACGTTGATCCCTATACTTTCGATGCCGGAGGACGATAAAACACACCCGATCCCTGATTTGACCGGATACATTACCGAAGGGCAGATCATTCTCAGCCGGGAGCTTTACCGGAAAAACATTCTGCCGCCGATTGATGTGCTTCCTTCTCTGTCCCGCTTAAAGGACAAAGGAATTGGAAAAGGCAAAACGAGAGAAGATCACGCAAACACCATGAACCAATTATTTTCCGCATACGCGCGCGGAAAAGAAGCGAAAGAATTGATGGTGATTTTAGGTGAGGCCGCGCTGACTGATATAGATAAGCTGTATGCGAAATTCGCGGACAGATTTGAGCGGGAATATGTATCTCAAGGTTACACTGTAAACCGCAGTATTGAGGAAACACTCAATATCGGCTGGGAGCTGCTCTCCATCCTGCCGCGTTCGGAATTAAAGCGTATCAAAGACGAGTTTTTGGATCAGTATTATAAAGGGGGGAAGTGAGCTGATGGCAGTATTAAATGTCAATCCCACCCGTATGGAGCTGACCAAGGTTAAAAACCGGTTTTTGGTGGCTGTGAAAGGCCATAAGCTTTTAAAGGACAAACGCGACGAGCTCATGCGTCAGTTTTTGGAGTTGATCCGAGGGACAAAGGAGCTTCGGCGTCGGATAGAAGAAAAACTGACAGAGGTAAACCGCGGCTTTGCGCTGGCAAGCTCGGTGATGCGGAGAGAAGCGTTGGTTTCCGCGCTGATGATGCCAAAGCAAAGCGTGGCCCTGGACATTTCCTCAAAAAACGTAATGGGTGTGGATGTTCCCGTGTTCAGCATTCAACAAAAAACGCAGCGCAAAGGGGAAGCTTTGTCCTACGGCTATGCGTTTACCAGCGGGGATTTGGACACCGCTATTTTGACCTTATCTGATATATCATCAGATCTGCTTACACTAGCGCAGCAGGAAAAAACGTTACAGATGCTGGCGGCGGAAATTGAAAATACCCGGAGGCGCGTCAACGCCCTTGAATATATCATGATACCGGACTATAAGGATACGATAAAATATATCACAATGAAACTGGATGAAAATGAACGGAGCAATCTGACCCGTTTAATGAAGGTAAAAGATATGATGGCGGTGAAACAAATTGAAGCCCGCAGGCGGCAGTTTGAATTTTAATTGAGGAGGACGTGTTATGAAAGTCATTGTTGTCGGATGCGGTAAAATTGGTTATACGATTTCAAAGGTATTATCCGAAGAAAAGAGAATTCATGTAACGGTAGTGGACAATGATGAGGATGTTTTTGGCAGCTCAGCTGAATCTTTGGACGTTAAGTTCATTGCGGGCAACGGTGCAAATGAAAAAACACTGATTGAAGCCGACGCCAAGGATGCGGATTTGATTGTAAGTACAACAAATGCCGATGAGGTTAACATCTTATGCTGCATTATGTCGGAGCGGCTTGGAACGAAACATTCGATAGCAAGGGTGCGGAATCCTGAGTATATGCTGGAGTATAATAAGCTCTGGAAAGATCTCGGTATAGACATGGTTATAAATCCTGAGCGGCAAACCGCAAGAGAGATTTCAAGGCTTTTGAGATACCCTGCCGCTGACAGTATTGATACTTTTATGGGCGGCAGAGTTGAATTGATTTCTTTTAGAGTTTCTGAAGCACCAGATTATTTCGCGGGTAAGAGCATATCACAGCTTTTTGACGGAAAAATGGGAATCCTTATCGCTGTTGTTGAAAGGGGAGGCAAAGCTTTAATTCCTCATGGAGACTTTGTTTTTGAGGGGTCAGATGTTGTCAGAATAATGGGGCGTCCATCTCAAATTATGAGTTTCTTTACACATATAAGAAAAAAGCCGAAAACACAAGAAGTTATGGTCATAGGCGGGGGTAAAATCACGTATTACCTTGTAGAGCTTTTAAACAGGCACACAATGAAAACCAACATTAAGATAATAGAAAAAGACCGGAGAAAGTGTGAAACGCTGAGTGAAAATTTGCCTGCGATTAATCGCCGCTGTCTGATCATACACGGAGACGGAACAAACGAAGACGTTCTCCGAAACGCGGATATAGATGAAATGGACGCTCTTATATGCCTTACGGACAGAGATGAGGAAAATGCGATCATTTCTCTTTACGCTTTAAAAATGGGTGTAAAAAAGGTCATAACAAAAGTAAATCATATCCATCAGAATATGATTAGGAATTTAGGGCTAGGGTTTGGAAGTATTATAACTCCCCAAGATATAACCGCGAATATCGTCATTCGGTATGTTGATGGACTGATAGGCGCGGTTGGAAGCAATATCAGAACGATGCACCGGATTTTTTCCGGCAATGAGGGAAATGTCGAAGCGATTGAATTTCAGGTGAGCAAAAGAGCAAAATGTCTTGGGACGCCTATAAAGAACTTAAAGCTGAAAAAAGGGATTTTGATAGGGTGTATATGCAGAGACGCCGACATTATCATTCCGTCAGGCGAAACGCAGATAAAAGTTGGAGACAGCGTAATTATCATTGCGAAAAATAATGATATACGCGATCTGGATGATACTTTAACAAACAGGACACAGGGTTTTGAAAAAACTAAACAAGAGGGATAAACTCAAAATGAATTACAAGCTAATTTTCAAATTAATTGGAAATGTACTTAGGATAGAAGCGTTGTTCATGCTTTTTCCTTTTGTTGTTTCACTTATATACGGCGATGGGGATCACTGGACTTTTCTGTGGTCAATTTTAATATTGGCTATAACCGGTACGCTTTTAGCCATATTAAAACCTAAAGATAAAAATTTTAGGGCGAGAGATGCTTTTGCCGTTGCCGGATTTTCGTGGGTGTTATTCTCACTTTTTGGCGCTTTGCCATTTTACTTTTCCGGCTGCTTTAACAGCTTTATTGACTGTGTTTTTGAATCCATATCGGGGTTTACAACGACCGGCGCTACGATACTGACTAATATTGAGATTTTGCCGAAAGGAATTTTGTTTTGGAGAAGCTTTTCCCATTGGATTGGCGGGATGGGCGTCTTGATGTTTGTAATGGCAGTTATGCCGTCCACAAACGCGTCGTCAGTCAATCTTTTGAGAGCGGAAAGTACAGGCCCTGCGCCTGACAAGGTTGTTCCCAAAATCCGGGAAACAGCTAAAATAATGTATTTGATTTACTTGGCGATGACCGTTTTGCTAATTTTCCTTCTAAAGATAGCGGGACTTCCGGTATACGATTCGTTTGCCAATGCTTTTTCCACAGCCGGAACAGGCGGATTTTCAGTTATGAACGCAAGCATTGAGTCATATAACAATGTAGCTGCCGAGATCATAATTTCAATATTTATGTTTTTATTCGGAATCAGTTTCACATTGTACTTTTTCTTTCTGGGCAGGAAATTTATAAAAATCATAAAAGACAGTGAAATAAAGTTTTACTTTGTAATTGTCATATCGTCCATTATTATTATTACGATAAATATATCAGGGATTTACGGCGGGATTGCGGAAGCGCTCCGGCATTCATCATTTCAAGTTTCATCCATTATATCCACAACAGGATTTTCGACCACTGATTTTAATCTTTGGCCAACATTAAGCCAAGTCATATTGATATTGCTAATGATTACAGGATGCTGCGCGGGATCAACTGGCGGGGGAATGAAGCTCATAAGAATACTCATCCTTTTGAAAGCGGCTAAAATCGAACTGGGTAAAATTTTTCATCCGGGAAGTGTAAAAGCCGTATCGGTCAATGGAAAGAAGATAAACAATGATATTGTGTCAAAGACCGCGCTGTTTTTCTTTATTTATTTCGCGGTTTTCATTGCTTCGGTCATGCTCATTTCCATTGAAGGCAAGGATATTGTTTCGAGTTCAACAGCGGTTATTGCATCAATAAGCAATATCGGGCCAGGGTTCGGGACTGTCGGTCCAGCAGGAAACTTTTCTGCGTTTTCTGCTTTTTCAAAGATTATTCTTTCATTTTGCATGATTGCGGGAAGGCTAGAATTTTTCCCTGTATTGATATTATTTACTTTTTCGCCCTGGAAAAGGAAGTGATAAAATAGAGGGCACCTCCGAAAATCCCGATTATAAAGTTCATTTACGGCGAAAAACAGTTCATTTACTCCTAATAACATGCATTTCACTCCAAATTGCCCAATATGAGAATAAATTGTGCTAAACTAAAGCATCGATGAAAAACATCGAAATTAAAATTTCGAAATTGAGGAGAATAATTAACATGACGAAAACATCAACAACTGCATCAAGAATTTTGGCTCTGGTTTTTGCGCTTACGATTATGGTTTTTGCTATCATTCCCGCACAGGTATCAGCGGCTGCCCCTGCGTGGCCAACTGTACAACAAAGCTCGTCCGTTGTCAAGGAAGCTTATGCAATGCAATATTTAATTAATTATTGGGGTTACAACACAATCACAACAGATGGCATATTTGGTTCCGGTACCCTGACAGCGGTTAAAAATTTCCAAACCAAAAAAGGGCTTACTGCTGACGGCATTGTAGGCACCAACACGTGGACCGCGCTGACAAACGTTACTCAGAAAAATGGCTCGAACTCTGACGCCACGAAAGCTATTCAGTATTTGTTAAAAAACAAATATGGATTTACTTCTCTTGCGATTGACGGTGCGTTCGGTTCCGGGACAGAGTCGGCAGTAAAGAATTTTCAAAGCTGGAAGGGTATATCTTCAGACGGCGTTGTCGGTCCAACAACCTGGCAATATCTGATTGCGTCCGCGTCAGGCACTTGTCCGACTACGACAACTACAAACGCGACAGTTAACTTTTCTTCCGGCGCGGAAAGCGGTGTTGTGACAACGAAATCCATTAATTTAATTAAAGAAATATTATCAAAAGCCGGATTATCCAGCTGCACAATTACCAGCACAATCAGAACTCCGGATAAGCAGGCAGCAATCATGTATGACAACTGCGAAAGTACAGGAGCACAAACGCAATACAATATTTATGGTTCATACGGGGATCAGGTAATTGACGTTTATGTCAGCGGGAAGAAAGCCGGAAGCTCAAGAGCAACTATTGTTACAAATATGACAAATAAGATAAATAGTTTAGGCCCCCGGAACGTAAGCGCTCACTGTGCCACTTATGCACAATATGCTACATACAATGTGTTTGATATTTCTTCATCATCAATTGCGAACAAAACAAATTTCCTTAATCAGCTTAATCAATATAAATCCAGCGGAAAAATAACGAAATATATTGATGAAACTTCAACAAATGGCTGCTATCATATTGAAATCACTCAATAGGATTTAAGCGTTAGGATCTGTAAAAAAATCCAGCGGTTATATTCATGTTATTTTTTCACAGATCCTTAATATAAAAGGACTGGCACGTTTGGATTTCCCGGAAATTCAAATGTGCCAGTCTTCTTATTATTTAACTCTTAGCCCTAGGGCTAAGGGGGGCGACCACAACCCGCCATGCCCAGCATCTTTTTCCGCTTTTCTTTGTTATCCTCCTAGGTTGGCGATAGCCAACCGTCGTCGTCTGCCTCGAAA
>JGI20171J29575_12612059_pt1 | contig 11314 bp, 12 predicted proteins | sample TergutNc150P4_FD_29575 | JGI IMG/M metagenome (IMG submission 29575)
ACTTTGTGTATTAACGAGGATTTTTGTGAAAAATGACCAATGAAGATCGTCGTGATGTTGTGGCAATGAGTTTTCGGAGGTGCCCTTATGTTTTCAGTCTATAATAATGGCCATTGACGCGCTGGACAAGGTCAGATAACTCTAACTCAGTCAGACACTTCAAAACTTTAGCGGGCATCATTCCCGATACAGATATAAGTGTATCTATTGATATTTCCTGTTTAGACAATACCTGCAAAAGCTGTGACGCTTCCCGGGAAAGATCCCACAAACTATCTTCCCTATCCGAAATCAGCTCACTATTAGTATCAGCATTTTTCACCTTTTTACTTTGGTTTATTTTATCAGTCTTGCCTGTAGTTTTTTCCTTAAACACTGTAATTTCTTTTTTAACCGGAATCCGCCTGAGCTGCTTCATATCACTTTTGAAATTATCAAGTTTGTCTGCTTCAATATTTGAAAAATAAAATTGTATAATATCTTTATACCCGGTAACAGGTACCGCGCCTTCCTTGATCAGCCTGTTGGAACCAAAAGATTGCGGTGAATCTATATTTGCCATAACCGCAAAGACATCTCTCCCCTGTTCCAGCGCCAATCCGGCGGTAATCAATGATCCGCTTTTGGTCCCCGCCTCAATAATCACAGTACCTTGAGATAAACCTGAAATCAACCGGTTTCTCTCAGGGAAATGATAACTTCTCGCAGGCGTATCCGGAGGGTATTCAGAAATCAAAGCGCCTTTTACCGCTATCGCGTTTCGCATATCTTTATTTTCATGAAGATAATTTGTATTTATACCGCATCCCAACACTGCGGCTGTTATACCGTCAGCAGACAAAACACCTCTGTGGGCTGAGCAATCAATTCCCAATGCTCCGCCGCTGACAATAATAACGCCTGTTTTTGAAAGGCTATATGCCATTTCAAAAGCTGATTTTACTCCGTATTCACTTGCTTTTCGAGTTCCTACTATAGATATTGACAATTTATTTTCAAAATCAGGAAATGTACCTTTAACATATAAAACACATGGCGGTGCATAAATATGCATCAGCGTTTCAGGATATGACAAATCATCAAAAGTAATAATCCTGAAACCTTGCGCATTGCATTTTTCAATTACATTTTCAGCATCTTTTAAAGTGACACTGCCCAAAGACGCTAACTCTTTCTCTGAAAAAATTCCCCACAAAATCCATTCAGAAAATCTACCGTTATAAAAATCTTGTATTTGCCCGCATTGCTCATAAATCTTTTTACATTTTGGATTATTAAACCCTAAAGCGATTGTTAACCAGATCCAGTACTCAGCATTATTTTTGTCCATTTCTTATCAATTCCCACATCAAAATACTTGCCGCAGCCGCAGCATTCAAGGATTCAGATTTCTCGTCCATAGGTATTATAACCTTTTTCGAGCAGGAATCAACAAGCTCTTTTGATAAACCGTTCGCCTCGTTCCCAATAACAATTAAAGAATGGCCCGAAAATGAAACTTCATTAATTTTTATTGCGGATTCATTTACAACAGCCGCATAAGAAATGCCTGACTTATTAAACGAGACGACATAATCTTTTGGATTTTCAGCATATTGAAATAAAAGCTTAAAAACCGCGCCCATACTTCCGCGCACTACTTTAGGGCTGTAAATATCGCAGCAATGTTTTGATAAAATAACGCCGTTTACCCACAAGGCCGCCGCTGACCGTAAAATAGCACCCATATTGTTGGGATCTTGGATATCTTCCAGCAGTATATAGTTTTTATTACCGTTTATTCTATCAAATGTTTCAGTTTTGTCAAGTATTTTTATTAAAATTAATATCCCTTGAGGTGTTTTTGTGGCACTTATACTCTTAAAAAGGTTATCAGACACCATATAAGAATGTATAGCCCTTCCGCAGAGCTGTTTTGCAAAACCATTATTATTCTGAAACGCGGTTTCCGATATAAAGGCAGATTCAATTTGCGCGTTAGATTTCAGCGCCTCTTCACATAATCTCAGCCCTTCCGCGGCAAATACTTTTTGTTCTCTGCGTTCCTTCGCGTTTGAATTTAACTTTATTACATTTTTAATAATCGCATTGTTTCTGCTTGAAATATGATTCATGATAAACGCCACGCACCAAACCGCACAAATAGTTTATAAAAATTCCGCACTTCATTCGCGCTAATTTGGTTTCCCTCTTTGTTATTTTTCATGCTATTCACCCAAATAATAGTAAAAGCGTTTGGTTACCCAAACGCATTTCCATATAAAACGGTTTCCCCCGCATTAATAAAGAGTCTTATCAAGACGCTTGTTTTATCTTTTCAACCAGTTCTGTAAATGCGGAAGGATCAGAAATTGCAATTTCTGAAAGGATCTTTCTATTTAGAGAAATATCGAGCTTTTTGATACCATTCATAAAGCTTGAATAATTTGTGCCGTTTAACTTGCAGGCGGCCGAAATACGTGTAATCCATAAACGGCGAAAATCCCTTTTTCTATGTTTACGGCCAATATAAGCGTAGTTACCCGACTTCATAACGGCCTGTTTCGCCATTTTAAAGTGCTTGCTTTTAGCGCCATAATAACCTTTAGCAAGCTTCAGCACTTTTTTCCTTCTTTTACGCGTCATCATCGCGCCTTTTACACGTGCCATATATATTTACCTCCAATTAGACTGTATTATAAATTTTACTTATAAGGCAGCAGCCTCTTTAATTGTACGACATTCGTCTTATCTGCAACAGCACTTTTCCTTAATCTTCTTTTGCGCTTTGTAGTCTTTTTATTTAATATATGACGTTTATTCGCATGGAATCGAATAACCTTTCCATTTTTTGTAAGCTTAAAACGCTTCTTTGCACCGCTATGTGTTTTTATTTTAGGCATTTTAGCTCTCCCCCTTAACTGTTTTATAATTATTTAACAGACTTTGGCGCAAGGAACATTAACATGCTACGGCCTTCCAACTTAGGAGGTTTCTCCACAACTGCCACCTCTGCACATGCCTGCGCAAAGCGGTTCATTGCGTTGTAACCATGCTCAGGATGTCCCATCTCCCTGCCACGGAAACGTATTGACACCTTGACTTTATCGCCTTTTTTCATAAACTTCAGAGCATTTGCAAGTTTTGTATTAAAGTCATGCGTATCTATATTCAATGACAGACGCACTTCCTTAATATCAACAATATGCTGATTTTTTCTGGCTTCTTTTTCTCTCTTTGCTTGTTCAAAGCGATATTTGCCGTAATCCATGATTTTGCATACAGGCGGTTTTGCCTGAGGCGCAATTTTGACTAAATCCAAATTTTTATCAATTGCAATATTCATTGCCTGACTAAGGGATAATATACCCAGCTGAACACCGTCGGAGCCTATGACTCGCAATTCTTTATCACGGATCTCTTCGTTAATCTGTATCTCCTTGTTGCTAATGTTTAGCACCTCCAAAGCTATTTGTCAACAAAAAAAGCAGGCACAACAACCGCCCGCACAATACCAATTATATTGTGAGAGAAAACAGTATCTTTATATCAAGATAAAAGATGAAAATTAAATCTCACAAATAATAAAAACCACAGTATTGACCCGTGCAGACGATACTCCACAGGTGCAGACAAATAGAATTGCCCGCTTGATTGTCATTTGTAATTATAAAGCAGTTCCTTAAATTTGTCAAGAAGTTTTTTTAAATTATTTGCAGACCGCGTATGCAAACCATCAAATTTCACTTATTTATTTTTTTTAATCTATTAATACTTGAAATTCTGACCCTATATCATTATAATAATATATAATGATTTGTGCGTGACGCGCCGTGAACGAAGCGCACCGGGAAGCCTGAATGAAGATGAAATTTTAAAGCGGTCAAAAAGAAGGAATTATTCTACACATGCAGTCAATAATAACGATGAGGTGTATAAAAATATGATTTTTTCATCACTGGAATTCTTATGCGTGTTTTTCCCTATCCATATGCTTCTGTACTATTTAGCAAAAAACATAAGGGTAAAAAACATTGTACTGCTTATATGCTCTATGCTTTTTTACATTTGGGGGGAACCCACATTTTTTATACTTTTACTTTTGATGGTTTTAATCAACTGGTCCTCAGCATTATTCATTGAAAAATTTAGAAACCGGCCCGCCGCTAAAATCTCTCTGACGGTTTCCTGCGCCCTTTCTTTATCCCTGCTGGGATTTTTCAAATACACCGCATTTTTTCTGCGCAACATCCAAGTTGTTTTTGGTATCCCTCATATTATTCCCGGGATTGTGCTGCCTATTGGTATTTCATTTTACACATTTCAGCTTCTCTCTTATACTATTGATGTGTACCGCAAGGAAGTCCCCGCACAAAAATCATTTCGCCACGTGTTGCTTTATACCTGTTTATTTCATCAATGCATTGCCGGACCCATCGTCCGCTATAAAGACGTTATGGACGAAATCCTTGACCGTCACGCGGATTTTAAAGATATCTCCCAGGGCATGAACCGTTTCGCTGTTGGTTTAGGAAAAAAAGTACTTCTGGCAAACGTATGCGGTTCTATTTCAGACAACATGCTGATCCCTGCTGATATCGCAAACGACATCACAAAGCTTTCTGAAAATTTAAGCACCCTTTCCTCGCGTTCCGCACTTGCCCTTTGGTTAGGTGTTTTTGCATTTATGCTGCAGATTTACCTTGACTTTTCCGCTTATTCTGATATGGCCATTGGTATGGGACGTATGATTGGATTTCATTACAAAGAAAATTTCAACTACCCCTATATCTCTAAATCCATTACGGAATTTTGGCGAAGATGGCATATATCCTTAGGTACCTTTTTTAGAGATTATTTATATATTCCGCTTGGCGGCAACCGTAAAGGACAAGCCAATACCATACGAAATCTTTTCATCGTATGGCTCCTTACCGGTTTATGGCATGGGGCAAGCTGGAATTTCGTTTTATGGGGTTTATTCTTTTTCATACTGATAATGATGGAACGTCTCTTTTTAAAAAAAGCGCTTGAAAAAATCCCTGTTTTTTTCTCTCATGTATACGTATTGTTCACTGTGTTTTTCGGCTGGATTTTGTTTCGCAATTCAAATTTATCGTTCATCCTGCCCACTATAAGAGGACTATTTGGACTAAATGGCAACGCATTAACAGATTTCGAAACAAATCGTTTTCTCTTAAATCATATTTATTTTTTAATGATCGCCGTCCTGGCTGTGACCCCTTTATTTGCGGGTATGGTAAAATGGGTTAAAATGAAAACAGAAAACTTACATTTTGCACGTTCCTGCTACATGACAGCTGAAGCAAGCCTTCCGGCAATCATCATGTTTCTGTCTATTGTTTCATTGACCGCGGACAGCTATAATCCCTTCCTATACTATCAATTTTAGTGACTTCAAGGATTAATAACACCAATAAAAAACAAGATAATGCTTTAGAAAAATATCGAATAGCAACTTTCCTTGCTGCTGTAACTTAAGTTAGTTCTTACAGTTTTTCGGTAAGAAAAATGCGTGCACCTCAGGTGCTTAGTGATTTATTCAAAGAAAGAAGGCAACAAGCTTGCGTACAAATCAGTATAAGTTTAAAAGTGATAACCCAACAAAGTGGTTTATTTTAAAATGTATTTTTTTCTGGGGTTTGCTCGCTGTTTTTTGCGCGCTTACGCTGTACATGCCCATCCGCCCGTCATTTTCAGAAACAGAAAAACGCGAATTAGCTAAATTCCCCGCGTTTTCTGCCGATTCTTTAGTACACGGCACATATTACCGTAAAATTGATTCTTGGTTTGCAGATACCTTTCCATTCCGTGACCAATTTATGATGTTAAACAGCCAAATTTCAGCATTGCATGGAATCCGCTCCCTTGAAATTCAGGGCGATACCACAAAACAAGGCGACGAAATTCCAACTCCGCCGGCCTGGTAACGCCAGAGGTTAGCATTTATTTTAAAATAAAAAGGTTGTGTATGTACTTATGAAACTAAAACAAAGGTTTATTTTATCATGCTTATTGATCGCTTCTTTAATGATTACAGCTTCGTGCGGTACACCAGCGCAAAACGGCGACAGCGCCACTGACGCCGCCGCGTCCGGCACTTCCGGTGAAACTGATGTAACACTTTCCGATGAAACAATCGCTCCAACAGCAAACCCCGATGCAGGAGCAGATGTAAATCCCGATTTAGTTCAAAATCTGGGCGCCCTGCTTTTAATCGGAGATTCCGCTTATGAATATTACAATTTTGTACTTGATTTAGCGGACAAATACATCAATGTAATCAATAAAGCCGGAGAACAGCTAAAAGGAACGTCCAATGTTTATAATATTGTTGCGCCAAACAGCATGGGTATAGTCCTGAAGGATTCCTTCACAGAAAACTTAAACACATCCGACCAAAGAAAAGCGTTGGAATACATTGGCGGCTCTATAAACCCTTCTCTCGCGAAAAGCATATTTGTTTTTGATATTTTAAAATTACATTGTGATGAATACCTTTACTTCCGAACAGATCATCATTGGACCGCCCTTGGCGCGTACTACGCATATACGCAATTCGCGTCAGAAAAAGGATTTAAGCCTGCTGATCTCAGTGCGTTTTCCGAATTAACCTTTGATGGATTTCTTGGCAGCTTTTATAGCCAAGCCGGTCAAAGAGCTGAAATGAAAAATAATCCCGATACGATCACCGCTTACAAGCCTCCTTATAACATTGACGTAAGGATGACAAATACCACCGGTGAAATGCTGGATTGGGAGCTTATTTCCGACGTAACAGATTGGGACGCCGGTTCAAAATACAGCACCTTCGCCGCCGGAGACAGCCCCTATACCATCATCAAAAACAATGATTTAGAAAACAACCTATCCTGCGCGGTCGTCAAAGATTCTTACGGAAACGCTTTTATCCCCTTTCTAACCATGCACTATCAAACCGTACACGTGATTGATTTCCGGTACTGGGACGGAACGCTTGCGGACTTTGTAAAAGAAAACAAAATAGACGACGTGCTTTTTGTAAACACGATTTCAACAACAAGAAACAGCTCTCTCATCTCCGCAATGGAATCTCTTTTTTGAAGGAAAGGATTAAACTCAATGCAAAGGGATATTCAGCAGAAAATCTTACAGTAACTCCGAGTAAATTATTATAATCAACAACTTATAATGTTTTAAAGGAAATGGCATGATTAGCCATTTCCTTTAAAGCATGTGTTATTAATTACAATAATGCATCAAAATCTCTTCTCGCATACATTATTCTTTTGATTGAAACAATTTTAGTATCGTTATTAGGAACAAAAAAGATTATGTAATTTCTTACAACTGTCCATCTGTACCCCAATTTTCTTAATCTTTTATTCCTTACCATAGAATATGAGAAAGGCATATCTAATATTTTATATAGTTCTTTTTTTATGAGCCTATAATAACGAGTTCCTATTTCAGGTGAAAAACCATTCAAATAATCAACTATGTCATTTAAGTCTTGTTCTGCAACCTCTGTAACCATAATTTTAAATTGGGAACTTTGCACGCTTTTCAACCCTTTTTATAACATCATCTAATGGAGATTCATTTGCTTCTTCATTAGATGTAACTAATTCATGATATAATTTTTTCTCTGCTTCTAAATATTGCGTTTCATTAGAGTAAAAAGGAGCAATTACTTTTGCTGTGTTCATAAAATCACCTTGCTTTCTTATAGTTTTATTATACACTTTTTTAAATAAAAAATCAACTGTTTTCGCGAAAAGTTTACTTATTGAGGAAATAAAAATATCTATTCATAACATCTGTGATTTTCTCTTTTTGTCAATTATCCAAATATAAAACGGCGTTTTCTCTACGCGGCAGAAGCTTACTTGGGTTGTGAGAGGGTCAGGCCGGGATTTGGAATAGTGATACGGTTTCCAAAAAAGATAGATTATATTCGCTAAAATGAAGTATCACGGCGGTGAAATATTCTGCGCGCACTCTATCCAAAACGGATCTTTGACATCCGGCGGCAGCGGAATTATCGCCCGCGTTATCGCCATGGCCTCCTGCGCGGGATTTTGGGAATTATACAAAATGAAAAATCCAACGCCAAATATAACACTAATACCGAAAAAGAACTGGTCTTGCGAAACCTCATTTTTGTTCTTTTTATGGTAATAATTCCTCTATTTCTTTTCTCACTTATTACTATTTACACGGTTCTTTATTCAGTCTCAAATTTTCTATTCGATATTTTTCTAAAGCATTATCTTGTTTTTTATTGCTGTTATCAATCCTTAAGTTACTAATTATGTATCAAAATAATGATTCAAGCCATTTAAGCACATACGAAAAACAAAATTGTTCTAAAACAATCCCTAAAACTCCAAACATCAATAATATGGGCAAATTAATTTTTAGTTTATCCTCAAGCTCATGTTCTTTTTCATGCAGTTGATGGCTTTGTTTTCTAATATTTCTGTTCTCCTCAAGAAATTTTTCATAATCTGGTTCCAAATCATTATTTTTATTATTAAGACGCTTCTTTATTCTATCCTCGTAATTTTGAATATTTAAATCTAATATTTTTCATTCGTTATTGTATTTCTCCAAATTGAGTTTTCTTTTCTTATAAACAAGTTCAAACGGTCCTGATATTAATCTCAATATTCTGTACATCAATGCAGAAATCCCAGATATAATCGGACCCAAACACAAAAATCCTAACCATACAAAAAAAAACAAAAGGAACACTCCGATTACGCAACCCAAAATTATACTCATAACTGTTAATAACTGTGTAAGATCTATTTTAAAATTTCCATTAATCAGATTTGCAAAAAAACCATAAATCCCGATAAACATATCAACTGCGGCTAATACAAGCTTGACTATAAGGTCAATGATAACCCCAAGTAAAATCACTTTAACGACAAATTTAACAACCAACAGCGTTATGTCTTTTTTCATGAAAAAGTCTTTTATTTCGGACAGTTTTTTTCTGCTCAATGAATTAACCTCCATTATGTTTGCATTATCCACCCGCAGCATTGCACTTTTCCCCATATTCCGCGGAAGCCTCATCTAAATCTGCTCCGAATCCTGCAAAAATGCCACTCTCTTTTTATTGAAGGCTATTCCCAGTTTTATAATTTTCAAAACACCGTAATCCTTCAAGTCAGTTTCGTATTCTTTCACATTAATTTGTTCCAGTGCTTCTTTCGCGTTTTTGTCTAAATCGTTAATATTATCGGTAGTTTTAAATTCAAAAATAATCCCCGTTTTAGTTTTATTTTCAGCTTTGGGATACACACATACATCATACCTGCCATATCCTGATTCACGATTCGAACGGACAAAATACAAATCAGAATTTAATTGTGTCAGCAAACCCATAAAAAATGCATGGTATACTATTTCGTGGTTATCGTTATTTTTATCAAAATAGCTGAAAGAGCGTAAAAAGGTGTTTTTAATATATTTTTGAAATGGTTCGGTATTTCCGTCAAACAGCGCGTCAAACATACTGACAAGAGACATTACATTTATAATATTCTCAGTCCATCTTTCAAGCATAGTATTATAAGCCGACTTAACTTCTTTATTTGGTATTTTCATTATATATCTATTATGTTTATCTTTTCCGATAATGTTTAAATAGCCTGAATATAGCAGCAAAGTGTATACGCTTTTTTCAACAGCATTTTCAATATCACTATATATCATTTCTTCAGCGAGAGATGTTTCGACAGTGGCTCCATGCAGCAATTCAAGCAGGCTGTTTCTTATATTTGAGGCATTTTTAACGGCTATCTCAATAATATCAGTAGAACCGGTAGATACCCAATAGGATTTTAAGCCGTCCTCCGGTGAATCACAGTAACTGCTGATTGACCATGGATTATATATTGTGTTTCCGCCGTAACTATAACCATTGTACCATCCGGCTACTTTGTCTGATTCATCACCTAAATTAAAACATTTGAGCATTTCATCAACTTCGTTTTGAGTAAACCCGAAAGCATTTGAATATTTGCGTTCAGTTATGCCGCATACTGAATGATTATTAAGGCAGCTGAACATATTTTCTTTAGCAACCCGCAGTATACCTGTAATTACTGCTTTTTGTAAATGAACATTTCCTTTTAGCGCGTTTATAAAAAACACTCTAAAAATAGCTAAAAAATCTTCATAGTAACCGTGTAGATAAGCGGATTGTAATGGTTTATCATACTCATCTATCAGTATTATAACTTTTTGATTATAATAACGTTCAAGCAGTCTTGAAAGAAAAAGAAGGCTCGTTTTATAATCTTCTATATTTTTAGCTTTGCCTTCAACAATGGAATTGTATCGTATATATTCAGATGACGATAACAGACCGCTGTCTAACAAGAATCTTTTTTTCTCAAATTCATCTATTACCACATTTTTAAAAGCGATTACCGCGTCTTCATAAGTTGTAGATTCAATATCTTTAAAAGTAAGAAAAATTACCGGATACTTACTTCGTTCATCCAAATATTCATTATCGAGTGAAGAAATATATAATCCATCAAATAAATGTTTATTATTTTCAGCGTAATTAAAATAGTAATAAAGCATACTCATATTAAGCGTTTTCCCAAAACGCCTAGGGCGTGTTATTAAAGTTACTTCTGCGTCTGTATCTATAATATCTTTTATAAAATAAGTCTTATCTACAAAATAACTGTTTTTTTCACGCAGCTTTTTAAAATCATCAGTTCCTATTGCTATTTTCACCGAAAACTCCTCTCCAGATCAACTGTAATTGATCAAATTATCATTATAATTGTAATAGTTGTTAACTGCCCGCTGAAATAAGTATACTCTAAAATCACTTATTTTTCAATGTCTTCCCGGTTTAATCAAAAAATTACGCTTCCGGGTACAACAGCCATAAATTCAATCAGCCGAAATAAATCCGCTCCCAATGCACATAGCGCACCGGGAGCGGATTATAATTTCAATTAATTTAACTTAATGCTTAATGAATCTTTTCTTCTTCCTTCTCTTCCCTCTTTTTTCTCATGACGAATACAAGAAACGCACCGGCCAGCAATACCGCAGAAATATACCCGCTCATCTCCGAATAATCTCCGGTCAGCGGCGAACCGCCTTGAGTGTTATTTACATTGACAGGTGTAACAGGATCATTCGGATGTTTTCCGGGAGCGGATGTGATTGTGGCAGCCGTGGAAGGATCCGTTTTTCTTTGCTCCGGCTTGCTTTGCTCTGGTTTACTTTGCTCCGGTCTGCTCTGCTCCGGATTGACTGAGCTCGAATTACTGGAATCCGTCTTGGCCGGATC
>JGI20171J29575_12612058_pt1 | contig 11303 bp, 5 predicted proteins | sample TergutNc150P4_FD_29575 | JGI IMG/M metagenome (IMG submission 29575)
GACAGGAGAACAATTTTATTCCATTTCATACATTTATATATTTACACATTATTTTACCTCTTATTTCATTAAAGAAGCCCAATCACCGGAAAAATAGGCTTTGTTTAATTTTTTCAATGATTCTTCATCCTGATTTCTTAAAAACTGGTATTCCATATCTTTATACAGATAATACTGTAACCAGTATCCTTTCTGATATTTCTCTTCTATTGATGATACCTGCTTTAACTTGACATACCATGTTGTATTTATACTGTTCTTTTCTGCAATCTCACAGGCTTTTAAGGCATTAGCCCAAATGTTTTCTGAAGTTTGCCGCATAAGCTTTACAAAATCATTGTATTTAAAAGCAGCAATATCTATTGGTTCGCAACGATCATCAATACCTAATTCTTTCAGATCGATAATGGTTTCGAACTGTTTATCTCCGTCCATATCATACTCGATGAGGTCAAAAAAGCCGTTGTTATCTTTATCCGTATATTTTACAGTTGCAAATTTTCCGGGATTCTTATCCAGACCGAACCATAGGCGATCCCAGCCTTGATAAAAATCCGTATTCTGATCGATTCGCCAGCAACCCCATTCGGCGCCATATAAATGAATACGCCCATCGAATTTGCTTACATATAATTTTCCTCCTCCCGAATTATCCAGATCCCATTCGCCCCGGTCGCCCGAAGCATCTGATTGTTTGTGATTATCCACTCCGCCGCCTTTCCATCCGGTTTTGAAGGGATCTAACGGTTCGTAAAATTCAACCCGTTCCCAACGCTTGCAATCGCCGTCTTCGTCCCAAACAAAGTTTACCCGATTCCATTTTCCACGTTTGAAAATCAAATCCCATGCACTGTTATGATCAGGGTAAATAAGTTCGTCTAATTGCCTCCAACGAGGATCCATAAAGAATGTATCTGCTTCTGCCAAACCTCTGAGATTATTAATTTTATGTCTCTGATCCATATAATTGAATCCTTCGCCCATAAACCCGATTGTCATGTCAAAGTCAAATTCATTTGCCGGACCATTGTCGTTATCCATGTCAATTGCTATCGAAACCCAGTCAACAATTCCGCTTACCTGCTGATTAACGTAGCTGTTAGCCGGGGCGTTGGAATCCGCAGGTTTCGTTGAATCCAGAATGCGGATAGCCATTTCGGACAAGCCGTCAGCGTCTTCATCGTAAAACAGGAAAGGATTTTCCCAATTTAGTCTTAAATCGCGCATATTGTATGTGGAGGCATGTATTTTCATGAATGCGGTCTGTCCGCTGTAGTCGGTGTAAAAATCACTGATCCCTGATTTATCCCAACTATGGATCTTCATCGTGTTCCAGTTGATGTAATTGAAGATGTTGTCTTGGTCTAAATCCATCACAATCATATAATGCCCGTTGGGCCATACTTCGTCGGTTCTTGTTTCAGGATATTCCACCACGATTTGTATGTCTGCTTTTCCATCGTTGTCTGTATCCACCCAATCTATAATCAGGTCTCCCTGACCGCCGTAAATACCATTCCTGTTACGATCAATCAACAGGCAATCGTTTTTTGTGTCGCCTTCAAGGTCAGTCCATTTCATATCGCCATCATCATCGATCCATACTATTGGAATACTGTCTCGGGTAATGGAATAGATTACATCCGGCTTCCCGTCGCCATTCAGATCATCATATTTTGGTTGATAACCTACAGGGGGCGGTGGAAAACGCAAAGATACAATTTGAAGTTTATTGTTCCAATAGTCATTGCCTTTTTGTGAATAAAGGGGTAATGAGATAACTAAAAATAGAAAGATACTAATATTTTTCATGTTGATTATTTGTAAGTAGATGAATGAAAATATGAGTGTTTTATTTTAAGAAGCTGTCTAAAAAGTATCAGATTTTTCAGACAGCTTCTTGCATTGAACATCTAATTATCTATTGCATAGACGTTTTTTAGGGGACATGTATCTTTTCAATGGTCGTATAATTAGCGGCTCCTATACCCGGATAGTTGGTCTGAGGTTTTCCTGAAACCGCCTTACAGTCCATTGAAACACGAATCCAGTAGTCAGTACCGGTATATTTCAAGGGTATATCTGTCCGGAAAGTTATTTCCTGACCTTCCATGTCGTTAGTCAAAACTTTGCTGGTCTTGAAATATTGACCGTCGGCTGCCGCTGCATTGATCGAACGTGATACGCGTAAAAAGGACTCCCTTACATCGGGCATTTCATATCCGGCCTTCTGATTCCTCTTGAAACGAACAGAACACTCTAAATAATTATCCGAAGTCATCGTAGGCTTTTTTACCCATTCAATGGTCAAATAGGGGGTAACTGTGAAATCTTTGGTTGTAGTACCTGATATCTTTACCAATTCACCCGCATCATCGGCATCCTGTTTCGCATCATCATAAGGATAGAAGTTTCCTGAATAAGGCATCATAAGATATTCTCCCGGAAACCATTTGGTATGCCGGTAAGTACCATCTTGCTGCACTCTCAATCTTTGATTCCCGACAAAATCAGTTTCTTTTTTTGCCCAGCTAACCTCTCTCGCCCGAATGTATTCGGATCCCTGATTCACCTGTAACGGCTGTCCGTTATGATCATAAATTGTTCCTTGTATCGTGATGTACGGCGCTTCATAATTATCTATTTCACAGGATGCTAACATTACACAGCATAAAAGGGAGAGCATATATTTGCTTAATATTTTCATATTGTTACTTTTTTAATTATTGATTTCTGTTCTTTTGTAATAAAGGATTATTCTTCAGTTCATCCGTTGGAATACCCTCATAATAATCATTAACGTTGAAAGTGACCTGTCCGGCTGCTTCGTCGGCAGATTTTGCGTCATAAATGTATTTTCCGTTGGGGATACCGTTTTCATCTACCGTCGCACCCTTCGCATACATAATCGGATACAATCCTCTTCTGAAATACTGCTTGATTTGCGTATCGTAAGTAAACCAGCGGAGCAAGTCCCAATAGATTTTGCTTTCGAATGCCAGTTCCTTGTATCTCTCCACGCGAACAATCTGCAAAGCCCTGTTGGGAGCCTCCACGAATGCACCTTGTCCTTTCGGTCCCGCATTAGCCCATCGGGTAAAAGCCGGCTCAGTAGAGAGTTCAGACACATTGGTTAAGAGTTTCGCTCCGGCCCGGTCTCGTATATCGTTGATACACTTGAATGCGTCTTCCAGCATATTTGCTCCATTATAGGATGCTACACCGCCCTGAGCCAATTCTATGGCGGCTTCAGCCCGGATAAGCAACACTTCGGCATACCTTACTTCAATCCAGGACTGGGTAGAAGTATGATTCACAGTTTCGCTTTTTGGAAGAGTAATGTTCAAATACTTGCGTCCGAAAAATCCGGTTACCGTATTCGAGGTGTTGGTAGTACCGGTTACCCTCGGGCCATCCAATCCATTCTTGAAAATCCTCACGCCATCCGAACGCACATAAGGATCATTTTGGGTGGCTGACGGCTGTGTTGACCAGTCGAAAATCGTTCTGTCCCGGAAAGGATTCCCAGCCGGATAGTCCACCTTGTTCCACACCGATCCAGAGTTCAGACCTTGTCTTTCTCTTCCGTCATCAACCGTAAACTTCTTAAACCTGTCTGTTGCCGGATCATATTGCTCCTTAATAATCCCAGCGCGTAAATCCAATTTTATTCCTCCTTTGTATGGAGTTCCGGGAATCAGGATATTTGCCCTGAGCCTTGGCTCAGCGCCTGCCCAAAGTTGCTGGCAGTTATCATATACAATGTAATTGCCGTTTTCGTCGAAAGCGCTGAAGTTTCCTTTGGCATCCAGCGGCAGTCCGTCGAACAATTCCACCCAGTCGAGCGTAGGATTGTAACGGTCGCCGCCTTCGGTACACATACGGGGAGGAGACATTATGGAGTTGAACGAATGTACCACCATATTGAAATCAAATTTGCGCAGCCAGATCGATTCTTTATTGGCATCGCTTTTTTCCCATACTTCCGCATAATTTTCCGTTTTATCTCCATTGGCCCTGTGAAGTTCGTATTTGCCGCCGCTTTCTACCAGTTTGGCGGCGTCATAAGCCTGTTTAAAATAATCGTTGGCTTTGTCTTGCGGTATGCCCTGAAGCAATACCCCTTCCACTGTCCAATCCGGGAATTTCATGCTGCCGTAACGGGCTGTAGTAGCGGCATGAAGGGCAGCGCGGCTCTTGATAGCGGCCGCTACATATTTATTGGCGCGGCCTGCCTCACTTGTTTCCGGCATGCTTGCAATAGCCTCATCCAGATCTTGCAGAATAAAATCGTATGTAGCGGCATGACTTTCCCTCGCTACCCACAAAGTGGATGCGTCATTGGGATCAAGCATCTGCGCTTCAAAAATTTTCGGCAAACCTCCGTAACGTTTAGCCAGTTGGAAATACACATAAGCCCTGATAAATTTTGCTTCGCCTATCCATGCTCCCGACTGGGATGCCAGTTCCGGATATTTTGGCAAATTATTGATCAAGGTATTTGCCCGGCGAATGATTTGAAATGCAGGCTTCCAATAGCCCCTTCGATGAAGAGGGAGATTCGTGTTGTTCCGGTTTACCATTTCACCGGTAGAATTCCAGAAATTCCAGACACTGATGCCGTTACCTACAAAGTATCCGCCACCGCCACTGCCCATAGCGCCATCGCTGTTCGTATCGTATTTAAAGTCTTCCATGGGAAGTATGTTGTACATACCGGCCATGTAGGCTTTAATCCCTTTTTCATTGTATATAGCTTCTTCAGTAATGATTGACGTAGGTGTAATGTCCAGATCTACACAAGATGTCAAGCAACTTAAAGAAAAAAACAATGCGACTGCTATCAAATGTATTTTTTTCATTTTTTCTATTTTTAGTATGTTAATCATTAAACTGCCTTAAAAAGTGATTGATCCGCCAAAATTAAAAGTCCTGCTCAAAGGGTACAGATAACCATACGTCTCAGTCGGCTTTTCCGGATCGAGTCCTCTCACTCCTGTGATGGTTAGCAAGTTATAAGCATTGATATATAACCGCAAGTTCTTTACTCCTATTTTGTCAAAAGCGATGTTTCTGGGGATTGTAAAACCAATTTCAGCGCTTTTCAAACGCAGATAAGCGCCGCTTTGCAGATTGAAACTGGATGTTTCCGACGCCCTCTTCGCTCCGTAGGGATAGTATCCAGAAATCCATTGGGTGGCAGGGTTATACGGATCTGCCGTCGGATCAACCGGATGCCATCTGTCATACAGAAGTTCCAAGGCGTTTCCATCCCATGTCAATGGGTTTAACAATTGTTCTCCATACCCGATGTACGACATGGCTGCGCCCTGAAACAAGAGATTGAAATCAATCCATTTCCACTGTCCCCCCAACGTCATGCCGAAATTCATGAGGGGATAATTCCGGGCATTATTGAGGTTGGTACCGGGAAGTCCTCCGTTAGGGTCGGAATTGGTTGTGGTGGCAATGGGGTGGTTATCCCGGTCATCAATATAGCCGTCGCCGTTCCAGTCCTCATAAATCGGGTCGCCGGGAAGCGAGGTTTGATCTACATACATAGAATTGGCTATATCTTCAAAAGACTGAAAGCTTCCTATAACACCATTTCCAAACCAAATATCTTTATAACGGTTTATGAAATTATTGCGCCAGTAATCATAAGAGTTAGACCGTTCGGACGACAGTTTTCGGGTCCACATGCTTCGGGTCATCTGCACTGAAGCAGTCACATTATATGTGAAATTGTTTATTTTATTGCGATGCCGCAATTCCACTTCAAATCCGGAGGTGCGGTCAGCGTTCAGGTTGGCCTGTGAAATGTCTGTGCCAAATGTAATAGGTACTACTACGGCTGGAGTATCCAATAATCCATCGCGGTCCCGTTGGAAAAGATCAACTGAAAAGCCAAACAGGCCGTTCCAAAGATCAGCATCCATACCTACATTTAACATATCGGCTGTGTACCAAGTCAAATTGGGATTTGGTGCAGCCCGGAATCCAAGCGCATTGACAAAGGTGTTTCCAAATACGGCGCCTCTTGCTACGGTTTGCTTGTTGTGAGACTGCTGCGGATAATCATAACCTTCTATAAACTGAAAAGCAGCAGCCGAGTCATCTCCCATTCTTCCCCAACTGCCCCTTAGTTTCAGATTCTGCACAAAAGGCAAATTATTCTTCACAAAAGCTTCTTCGGATATACGGTAGGCTAATAGTGCGCTTGGGAAAAAGCCCCATTGTGCTCCTCTAGGAAATCTGGAAGATCCGTCGTAACGAAAAGAAAACTCCGCTATGTATTTTCCGCCATAATCATAATTTAGTCTCCCTACCCATCCTTTTGAGGCATATTCATTTAAACCGCCTCCGGTTCCTTCCTGATTTTCAGAATTACCTGCGAAAAGATAAGGAATAGGAATCTCAAAATAACGTCTGGCGCTGAAATCGTATCCTTGACTGTAACTCTCTTCGTATAACAACAAGGCGCCTACATGGTGTTTTTCTGCAAACAGCCTGTCATAATTTAACGACATATTCCATAGCGTAGAATAGCTGGTATTGAATACCCGTCTTAATTCTGTTTTGCTGTTTCGCAGCGAGGCTACTTCATAAACTTCGGTTACAGCATTATAGGTGTATTCATTGTATTCTTTCTTGAAACTGCTGTTATCGTTGTATGTCCGGTCGTAGCTGTACATTGCTTTTGCCGTCAAGCCTTTTATGAATGGGACGCTATATTCCAGGTACATATTTGATTGGAACATATTTCTTTTATCATTAACAAATCCGGTAAGATCGGGGACGATGGCTGCTGCCGGATTCCATTCCACTGCGGGCTTTTGAAAATAGGGGGCGGTGTTGTTGGCATAAAGGGCATCGGTCGGTCTGGAACGCCAAAGCATCTTGAATACTTCCCAAGTGCTCATTTGTTGCCGGTTGGTTTCGTCCATGATCATATTCAGTTTGATACCGGCTTTCAGGTCTTTGGTGATTTGTGCATTCAGATTGCTTCTCAGGTTGTTACGATTGTAATTAGCCGAATTGGTCCTAAAAAAACTGCCTTGATCGGTATAACCGAAATTCACGTAATAATCCATCTTCTCTGAGCCGCCGCTAATCGACACATTGTGTTGTTGCTGTGGAGATGTGTTTTTTAATACTGCATCGTACCAGTCGGTGTCAGGCATTTCTCCTCTTGCCAATTGATCGAAATACTCCGGACCATATTCAGGCTGCGGATCGGTTGTACTTCTCATCTTGAGTTCATTGGCCAGCATAGCCCTGTCCCTTGCTCCAAGCGGGCGTAATATTTCGGCAGGCGTTTGAATCCCATAATATGCGGAATACTCAATCTTTGCTTTTCCTTTTTCTCCCTTTTTGGTAGTGATTAAAACTACGCCATTGGCTGCACGTACACCATAAACGGCTGCGGATGCATCTTTCAATATGGAGATACTTTCCACATCATTTGGATCCAAACGAGGAAAGTCTCCGCGAGGCACACCGTCAATAACTACCAAAGGGTTACCCAATCCGCGAATATCAAACTGGTTGGTAAATTGCCCCGGCTCGGAAGTCTTTTGTATGTTCCTTACACCCGGCAATTTACCGGTCAACATATTTTGAATATTGGCGCTTTTGGTTGTCATCAATTGTTCATTATTAACTGCAGAAACAGCGCCTGTTATTGTCGCTTTTTTCTGACTGCCGTAACCAATAACGACTACTTCATCCATTATTTTAGTATCTTCGGCCAATACTATTTCATAATGTTTTTTTTCTCCAACAGTCACTTTTTTTGTCACATAACCTAAGTATGAAATACTCAAGGTTGTATTGGGAGAAACTCTTAGAGAAAAGGAACCATCGCTATCGGTAATCGTTCCGGTTGCGTTTTCGGAAGTCGTTATATTTGCACCGATGAGCGCTTCTCCACTTTCATCCATCACTTTTCCTGTGATTTCCTTCGTATTGTTTTGTGCTGTTACTCCTTGAAAGGATCCGGCACAAAGGAACAATACCATAAATACTCGAAATATAGCGTATAAGCTTTTATTTCTCAGCAGTAATTTACTTTTTTTACTCTTTTTTCTAAAATTTTTGTTGTTCATATATAATTAGTCTAAATTATTAGGTAACTCGATGTAATTACAGTTTTTCGATATATCAACTGTTTTTTTGAAATTCAATTATTGACAGGGCATTCGTATGAGTGGTAGAATAAGACAAACATTTTTCATGATGATAGCATTAAATTTATTAAAAAATTAATTTATGGATGCAAATATCCAATATGTCCTTTACCGTTTGCTTTAAAAAATCGTTAATTTAAAAGAAAAATGCATTTTTTTTAGAAAAAAAATTTATTTGCGACAATTCCGGGTTTTCGCGAAGGTATATAGACAAAACTTGGGGTGATTAAGGCTTACATGAAATATCAAGGAAAGGTGTAAAAACACAACTCTTTAATTGACTATTTGATCGAAAGAATATTTATACTCTATTCCGAACAGAATGGCATATTCTTTCGTAAATGCAGTATACGTATTTTTGGCAAGTCCGTTTTTACCCATTTTGACTAATCCTTTACATTTTAATTTTAAGGCGTCTTCATTTAATGGATCATGAATTAACAGCGCATTCGCCATCTCAATAGATATATCGTCCGGAAATGCAGCAGATTCTTGTCGGATGAGGTATAATATCAGATCAACAAGTTCATTGGAAAAATCAGATTTGAAGGTATCCGCCCATTCTGTTTGCGTGTTGGGTAAAAGTTCCCCAACCGCAACAATTGCCAAAAGCCTTTTAATATCATTAATGGATGTTTCTTTGTTTTCTTTTATTTTTCTTATCAGAATAAGCGCCTCATAATAATCACAGTAAATATCCTTTCCAAATTCGACGCTCCAATAGGTGCCTTTTTTATCAAACCGGATTTCGCCTACATTCTTCATGATTTGCCGTATCTTGCTTAAAGCAACTCCTCTATTATTATTAGCGTCCTCTTCGCTTTTGTCAAACCATAATATCTCTTTTAATTTAGAGAAAGAGATCCCTTTTCCATTTTTAATTGTATTCAATAATACGAGCAGAAACAAGTTTTTTAATAAAGGTTTGAAATCGGCCGTTATATCCATTCCCTGATTATCGACAACCTGAAATCCCCCAAACAGATAGATCGTCTGCTTTTGTAATTGTCTTACCGTATTTATTCCTGCAATAGTCGCACTACTCCCTTTCTCTATTTCATTTTCTATACCTTTGAGTCGAATCTGTTTTTTCTTTTTCCGGATAAAAAACAGGATTAAAACCAAAGCCGCAAAAAGTAGTAACAGGATGAACCGGAAAACCGGGAAACTTTCTTTTTCTATTTGATATATATCGAATTTTTTTAGGGGAGGAAACGACATGGTGTATATCGATATATTTGCTTCATTTTCCCCGTCAGGAGCGAAAGTCGCGGCAATTAATTTATTTTCGGTTTTATCAAGAAAAAGATCCACGTACGAAAGCACATCATTAAACTTAATGGGTATCTGACCGGCCATTACTTCATACTCCGGCTTTTCTAAAGAAAATTTACAGAATGAAATCAGGGTGTTCGATTTCATGAGGGGATAACATAAAGCATAAAAACTTTTATTGGCCGCATCAACAACTAAAGAATTTGAAACAACAAAATTTTCTGCCGGATTTTCCAATGTCCAAAGCCTTTGGGTTTCCATTGTTCTTATATCAACGATGTAACAATCATAATAAAACTGTGCTTGAAGCGCCTGATCCCCGGTTTCGCTTCCGTAACCGCCAAACAACAACAAATGATCATCATCTATTTTTCCCATCCCGCTTAAATACCTCGGCGCTGGGGTATATCCTTTTAATACCGTTTTAGACCATGATCTCCTATTAACATCATATATCAAGACCCCTTCCTTGTACTTCAAATGTCCATATCCTCCAAACAGGTACAGGCGATTGTATTTGGAAGAAAAATAACGGTTATGGTGCCTGTAATCCGTATGATTATTATGTGCGGTAGTCATGCCCCACTTGCCTTCCGGCAGGTCAAAAGGAACAAATTCCCGGGCATCATTCTCTTTTATTAAATTATATGCATAGAAATTTGAATCCAACGGGTTATATATCATCTGATTTGCTGTCATGGTGTAGGATAGCTTCTTATTTACAGCCTGCTCTTCCAAACGGCTGTCTTTTACTGAAAAAGTATAAAAAGATTGTTGATCAGCCACAGCAACTATATTCTTATCAAAATCGTATGACAAATAAGGAGTTCTAAAAGTGTTAAATGTTGTCTCCTTTTTCCATATTCCATAATTGTCCAATAGCCAATTAGGATTCTCGCATTTCGCAAAATGGTGTTTCAAATCATCATATACCCCGTCCAGTGCGTGCATGGAAAGTTTCCATGAATATTTAGGCTTTCCTGAAAGATCCGCAATTTCCAAGTTTTTAATGGTCATATCCGGAACATCTATGACTTGTTTGCGCTGATCGTTTATTTTCCCAAAAATAATTTCTACACTGTTAAATCCCCGTATCTCAGTGGTATTCCATTTTTTCTCCTGTTTACCAACTTTTATTTTCAATTCTTCTTTTGCAATATCTACTTTTATGCAAATCGGAATCCATTGGTTTGGGATTATATTTACATCAGACAGGGTATTGTTGGAGACAATTCCGCCAGAAGGCATGGAAAAAACAAGATTGACATCTCCTATTACAAGATCGATCGTATTCCCTTTATCATTCAGAATCCTGAATATGTAGCCGTATATATGCACGTCCTTGAAATGAAATATAGCATCAAACGACATGGAAAATCCTTCGGGAAAAGAAAGGTAGTCATCTGGGCTTAAGTTTAAACTTGTACGCGCTTCGGGCTCATAATTGTTTGAGTTGAATTTTAATCCATACTGTATTTCCTGAGCCGAAATAGCAGATACAGAGAAATATATAAATATCCAGAAAAAAGAGAATATGTAACCGAAATCAGCCAGCGTGCCAGTGTTTTTCATACATTAATCTGTGAAAAATCATTACAAAATTAGTGTAAATTTCTGGAATCTGATAAAGATTCTTTCAAAAATTTTCTATCGTTACCCATTCCTCTCTTTTCATTCGATAAAAATCTATTCTGCAACAGATATTTTTTTGATTTTATGCACCGCAAAATAATATTTCGCTAAAAAATATTTATCTTTGCACCGTTTTTACATATTTCAAAAGCAAACTCATAATGAAAAAGATTCTATTATTCGCTTCGATTGCAGTTCTTTTTGCAT
>JGI20171J29575_12612055_pt1 | contig 11293 bp, 12 predicted proteins | sample TergutNc150P4_FD_29575 | JGI IMG/M metagenome (IMG submission 29575)
CCTCAAGGGTCAAAGGGTGATCAAGGGATACCTGGACCTCAAGGACCTCAAGGACCTCTAGGTCCAATTGGTCAACAAGGTGTACCTGGGCCTCAAGGACCAATGGGTGAGCAAGGTGTGCCTGGACCTCAAGGAGCTCAGGGATCAATAGGTGATCAAGGTGTACCCGGACCTCAAGGACCAATTGGTCTTCAAGGGATACCTGGACCTCAAGGACCTCAAGGACCAATGGGTGTTCAAGGTGTGCCTGGACCTCAAGGATCAACGGGTGATCAAGGTGTGCCTGGACCTCAAGGACCAATGGGTGTTCAAGGAATGCCTGGACCTCAAGGTATAAAGGGCGATCAAGGACCTCAAGGAGCTCAAGGAGTTCAAGGACCTCAGGGACCAGTCGGCGAACAAGGGCCAAAAGGTGATCAAGGAATACCTGGACCTCAAGGGATAAAAGGTGATCAAGGCGTATCTGGACCTCAAGGACCTCAAGGTCCAAAGGGAGATCAAGGCATGCCTGGACCTCAAGGACCTCAAGGGCCTCAAGGTCCAACTGGTGAACAAGGTGTTCCTGGACTTCAAGGAGCAATGGGTGAGCAAGGCGTACCTGGACCTCAAGGACCTCAAGGCGCAAAAGGCGATCAAGGCGTACCTGGACCTCAAGGACTAATAGGTGAACAAGGCGTACCCGGACCTCAAGGTGCTCAAGGACCTCAAGGACCAAAAGGTGACCAAGGCGTGCCTGGACCTCAGGGACCTCAGGGGCCTCAAGGACCTCAAGGACCAAAAGGTGATCAAGGCGTACCTGGACCTCAAGGATCAATTGGTGACCAAGGACCTCAGGGACCTCAAGGACCTCAAGGACCTCAAGGACCAAGCGGCGAACAGGGACCAAAAGGTGATCAAGGAATACCTGGACCTCAAGGGATAAAAGGTGATCAAGGGGTAGCTGGGCCTCAAGGACCAATTGGTGTTCAAGGAATACCTGGGCCTCAAGGACCAATAGGTGAACAAGGCGTACCTGGACCTCAAGGACCTCAAGGACCTCAAGGACCAATGGGTGATCAAGGCGTACCTGGACCTCAAGGACCTCAAGGACCTCAAGGGTTAAAAGGTGATCAAGGTGAAATCGGACCTCAAGGACCTCAAGGACCAAAAGGTGATCAAGGAGAATCAGGACCTCAAGGACCAATAGGTGAACAAGGCGTACCTGGACCTCAAGGTGCTCAGGGACCTCAAGGACCAAAAGGTGATCAAGGAGAATCAGGACCTCAAGGACCTCAAGGACCTCAAGGACCAATGGGTGAACAAGGTGTACCTGGACCTCAAGGTGCAACTGGTGAACAAGGCGTACCTGGACCTCAAGGACCAGTAGGACCAATGGGTGAACAAGGTGTAGCTGGACCTCAAGGACCTCAAGGACTAAAAGGCGAGCAAGGAACACCTGGCGCTCAAGGACCTCAAGGACTAAAAGGTGACCAAGGCGTACCTGGACCTCAAGGCGCTCAAGGACCTCAAGGACCTCAAGGACCAAAAGGTGACCAAGGCGCACCTGGAACTCAGGGAGCTCAAGGGCCAAAAGGTGATCAAGGAGAATCAGGACCTCAGGGACCTCAAGGACCAAAAGGTGATCAAGGAGAATCAGGACCTCAAGGACCTCAAGGACCAATGGGTGAGCAAGGAACACCTGGTGCTCAAGGACCTCAAGGACCTCAAGGACCAATGGGCGAGCAAGGAGCAACTGGCGCTCAAGGACCTCAAGGACCTCAAGGATTAAAGGGCGATCAAGGTGTACCTGGACCTCAAGGCGCTCAAGGACCTCAAGGACTAAAAGGCGATCAAGGTGAACCAGGACCTCAAGGGGCAAAAGGTGAGCAAGGAGCAACTGGCGCTCAAGGACCTCAAGGACCTCAAGGACCAATGGGTGAGCAAGGAGCAACTGGCGCTCAAGGACCAAAAGGTGATCAAGGAGAATCAGGACCTCAAGGACCTCAGGGACCTCAAGGACCTCAGGGACCTCAAGGACCTCAGGGACCTCAAGGACCTCAAGGACCTCAGGGACCTCAAGGACCTCAAGGACCTCAAGGACCTGCGGGAGTAAATAGTATATCTTCATATGGAGTATTTTATTCGAATGTAGTAAGAACAATCGGTCCTAATTATTCTGTAATCTTTGATTTTGCTATGAATCAGACAGCAGATATAACATTCACCAGTGGAAACCCAGGTATAACGATTTTGAATAGTGGTATTTATTATATCCAATACAACCTCAATGTATCAGCTGGTATAGGTGCTGAGATCTCTCTTAGACTTAATAATTTGAGTGTCTCCAGCAATACGCAGATATTAACAAATGCAGGTCAGGTATCTGGATTTGCACTTCTCGAAATCGATAAAGTAAGTATACTTGATATTAAAGTTTTACTTCAAAGTATTACAGTAGTAAATTCTTATATGAGTATTATACGTTTGGGTTAAGAAGTAATTTTTGAAACATTTTCAGTAATTTATTTAATAGCAAGATAAAGATTAAATATAGCTCCTTTTCATATTGAAAAGGAGCTATTTATTTTCACTAAAAATATAATCAATCCATTCGTTTGGGCTTCTTTAATTCACCCAATAAGCTTTCCCATCTTTAGTTCTTTTTAAAAAGCCATATTCAATTAAATATCTTCTAATAGTTGCAATATCATCATAAAAGTTTTTAAGAATAGCATTTACTTCCTTTTCTGAATACTTTTTTTCTCTATCAAATTCTTCGGTTAGATGTTTTAATATAATGATCTTTCTCTTTTCACGGGCAGGAAAATCCTTTACAATGAGCTCATTATTCTCATTAAAATATCTCTTTAAAACCTCATCCTCTTCAATTTCAGAAATTGCATATCTTTCATCAATCATGGTCGCTGTTCTATGAATATCCATAAATTTCTCAGAACTGTTCCTCCTTTCTTCAAGTAACTCTGTCATGGCAACGATGACTTTTGCTTGCTTATATTTTTCACGAAAAGAAAATCTCTGATTTCTGATGGTTGATATACTAGTTGCTTTTGTCATTTCAACTATTTCCTTATCAGAATGCCCATCATAAAACATTCTCATCAATTGTTTTTGAAGGTCTGTTAAACCTGTATAGGATTTTCCCATATTCAAAAGATAATCAAACATCGATATATGTTCCTCCTCTATATGGGATTCTATAGCTTTTTTAGCAGTGCTTAAACCGCATTCCATAGGATAAACAATTCCATCTTCAAAATTCTTTTCGCAAATTAAACAAGTAAATAGTTTAGTTTTTTCATTATAAAAATAACCCTGTTTTATTTCTTCTATAGAAGCTTTCCAAAAATAATCCATTTATAGACCTTTCATAAAATAATTTGCTTATTTAATAGATATTATTATAATAATCTATATTTTTAATATTGTCAATGATTAGAAGAAATTAAATAATTGACTTTCTAATAAACTAATGATATCTTCAAAAATTGGTACTCCACACCCAATCAATCTTTCCTTACTTTGATGACCACTTGAAATCAATATACAATCTATACCAATAGCTGTAGCAACCTCATAATCGTGAGTTGTATCTCCTATCAGTATTGCCTTCTGTATATTTTTATTTTTAATCCATTCCTTTGCAATTTCAACTTTACTAGAGGCATGAATATTGCTTAGTCCTAAAATATCATCAAAATAACTCGCTATTTTAAGTTCTTCAAGTTGTTTTTTTAGAATTCCTTTTTCAGAAGCAGAAAGAACTACTTGTTTGATCCCTTTTGCTTCTATTCTCTGAAGTGCTTCTAAAATGCCTCGTTGTAATTTTGATGATTTTGAATAATTTAAATATTGCTCTATCCATTCATGAGCAAGGACATCAAAATCCTCTTTTTCAAAATCATGTCCTAATTTTTTATAATATTCAATTACTGGAAAGCAGAATATATCTTTGTAATGCTTTTCATCTTGAATGATAGACATGTTCCGACGCTTAAGAATAGTATTTTCACTGCTTATTACAGCTTCAACATCATTTAAAATTGTACCATTAAAATCCCATAATACATGTGAATATCTCATACATCACCTTTAAAACCTCATTGTGATAGCTTAACAGCTGTTTGTTCAAAGCTCCTTTATTGAAAGAGTTATATTGCTCAAACCATGATAATAATTCACAGTATCAGCTGTAAATTTAAGAACGCAGTAATCTTCATCATCCACACCTTTTGGATAATACATTTCAAAGCCATCCCTCCAAAGAAAAGCCTTTGTTTCATGGTCTGTACAAACTTCCATCATGCCAGTAAAAAGTGCACCTTTGTATTGCACTTCATCGCAATAATAAACTGATGCTTTTGGATTTTCAAGAAATTGCTTCACCCGTTTTGAACTCGTATTAGTAGAAAACCAATGTACTTGCATGCTATTATGTTCAAGGACGAGCATGCATTTAATTTGTGGATAACCTACCTCATTAACTGAAGCTATGTATGCTACATTGCAGTTTTCGCGCAAACCACGGATTTCAGATTTAATCGAATCATTCATTTTAACATTTCCTTTCTTGTTAGATTGCCTAGTATCCGTTCCAATTGGGATATAGTATAGTACTATATAGGAATAATTTCAAGAAGTATTTTAAATTTATGTATTGACAAAGCTGTACTTTCTGATTATACTGTATATGTATTAAACATTACAGTTGTAAAATGATAAGAGGTGGTAAATTGAATATCCTAATAACCAACAGTTCTACTTTGCCTATATATGAACAAATTAAGGAGCAGATTAAGGAGCAGATTCTGTCAGGTAATTTAGAAGAAGATGAAATGCTGCCTTCTCTTCGTCAACTAGCTCGGGACCTGAAGATAAGCGTTCTAACTACTACAAGAGCATACAATGAACTAGAACAAGAGGGTTTTATCACAAGCCGTCAAGGAAAAGGATTCTTTGTCATGCCTAAAGGTTCAAACCTCATCCGTGAACAGCTTATCAAAGAGGTGGAGAATAATCTAAATAATGCTATACAAGCTGCACAAAGGGCATCCCTGTCTGATGATGAAATTATAAGTCTTCTAACGCTTTTATTGGAGGTGGAAAATGAGCGCTAATTGTTTAGAATTAAAAGGTGTTTGCAAGAGTTTTTCTGGTTTTGAGTTAAAAGATATCAGTTTTTCTCTGCCTAACGGATATATCATGGGAATTGTTGGTCCAAACGGTGCTGGAAAGACAACAACCATACAGCTTATCCTCGATATGCTTCAAAGGGATGCAGGAGAAATTTCTGTTTTTGGACTTGATAATATTAAAGATTCAAAAGCTATTAAGCAAGATATTGGTGTTATATTCGACAGCATATTTTATGTTGATAATTGGACTGTAAAAGATACTGAAAAAGCTGTTTCAATCTTCTATGATGATTGGAATTCAAACATTTTTATGGAAATGATAAAACGATTTGAATTACCACTTAATAAAAAGATATGCAAATTTTCGCGTGGAATGCAAATGAAATTGATGCTTGCTTGTGCTCTTTCTCATAATGCAAAGCTGCTTATTCTAGACGAACCAACAAGCGGACTCGATCCTGTTACACGTGATGATTTTTTAGAAATTATCCAAGATTTTATAAAAGATGGAGAAAGAAGCGTTTTATTCTCTACTCATATCACTACAGATTTAGAGCAAGTTGCTGATTTCATCACTTTCATCAAAAATGGTAAGATGATCTATTCAGGGAAGACTGATGATTTAATAGGTAGTTACAGGATTATTAAAGGAAAGCGTGAAGATTTAACAATAGAGCTTAAAAAGAAGATATTGGGTTTAAGAATGACTGAAGTTGGATTTGATGGACTTATTGATGTTAAAGAACCTGTGCAGTATAAGCATTGTATACTTGATTCACCAACAATTAATGATATCGTCATCCGCATCAGCAAGGGAGAAATAATATGAATGATTTTTTAAAAATGGCTAAACTGGATTTCCTTTCTATAAAGCCTCAGTTGCTTTCTTATTTAGCTGTAATACCAGCAGTTTTAATTTTTGGAATTACGAGTAAAGCTATTGCTATTATACTGTTTTCTTTTACCGTTGCATGGTATGAAGCACTTTCTGTGACAAATATTTTTATGATACAAGAAAAAAATGGTCTTGATCGCTTATATAACTCATTATCTATCAATTTGAATGATATTGTACTCGGACGATACATTTTTGTTTTATTTACTTACATTATAACTTATATCATAACTATTAGCTTATTTGCTATTATAATAGGTTTTAGCAACATAAATGGATTAATTATTTTGATTGGATTTAGTTTATCGCTTTTATATTTTTCTGTTATTACCGGAATACAATTTCCGATTTGTTTTAAAATTGGTTATACGAAAGCAAAAGTTTGGCATACGATTTTATTCTTTTCTATGCTTTTAGCGATACTTCCATTGATCTCTGTTTTCTCTGATGTTACTCAATGGGTTCAGTCTAATCAATATATTGCTATAATTATTAGTTTATTTTCATGTTGTATGATTCAGTTTGTATCATATCGAATATCACTTGTTTCATATAGCAAACGAATATAATATTAATAAAAGAGCCATTCTTCAATCATGGCTCTTTATACTTCTATTTTATGTTAATTTTTCTTACAACGAAAAACACAGCTACAGCTAAAACAAGTACTCCGCCGCAGAATAAAACCATGTACAGTACACTTCCCATACTCGCAGTCGAACTTACTACATTTGCAGCGGAATTTGAGCCATACAAATAAGTTAACAGAGGACCTCCACCAATCTGATCTGGATTATCAGCATTATAATTAATAATATCATTGCAAGCCTCGTTGAATGCGTCAAAACTTATCAGTGGTCGCACTACGCCATCTTTATAAGTATTTATAAAGCTTACCATATCATTATCATTATCGTTTGCTAAAAAAAAGTTGGCTCCAACAGGTATAAATATGATATCATCGGTTCTCAGTTGCTTAATTGCATTGTTAAAAGCAGTTGCTAAATTTTGATTATAGACAGTTCGGAATTCATATTGCTCGCTCTGCGTGCCGGTCTGAAAAACAGAGATTGGTACCTCATCGATGTAGGCGATGATACACCACGAAAGGAGTGTCAATTTTGTCTTAAAATCATCATTTTTCTTATATTTTGTTGCTGAAGAAAAAACAGGTATTGGTTTGGAAAATGTAGCTCCACTGATTTCATCTTCCGTATATGAAGAGTTCAACAAATCGTCTTGGTGAGATGCTATTATGCCTCTAATGTTATTTTGGTATATGACTGATACCGCCTCTTTCACTTTACGAATGGTCTGCTCATTGATATTACCCTTCAGCTTGATGACATTCTTATTCAATGCATTTGCAGAAAAGGAAATTGTCAACAGTAAAAAAGCTGCAAAAAAAACGGAAAAAATAATACGAGATTTTTTCATAGCCATATCTCCTAAATATTTTTACTAATTAAATTTGAAAAAAATAGAGGTCCTAGATCTCACTGGGCTTTAAAGAGGTAATAAGCCTCTTTTTATTGATCATTTATCCCTAATTCACGTTTTAACGCTTTTTGAAGCACATATGAAAAATTTAAACCTTGCTTTTCAGCTTTTTCATTTAACCATGATGGGACAGTCACATTTTTCCTTATACATTTAAAATCTAGTTCTCGTCTATATCTATCAGTATCCACATCAACAAAGGTTAATATATCATCTGGCTCCTCTTTTTCTACATGCATTGATGGCATCGGGATTTCTTTATGTCTATCTTCATTTGATACAATCCATAGACTTATAGCGTCCCTTGCCATTTCCACAGCATCTAATAAATCGATCCCTTGAGTATTGATTCTTAAGTCAGGGACATATACAATTAACATATTGGTACCTTTTGAAATTAAAATTGGATAAATTGCTTTTATTGTTATCACTACTTTCTTTTTTTTATTTGGAGGGGGGAGAAACGGCTAGTTAAGACCATTTCTTTTGATAATTTTATGGGCAAGTTTTTCTTCAATCTCAGTTTGTCTTGAAATAGACTCGGAAGCACTTCCATTGGTGTAAATATCGTGTTTGCTACCATGTCTGTCAAGCCACCACCCATTTCGTTTTAATTTGTTTATTAGATCTTTCCTCTTCATATCTATCTCCTTAATAATTATATTATGCACACTTTTATACGCATTATCAAGCTTTTTCTTTAGTGAAGTCAAGACTATTAATTAATGTAACACCTTTAAGTTCATCCTCATATTTCTTTAAATATTCTTTATTTCTTAACTTGGATCAAAAAATAAATTATGTTATACTTTATCTAATAATATCCACAGAGGAATAATTTAATGAAAAAAATTCTCATATCCGGTTTAATTAACATTGAAACAACTTTATTTGTAGAACATTTTCCCATAGAATATAAACCTATCGATTATAATTATTTCGGTATCAATACCAGTATATCAGGCGTCGGTTATAATATAACAAAAGCTATTAAAACTTTGGGATCGCTACCCTATTTTCTCTCAATAATAGGAAAAGACATCTACCAAGATATCATCACAAATGAGTTAAATAAAAGAAAAATTGATACGCGCTTATTTGAATTAGCAGATTCTACAGCACAGTCCATTATTCTTTACGATGAAATGGGTATGCGAAAAATTTATTTAGATCTAAATGATACTAAATCGAGCACTTCAACTACAATAACCACAGATATAGTAAAAACAGAAGAAAATACCACAGAGAACTCAACTCAGATGACAAATACCAAAGAACTCACTTTAGGTGAAATAAATGATGATGTATATACCAATGAGTATTTTAACTTTAAAATCACATTACCTACAGGCTGGTATAGTTTAAGTGAAGAGCAACGAAAATCAGTACATGATGCAGGTGCAGAAATTATCACACAAGATGATGAAGTTAAAAAAGAATACTATGATCTATCAATGCAAAATTCACTTTCGCTATTTATTTTATACGAAAAGAATCCAGTAGAAGCAACAAGCTATAATCCTTCAATCTCGATGGTTGCTGAAAAGCTTCCTACTTTAACACAGGTATTTATAACTTCAGGAGAACAGTATTTAGAATCAATCAAATCACAGCTTTCAGAAGTAAAAGAGATGAATGGAATACCTCTCGAATATAATTTTGTCAGTCCAGAAAATATAACTTTAGGTAATAAGGATTTTAGCGTCCTGCATATAGAAGCCTCTCTAAATAATGGACAACTAATAATTTTTCAAGATTATTATGCTACAAAAGTCGATAACTATATGCTTGGCATAGTCACTTCATATCTATCAGGTGAACAAAAATATCAACTTGAAAATTCATTGCAGAGCATAACATTTAATGAATAAATATCTTGAGTTTCGTCATTAAACAATATTCTTAGGTGTGCGAAACTCAAGAATATATTATTAGTTATTGTCAGTCTTAATCAAAAATTTCATCTAATTCCTAAACGATGACTCTTATTATATATTCTCAATCTGCCAATCGATAGGTTCCTTATTTAAGTCCTTTAAGATCTCATTTGTCTTACTGAAATGCTTACATCCAAAGAATCCTGCACTAGCCGATAATGGGCTTGGATGCACTGTAGTAAGGATATGATGATTCTTATTTGTAATTATTCTAGTCTTTTCTTTAGCATTGTTTCCCCAAAGCAAAAATACAATAGGGTCCTCTCTGTAATTTAAAATCTCGATTATTCTGTTTGTGAAATATTCCCATCCTTTTCCTTTATGAGAGTTAGGACTGCCTTCTCTCACTGTTAATACTGTATTTAAGAGCAAAACGCCCTGCTTAGCCCATTTAACTAAATAACCATTATTAGGAATAAACAATCCTAAGTCATCCTTTAATTCCTTATACATATTTAATAGTGATGGTGGAGCTTTAATGCCTGGTTTCACGGAAAAAGAAAGTCCATGAGCTTGACCTGCTCCATGATAAGGATCTTGCCCTAAAAGAACCACTTTAACATCTTCATAATCAGTGTATCTAAGTGCATTAAAAATATCATCCTTTGCAGGATAGATCGTTCTAGTATTATACTCGCTAGCTAAAAAAGTACTCAGTTTTTTATAATAGTCCTTGCTAAATTCATCCTTTAATAGTCCTCCCCAAGAATTCCCTAAATTTAACACTTTTCTCCCTACTTTCTAAAATTTATTTTGCTATCAAAAACATTATTTTCATACCTATTTTTGAAAATTTTTCCTCATATTCTGTCAATATACTCCGTCCAAATTCATCGTTATGAAGATCATATGTGACATATTCTATTTTAAATCCATTTTCGCCAAAATATCTCTGAGAGTCACAAAATAACTCTTTATCATCCGTCTTAAACCATATTTCTGATCCTTCCTTTAAAAAAGCCTTGTATTTTTCCAGGAACATCTTACTTGTAAGTCTTCTCTTCCTATGCCTTAACTTGGGCCAAGGATTACAAAAATATATATATATTCTATCTATTTCATCCCTGCTAAAAACTTCATCAATAAAAGCAATATTTAATGGTATTATCTTTGCATTTAAAACTTCAGCTTCTTTTAATTTCCTCAAAGCGTCGATTAAAACCTCATCCTTACCATCAATACCTATATAGTTTATATTTAAATTCGCTAAAGATATCTCTCTTAAGAATTTCCCCTTGCCACACCCTAACTCTAAGTGAATTGGATTTTCATTCTTAAAAACCTCATTCCATCTACCTTTGAAATCTCTAGGATTTAAAATCACAATTTCACTTTTCTCCATTTCGGGTCTAGCATACCATTTTTTTCTGAGCCTCATGTGAAAAACCATATCATCTTATCGCTTATTTTAAATAGAGATTCATATATTAAATTTACAGGAGTTGTAAGTAACATAGGAAATCTATTAAAGATTATTACCAATAAAAAGAAGGTAGCATATCCGAATTTATACGTATTTGCATTTACAAAACCTGCTAATCTTCTAGGCAATATTGACACCAGCACATGAAATCCATCAAATGGTGGTAATGGTATCATATTAAATACAAACAGCATACAATTATAATAAAAGCCTAAATCTATCATATTGGCAACTACTTCTAAAACATTCATATTATTTGTATTTAATATATGATAGTTATTGCTATAAATAATAAGTATTATCGTAAGCAATATCATAAAAATAAAAGCCATAATCAAATTAGTCAGTGGACCTGCTATACCTATAAGTCCTTCATCCCTCTTAGGTTTTTTCAATTTTGAAGGAT
>JGI20171J29575_12612054_pt1 | contig 11284 bp, 13 predicted proteins | sample TergutNc150P4_FD_29575 | JGI IMG/M metagenome (IMG submission 29575)
GAAAAAATAATCATTATTGATGAAAAAGACAGTAAATAATTAGAAAAAGGAGTCTTAATAAGGCTCCTCTTATAAGTGGGTGTGGTAGTATGTTTATTTTATTATTCTTTTTAGGTGCTTGTATTGCGAGCTTTTTAAATCTATGTGCTTATAGGATACCTAAGAATATTAGCATTATATATCCTCAGTCTTCCTGCGAAAGCTGCAAATCAGAAATCGATAAATTGTATTTAATACCAGTTATAGGATATATAATCAGCCTTGGGAAGTGTAAAAGATGTGGTCATAGAATACCATTAATATATCCAATAAGTGAATTCTTGTTTGGAGTCATGACCATAATCCTATATCTAAAAGTAGGATTTCAAATTTTATTCATACACGATTTAATTTTGCTTAGTTTTCTCTACCTTGTGACCATCATCGATTTTACTACAATGGAAGTACATATGAATATCATAATAGTATTCTTTTTGCTGCTTACGATAACATCTATATTAAAATTGTCTTTTAATGAGGCTTATGTTAAAGATATTTTGATCCCTTTATCATCATCATGTGTTTTCTTTTTGATTTTTTTAATTTTTGGAAAAATAAAGTGGTTTGGATTTGGTGATTCATTTGTAATCTTGGTGATAACAATGTTTTTAAATTTTAATGAAGGGATATTATCAATTCTGCTTTCATTTCTCATTGGAGGAATTATTGGCATATTAGTTTTAGTAAAGAAAGGATCAGCTGTAAGGAAAATGCCATTTTGTCCATTTTTATGTATTGGTGGAATCTTATCTATTTTATTTTCTGAAAATATAATTGATTTATATTTTTCACTCATATAATCATTAAATCTTCTTGATAAAATATAAGTATTTTAGATAATAAAATAGGTTTTCTCCCATAGGGAGATTTTCGATTTTAATGTAATCTTCTATGTAATTACCATCCCAAATAAAGATTTTTATATAATTTTCATCTATTATTTCAATACAATATTTATTTTTATTTACATCAATGGTTAACTTATATTGTGGCTTGATATTTTCAATTTCTTTCATGTTTACCATCTGATCAGTTTCTAAAAAAAATTCATCTTTAAGTAAAGAGAGAAATCTAATAACTTCTCCTCTCTCATCACTATTTAAATTAAATCTCTTATAAAAATTTGTTTCAATAGTACTCATTTCGATATCATTGTTGTATATTATATCTCGAATTAATTTTGCTGTATAATAATTTTTAGATGGCTTTAAGTTGTAGAATCTATTTATGACTTTATTGGAACAGGATGAAATGAGTATTGCAATTATAATTATTATAAATACTTTAAATTTCATAGTATCACCTTCAGTTATATAGATATAATTAAATATATGTGAAGCTAATTTTTTTATGAGGTGTAAAATGAAAAAAGATCAAATATTTTTAAATAAAATTTTAGAGCATGGAGAATATGAAAAAAATGAAGTGTGTCCTCACTATTCACATTGTGGAGGGTGCAGTATGCTCGATATTCCATATGATAATCAAATTAAGATTAAGGAAGAAGGCATATTAAATCTTTTTAAGAGAGAGAGAATTGAAGATATAAATTATGAGGGAATAATTCCTAGTGCTGAAATTTATGAATATAGAAATAAGATGGAGTACACTTTTGGGGATTTTGAGAAAGATGGTCCTTTAACAGTTGGTATGCATGTAAAAAAGAAGAGATTTTCTATAGTAACTACTGATAAATGCAAATTAGTGAGGAAAGATTTTTTAAAGATATTATCTCATGCTGATAGTTTTTTTAATCATATAAAAATTCCACCCTATAAGATCATGAAGAGAGAAGGGGTTTTAAGGAACTTGATTTTAAGAATTGGTAGGAATACTGGTGAGATGATGGTAAACTTAGTCACTACTAGTAAAATAGAGTTTAGCCTTAATGATTGGTGTCAAGAATTATTAAGCTTAGATTTAAAAGGAAATCTCTCAAGTGTTTTACATACAATAAATAATTCCCTTTCTGAAGCTGTGATCCCAGAAGGAGTAAAGATTTTACATGGTAATGATTATATTTATGATATGATTCTTGGACTTAAATTTAAAATATCTCCATTTTCTTTTTTTCAAACTAATACCAAGGCTGCTGAGATGCTTTATAAAGTAGTAGCAAATTATTTAAATGAAGAAAGAGGAGTGGTTTTTGATCTCTATTGTGGTACAGGCACAATTGCTCAAATTATTTCAAAACATGCATCATCTGTCTATGGAATTGAAATTGTAGATGAGGCAGTTGATTCAGCTAAAGAAAATGCAAGATTGAATGGCATCGATAATTGTATGTTTTTATCTGGTGATGTAGAGAGGATGATATCTTCCTTAAATGTTAAGCCAAATTGTATAATCTTAGATCCTCCAAGACCTGGAATAGGCAAAAAGGCTTTGAAAAAAATCATTGATTTTAATGCGGATAGAGTTATATATGTTTCATGCAATCCTAGGTCGTTGGTGGATGATTTGGCTATACTAATAAGTAATGGTTATAGTATAAATAAGACTAAATTAGTCGATTTATTTCCCAATACTTATCATTGTGAGTGTGTAATGGAATTGATAAAATGAGCATATAAAAAGAAGATTAAAAATTTAAATCTTCTTTTTATATTATTATTTATCTGCTACAATTATTATTACAGTCATATTCATTGCGTTAACGTCTACCATCGTATCCGCTGCGTTCACATTCAGAAGGTTCTTTTATTAAAGGGTTTTGTATTGTAGTAGTAAATGCAAATTCATGAAAGTGAAAATCATCTAAAGTAGTATCATCTGTAATAAAATGAATATGCTTTCCATTTCCAACTTCTATTGCTGGACCTGTTTCTACTCCACATTCATGATGATGACCATAGGAATCTGTATTTACTAATATCGAATGTTTATGATTACCGCATGGTAGGGGAATAACTTCTGAAGTTACTCCTGCTAATCTGTGATTGTGTCTATTGTATCCATCTAGAGCGTAAAAAGTAGCAGCTTCGAATTCATGATCATGAGATTGTTGAGGTAGACAACATCTGTTTTCATCTCTAACTGCATTTACATCTCTAACTGCACTTGCATCTCTAACTGCACTTGCATCTCTCTCTCCGCATCTATTTCTTGTACTTGAAATTCTCGCAGCATTAGGATATTCTTTATTTAATAGCCTTCTTATTATTTCCTCATCCACTTTAACTATCCTCTCTTTTATTTATTTTTTAACATAAGTTTATTTACATTAATATAGTATTCAAGAGACAAAGATTTGTGATATATATATTAAAATATGGAGGGATCAAATGAAAACAAAAAGGAAAAAATCCAGAGAGGTTTTAATGCAAGTCATATATCAAAGTTTGATAAAAAAAGAAGATCCAATGGATACACTGAGTTATTTAAAAGATCTGATGAGCGATGATGAGGATTATAAAGATACTGATGACTTAGATTTTGAGTATATTGAAAATACTATAAAGAATTATAATGAACATCTTAAAGATATAGATAAGGATATAGAAAGTAATTTAGTTAATTGGAAGATCGATAGAATTTCTAAGGTCGATCTTAGCATATTGCGTCTGTCACTTTGTGAGATTAAATATGATGATTCTATACCGAATAAAGTATCTATTAATGAGGCTGTTGAGCTATCTAAAACATTTAGTGATGAAAAGAGCAGAAAGTATATCAATGGAATACTGACTAAATTTATTTAAGGGTGATTGAAATGGGAAATGCATTAAGAGGAAAAAATTTAGCTATAAAAGAAAAAAATAAATTAAAAGAACAGATTGAAAATAGGAGAAATAAAGGGCTTTACATACCTAAACTTGCCATGGTAATTGTAGGAGATGATGGTGGGTCCATATTTTACGTGAATCACCAAAGCAAGGTATGCGAAGAAGTTGGAGTTATTCCACATGTTGTAAAACTTCCTGAAGATGTTTCGCAAGAAAAGCTCATCCTAGAAATCGAAAGATTAAATGAGAATAAAGAAGTAGCAGGTATAATCATAATGATGCCACTGCCAAAACATATTGATGTAAAATTTGTTCTGTCTAAACTAAAACCAGAAAAGGATTTAGATGGTCTAACTGAAGTTAATGCTGCAAAGCTTTATTTAGGAGAAAAATGCCATGTTCCATGTACTCCAAAAGGGATTGTACATTTATTAAAAGAAAATGGGATAGAGCTTTCCGGAAAAAGAGTAGTGATAATCGGCAGAAGCAACATAGTTGGGAAACCATTATTTCATTTGATGCTTCAAGAAAATGCTACTCCAACTATTTGTCACTCTAAAACTAAGGATATTAAAGAGGTATGCAGAGAGGCAGATGTGATCGTTTCTGCCATAGGAAAACCAAAATTCCTAACAAGTGATTTCATAAAAGAAGGAGCTGTGGTGCTTGATGTAGGCACTTCTAGTGTAGAAGGTAAAATCACAGGAGATGTTGATTTTGAAGATGTTATTGATAAAGCATCCTATGTAACACCTGTACCTGGTGGTGTTGGTTCTGTGACAAATATAGTGCTTTTATTAAATATGATGGAGGGTTTATATGCTAAAACTCCTGACAGTAACACAGATTAATAGCTATATAAAGAAATTATTCGATAATGATTTCATATTGAAATCTGTAAAAATAAAAGGTGAAATTTCTAATTTTAAGCATCATACAAGTGGTCATTTATACTTTTCTCTTAAAGATGAGGAGAGCACAATTAGTTGCGTGATGTTCAAAACTAGTGCACAAAGTTTAAACTTTAAACCTGAAAATGGTATGAATGTAATCATATATGGTAAAATCTCAACATACTTAAGAGATGGAGCCTATCAAATATATTGCAATGATATGGAAAAAGAAGGTTTAGGAGATTTATTCATAAAATTTGAACAGATCAAGAAGAAACTTTATGAAGAAGGGTTGTTTGATCCTTCTAGAAAACGTGCTATTCCTAAATATCCCAAAAATGTTGGCATCATAACTTCAAAAACAGGTGCTGCTATTTTAGATATAATAAATGTAGCAAGAAGAAGAAATACATATACCAATATATATGTTTATACAGCTCAAGTTCAAGGGGAATTAGCACATTTATCTATGATAGAAAGCTTAGAAGAAGCTTATGAAAACTATAATTTAGATGTGATTATTTTAGCAAGAGGCGGAGGAAGTGTTGAAGATCTATGGTGTTTTAATGAGGAAAGTTTAGCCAGAGTGCTTTCTAAAAGTCCAGTGCCAACAGTTACCGGAGTTGGACACGAAATAGATACCACATTAGTTGATTTTGTTGCAGATTTGAGAGCTCCTACCCCATCAGCCGCAGCTGAAATAGTCTTCTTCAATGCCGAAGATGTTTTAAAAAAATTGGAGAATATTAATGGATTAATTTTAGAAAGAAGTTTAAAAAATATTAAGTATTTTATGAATAGTGTCAATAATATAACTATGAATTTAGAAAATTACAATCCATTACATCAAATTGTAATATCTTATGGAAAAATTGATGACTATGTGAATAGATTAAGTAGCAGAATGAATATGCTCCTCGAAAGCTCAGTACATCAAACTGAAAGGTTTAATTCTATGTTAGAGGCACACAATCCCCAAAATATTTTAAATAGAGGATATTCTATCATAGAATCTACTGATGGAAAAATCATAGATGGAATAAATAAAATTGAAGCGAGAAATAGCTATCTTATTACCTTAAAGGATGGTAGAATTAAATCATATATTAGCGATGTGGAGATATTATAATGGAAAAAGACGAAAGTTTTGAAAATTTGTTCAATAAATTGAAGGATATCGTTGAAACAATGGAAAAAGCCCCTCTTTCATTAGAAGAAAACCTAAAAAGTTATGAAGAGGGTATTAAAATCAGTTCAAAACTGTATAAGATTTTAAATGAAGCAGAAGGTAAAATTAAGATCTTAAAAGAAGGTAGAGAGAGCGATTTCCATGAAGAAAAATGAAATTAGTTTTTATAAGAATTTAATCGATGAAAGAATAGATGAATATTTTTCTGAAAAGTTAGCTAAATCTACATATAATAAATTATTATATGAATCAATGTATTATAGCATGAAAAATGGTGGAAAGAGAGTTAGACCTTTACTATTCTTATTAGTTTACAATGTATATAAGCCAAACTATATGGATTACATAGATTTCGCATTAGCCCTTGAGATGATACATTGTTACTCCTTAATTCATGACGATCTTCCTTGTTTAGATAATGATGATATGAGACGAGGTCGTCCTACAAATCATGTTGCATATGGAGAATCTGTTGCTCTATTAGCTGGCGATGCACTATTAAATGAAGCATTTGAACTTTTATTTAAATTATCAATAGATGATGAATCATGTGCAAAAGCTTCTTATGAAGTAGCCAAATCCACAGGAGGATTTGGAATGATAGGAGGACAAATTGCAGATATATTAGGAGAAAATAAGATTTTAAATGAAGAAGAACTAAAGTATATGCATGAAAATAAAACTGGAAAATTGATAAAAACTTCCATTATTTCAGCCGGAATTCTTTGCAACTTAAACCAAGAGAATCTTGATGTTTTGAATGAACTTGGCGGAAAATTAGGTTATGCATTTCAGATAAAAGATGACATATTGGATGTTATTGGAGATGAAATTAAGTTAGGAAAATCAATTAATAGCGATGCTAAAAATAATAAATCTACTTTTATAACATTATATGGACTTGATGAAAGCAAAAGAATGTATAATGAATTATGCGAGGAATGTTTAATGCTATTAACTGAAATTGCTGAATCTGAGGAAGCTCTGCTATTAAAATTTTTCGTACAAGAGCTTATTAATAGAAATAACTGATGCATAAATTTATTGTTAGTTGATAAATTTTTTGTTTAAATGTATAATTTAATAAATAAAGAACTGTGCATTTAAAAGATGCATGCAGAGGAAGAGAGCGATGAATATTAATTTAGATGAAATATCAAGCATAAAAGACATCCAAAGTTTGACAATTAAAGAATTAGAATATTTAAGCAAAGATATCAGAACTTTTCTTATTGAGACAGTTGCTAAAACAGGGGGACATTTAGCGTCAAATTTAGGCGTTGTTGAGCTTACTCTTAGTCTGTATAAAGTATTTAATTTTGACACGGATAAAATTGTTTGGGATGTAGGACATCAAGCGTATGTACATAAAATATTGACAGGGAGAAAGGCTCTTTTTAATACACTTAGGCAGTATGAAGGATTAAGTGGATTTCCTAAAAGATATGAAAGCAGTTACGATCATTTCGAAACAGGGCATGCATCTACTTCAATATCCGCAGCACTTGGTATGGCAAAGGTAAGGGATTTAAAGTGTGAAAATTATGAGGTTCTCTCTGTTATCGGGGATGGTGCATTAACTGGAGGCATGGCATTTGAAGCATTAAACGATGTTGGATATAGCAAGACTAAATTGATTATAATTTTAAACGATAATGAGATGTCTATTTCTAAAAATGTAGGTATTTTATCTACTGCTTTAAGCAAACTTAGGATAAGGCATGGATATAACTTCTTTAGGGATAATTTTAACGCAGGTGTGAAATCTATACCTATTGTTGGCGATGAACTTTTAAATTTAATTGAAAACTTAAAAAAAGGTGTAAAGCAATTAGTAGTACCGAGCATGGTATTTGAAAACCTTGGGATAAAATATATTGGACCCATTGATGGACACAATATTAGAGAACTTACAAGGGTTTTTTCATTAGCAAAAGATATGAAATGGCCCATGATAATACATGTTAAGACTAAAAAAGGAAAAGGATATGAGTTTGCTGAAATGGACCCTTGTGCATTTCATGGTGTGAGTCCTTTTAACTATGTGAATGGTGAATTTATTACAAATGGAAAAAATGATAATTTTTCAAGCACTTTTGGGGATGAGTTGACTCAGATTGCAAAGAATGATACTAAAGTTGTAGCTATAACTGCTGCTATGTCTGATGGAGTTGGACTTACAAAATTTAAATCGACATTTCCTAAAAGATGTTTTGATGTTGGAATTGCTGAAGAACATGCTGTTACAATGGCAGCAGGGATGGCATCGGAAGGATATAAGCCAGTTGTAGCAATATATTCATCATTTCTGCAACGAGCATTTGATCAGATAATTCATGATGTCTGCCTTCAAAATCTTCCTGTGGTTTTTGCTATAGATAGAGGAGGTCTTGTTGGAGAGGATGGTGAAACTCATCAAGGTATATTTGATCTTTCTTATTTATCTATTATTCCAAATATGACGATACTTGCACCTAAATGTATGGAAGAACTTAGAGTCATGCTAAGATGGGCTGTGAAACAAAATTGCCCTGTTGCTATAAGATATCCTAGAGGTGGTGATAGTAAAATCATATATCTTTCTCCTATTAAAAGTTTAGAGAGAGGTAAATGGGAAACTCTATTTGAATATAAGGAGAGTAGAAAAAAAATTGCTATGATTGCAACTGGTAAGATGGTGACCAATGCTATATTAGCTCGAGAAGAATTGATTTTAAAAGGCATGTATCCGATGGTTATAAGTGCATGTTTTGTTAAACCAATTGATGAAAATATGCTAAATGAACTCATGGATAACGGGTTTAATATTGTCACAATTGAAGATAATTTGCTTCAAGGAGGACTTGGATCATCTGTTTTAGAATATATTTCAAAGAAAAAGTACGATAAAAAGATTTTAAACATTGGATTTAATGATGTTTTTATTTCTCATGGAAAAGTTGATATTTTATATGATGAATATGGATTAAGTCCAAAGAAAATATCTGCTAACATAGAGAATTTTTTTGACTAACTATTTTATGGAGTGATTAAAATTAAATTGAGATTGGACTTATTATTGACTGAAAAGGGTATTTTTACTTCCAGAGAAAGAGCTAGAAGTGCTATAATGGAAGGAAAGATATTTGTTAATGGAGTTAAAATTGATAAATGTGGTACTACAGTTAGAAGTACAGATGATGTGGTCTTTATAGGTGAAAAACTTCCCTTCGTCAGCAGAGGAGGTTTAAAGCTTGAAAAAGCGATCAGGAGTTTTGATATAAAGTTAAAGGATAAAATATGCTTTGATATTGGTGCATCTACTGGAGGATTTACAGATTGTATGCTTCAAAATGGTGCTAAAAAAGTATATGCTATAGATGTGGGATATGGTCAGTTAGCGTGGAGCTTGAGATGTGACCCTAGAGTTATTGTCATGGAGAGGACAAATATTAGGAATGTTGAAATTAAAGAATTTGAGGAAAAAGGTGATTTTGCATCAATCGATGTATCATTTATCTCTTTAAAAAAAGTGGTACCTAAAACTCTAGAATTATTGCAAGATGAATGTGAGATTTTAACTTTAGTTAAGCCTCAGTTTGAAGCAGGAAAGGAAAAAGTTTCAAAAAAGGGAGTCATCAAGGATATTAACATACATAAAGAAGTTTTAGTAGACTATTGTCAATTTATAAGGTCTTTAGGGCTCTTTATAAAAAATATAAGTTTTTCTCCTATAAAAGGTCCTGAAGGCAATATTGAATTTTTGGTTTATATTATGAGAAAAAAAATCGAACAAGAACCAGATATCAATTATGCTTTGGAAGTTGTAGAGAGTGCTCATGGTGAATTAAATGGATAATATAGCTATAAACGTAAACACGTATAAACCTTCTCATAAAGAAGCTTTAAATGAAATAAAAGGTGCTATTTTAAAATTGAATAAAAATGCAAATATTTTTGTCTTTGAAGATAGCAAAAACATTGATTTTAATGTACTTAAAAGGTGCAAAATGATAATCTCACTGGGTGGAGATGGGACTTTTTTAGGTACTGTAAGAGAGATTTTTAATATAGGTATCCCTCTACTTGGAATAAATATAGGAAACTTAGGATTCTTGACAGCTGGAGAAATAAATGAAAAGTTTGAGATTTTAAGTGATGTCTTTGAGGGGAATTATAACATAGAAGAGAGGATGATGTTAGAATGTATAGTCAATGACGAACATACTAAGTATTATGCTCTAAACGATATAGTTATTTCAAAGAATATATTCTCAGGCATTGTAAAATATGGAATTGAGGTTGATGATGAACTCTATACTTATTTTTATGGTGATGGAATAGTGATTTCTACACCAACAGGTTCAACCGCATATTCACTTTCAGCTGGTGGACCTATAATATATCCAACCTTGGATAATTTATCTATAACACCTATATGCCCTCATACGATCGGACTTAGGACATTAATCACAAAAGGAGAGAGCAAGATTAGAATAAGTAGTAGCAACATATCTGATATTGTATATTTGACTATAGATGGGCAAATTTATATAGAAGTAAATTATCTTGATAAAATCATAGTAGGAAAAGCAAAATCCACTTGTAAATTGATAAAACTAGCAGGTCAAGATTATTTTGATATTTTGAGAAAGAAAATTACCTATCGAAGTAAAGAGGGTGATATAAATGAAGATAAATAGGTTGAATAGAATACTAAAATTGATTGAAGAAAATGAGATTGATACTCAAGAAGAGCTTGTATCAAGGCTTAAAGAATCAGGATTTCATGTAACCCAAGCTACGATATCGAGAGATATAAAAGAGTTAAAGCTCATAAAGATATCTACAGGTAATGGAAATTATAAATATGCTACCATTGATGATAGTAAAGATAACGTATATGCAAATAAAATGGTTGATCTATTTAAAAATTCAGTTTTAAATATCGAACAAGTTAAAAATTTTATACTTGTAAAAACTACATCTGGAGCAGCAGCAGCAGCAGCAGAATTTATTGATAATTGTGAATTTAATGGTATTGCTGGTACAATAGCAGGTGATGACACTATATTTATTTTAACAAGAGAAGATGATTATGCATCTCTGATATTAAAGAAATTATATGATATTACTAAGGAGCAATGATTTTTATGCTGCAGCTTAATATTAAAAACTTCGCATTAATTGAAAATTTATCCATAGATTTTTCAGAAGGTTTTCATATTTTTACTGGAGAAACAGGCGCAGGAAAATCAATTTTAATCGATGCGATTTCATATCTATTAGGTGCTAAATTTTCACGGGATAATATACGCTATGGAGAAAGTAAGATTATAGTAGAAGGAATTTTTTCTGTCGATAAAGATGAAACCATCGATATTTTAAAGGAAAATGATATAGATTTTGACGATAATACTTTAATATTATATAGGGAAACTCTTCAAAATGGTAAG
>JGI20171J29575_12612053_pt1 | contig 11281 bp, 10 predicted proteins | sample TergutNc150P4_FD_29575 | JGI IMG/M metagenome (IMG submission 29575)
TTTTTTTTAACAAATAATAAATTTTCAAATTATGAAAAAACTAATGATAATTTTAGTATTCACAGCAGGAGTTATATTAAATTTGTTTTCACAAAATTATATTGTAAAATATCAAGATTTTGTGTCTAAAGATTGCGATTCTGCAACATTGATTTTTAACGCAACAGAATGGATTTATAAAGAATATCATACCCCTTCTGCTGCAATAGTAACAATTAACGGGGCAGCAGTTTCTGCAGATGACTTTGAATTTTCCGAAAAATTAAAAACTCAAAAATCGCCACAATACACTTTATTTTCGTATCATTCTTTGCAGGCAAATGAATATCTGAAACAACTCGGAGGATATGTAATCCAAGCCCCGATGAATAGGCTTGATTGGACAATTTCACCTGACAGTACGAAAACTTTTGGCGATTATCACTGCCTTATGGCTACTGCCGATTTGTGCGGCGTGTCTGTACAAGTGTGGTTTGCTCCCGAAATTCCTGTTAGTTGCGGACCCGACCGCTTTTGGGGCTTGCCCGGATTGATTGTAAGCGTCAAATCTGATGACGGCAAAATATTTTTGGAATTGCTCTCGCTCAGAAAAACAGAAAACGCACCAACCAAACCGCAAATTTTAAAAACATTTACCAAAGAGCAATATTGGGAAATGAAAAAAGAAGGAGAAGCAAAATTAACGCGGGAAATTTTATCACTGAACAGCGAATCCAGCAAAATATCTGTGTCTATACCGCCAACAACAGACCACGACAAATGTTTATTAGAGTGAAATATCTGTCAATAATAATTTTCCTTTTTTGTATTGCTCAAACAGTTTTATCTCAAACAGTTTTATCAGGAAAAATTTTTGATAAAGACGGAAATGGAATTGTTGGAGTAAATGTTGTTGTGCAAACCGCCGTCAGCAAAAAAATCCTTGCTTTTTCCGTTTCCGATAAAAATGGTACATATTCGTTAAAATTTTCAGAAAAACATAATGAAAATGAAATAATTTTTAGGCATTTGGGCTATGCGGAGCAGATTTTTGATTTGCAAAAAATTTCGTTTCCTTTTGATGTAACTTTGCAAGAATTTGATAATCAGTTAAATGAAGTTGTTGTCAAATCGCAATCAATTCAAATGCGCGGCGATACAACTGAATATTTTTTATCTTCGTTTTCTGACGGCACAGAACGAAAAGTTGAAGATATTCTCAAAAAATTACCAGGAATTAGCGTAAATGACTATGGCGATATTTCTTTTAAGGGAAAAAATATTGAAAAAATTACGCTCGACAATGCCGATTTATTTGATAGAAATTATAAAATTGCCTCACAAAATGTTCCTGCAAATTTTGTTGGAACAGTGCAGGCAATTGAAAATTATCACGAAAACGAACTGCTGAAAGATGCAGAATTTTCCGAAAAAGTAATTTTAAATTTAAGTCTGAAAAATAATTTAAAAATTGCGCGTCCAACAGGCGAAATAGAAATTGGCGGAGACGGTGACACGCACTATAATTTGGAAACAAATTTACTTTCGTTTAGCAAAGTTTTGAAACTTTACGATATTTTTAAAATTGACAATATTGGCTCTGCAATTAATGGTACTGCTTTGGGTTACAGCGACTTAAGAGAATATAACAAAACGAATTTTGCAAATGAATTTTCGTATATAAATCAACAAAATGCTGATATAAAAGCGGTTGAAAGTCAGCGGCTTTACAATTCATTGCATTTTGGCTATCAAAAAAACAAGAATTTTCAATTTACAGGGCAAATCGTTTTCGACAAAAAGAAAGAAACATACAGCGATTATGCAAAAACTGATTATTCAGATTCTTTAACAATAGAAAACTCTACTGCGCTTACACGAAAACCACAAATTTTATTTGGAAATTTGAATCTAAAATATAAGATAAAAAACAATATATCACTAACTTACAAAACAAAATATAATACAGAAAATATATTTGCAAATAATCAGATGCAAATTCCCGAAGTTGCTGATTATGACATTAACAGAAAAGTTAAATATTTTAAAAACAATATTGATTTTACCGTCGTACTTAAAGACAGTTCGGTTATTATATTTAATATCAATACTTTGCATGGCAAGACACAACAGGAAATGAACACCATTTTGCCCGATTTTTCTTTGCTAAACATCAAACAAAATGCTAACGCAGCAGACGAATTATACAATTTTTCTGTAAATTATTATAAAAAATTAACAAAACAAATTTATTATAAACTGCAAAGCGGAATAAATTTCAACAGTAAAAACATTAACGTTAACGCTGATTATCAGAATTTTAACAACAGTGCTTTTGTAAATTTTTCCGATTTTCTTGTTTTTGCAAATGCTGATTTTAATTACACAAAAGGAATTTCTTCAATTCAATTCAGTTCGATTGTGGGCTGCGAAATTCAAAAAATAAACAGTCAAACACTTGAAAATCAAATAAATAAACGTTTTGTGTTTTCGCCAACTCTATCATATAGCATAAGAATTGGAAAATACAACAGTTTCTCATTATCGGGCAGTTACAATCAAAAACAATTTACGCCTGAAGATTACATCGGCTTTTTCAGCGATTATCGCAATTATAAAAATGCCGCCGAAAAATACCTTTTAAGTTCGCGTACAACATTGAGCGCAAATTACAGTTATTCAAAAAATATTTCAACGTTTTTGCTGGCAATATATTCTTATTCCATTGATTATAATGCATTTACTAGCAAAAACGATATTTCTTTATTTTTAAATAAAACTACGCCTGTTCGCAGCCCGAAAATCAATACGCACTTTGGAACATTAAGTTTTAGAACTTATTGCGACCCTGTTCGGCACGGTTTGCAAATTGATGGAAATTTTTATCAGCAGAAATATTACAATTCATTAAATTCCAATGAGTTACGAAAGAATAATTCTTTTGTTTCTTCTGTAAAATTTGTAATAAAATCGGTTTATATTATGCCTTTTAACTATTTTATTGGTACTCGGTTGAATTATGCGGCTTATAAAACCGAAAATATTGGAACTTCTGAAAATTTTACATATTCGTTTTTTCAGCAAATTCTTTTCAAACCTGCAAAACGTTTAGACTTGAAATTCACTGTAAATGAGTATTTTGTTGGCAAAAATCGTGATTTTTATTTTTTCGCAAATCCTGAAATTACTTATACTTTGAAAAAACCTGAAATCACATTTAATTTTACAGCATATAATATATTGAATTACAAAAAAATAGCAAATTATCAAATTACCGACTATTATTCTACTGAAAGTTATTACAACATTATTCCGATGATGTATTTAGTGAATTTGCGGTTTAAAATTTGATTTTTTCGTATTGCAAGGTTTGTAGGGTCCGTAGCGAAATTAACAACTCATTACAAAAAAAAGAAAGGTTGTCATCCCGACAACCCAATCTTAAATTTAACCTTAAATCTAATACCATGAAAAACACGATGCAAAAATACAATAATTTTATGTTATACAACACATTTTCGTATAAAAAATCAAAGATTTAAGAAAATTTAAGTAATTTAGGTGCTAATTTTGCATTTATTAACTTTTTGGATTGATTTCGTAAACCCTTTCTTTGAGCCACTGCGCCCACTGCAACTGCGTTTTCGATTTGTCGAAAGTGGTGTAACTTATTGGTTTGCCGAAATATATGGCATGATGTTTGCCGCGTTGCTTTGCAAACTCGTCGGCGAGGTAAAGCATTTCAATATTTGTTTTGATTCCCAAGAATTTGCGCAAATTTGCCAGATTGTAGAAAAAATTGGAATTTCTTCCCTCAAAATACACAGGAACAATATCCCGCTCAAACTGAACTGCTTTGGCAATTACATTTTTTTTCCATTCATCGTCAATAATTTTTCCGCCAATTTTGCGCGAACATTTTCCCGCAGGAAAAGTAATCAGGTGGTTGTCGGTATCAAAAAAATCATTTGTCGCGTTTGCGCTGCCTCGCCCGACCATTCCCGTTTTGTTTATCGGGATAAACAAATCGTTGAGCGGGCGCACGAAAAGCAAAATGTCGTTTGCATAAATTTTTACTTTTCCATCGTATTGATTGCCAATATAATACGCCAAACTCACTCCGTCCATTCCGCCAAGCGGATGATTACTCGCAAAAATATAACGTCCGCCGTGCGGCAAATTTTCCACGCCAAAAACCGAAGTTGAAATATTATAAAACTCGTGGATACCCGCAATAAATTCAAAATTGCGCGTGCGGTCGTATTTTTCCATAAATCTGTTGAGTTCGTCCTGATGAATAATGCGTTTGAGATAGCGCACAATGAATTTTGGCAATTTTTTATTAGGCATTTTTTCTGCTAAAATTTCATCAATATCAAAACGAATCGGCGTGTAATTTTCTTTTTCCATAAAAATAATTTCAATCTGCGTCGTTTTATTTATTGTTGTAACTATCTGATTTTTAAAGTAATAATTGTCAATGCAGCCAAAATTAATCCTATTAACCAAAAACGCACAGTAATTTTCGATTCAGGAATTTTTTGCAGCGGTTTGTCCCAAAGAACGTGCGCAACTGTGCCGCCTGCGGTTTGAAAATGATGATGAAGCGGCGACATTTTGAAAATTCGATGCCCTTCGCCGTATTTTTTCTTTGTAAATTTAAAATAAACTCTTTGTAAAATTACCGACAATGATTCCACCAAAAATATGCCGCAAAGTATCGGCAGCAATAATTCCTTGCGCACAAGAATTGCGAACACGCCGATAATTCCGCCTATTGTCAAACTTCCTGTATCGCCCATAAAAACCTGCGCGGGATGAGCATTGTACCACAAAAAACCGATTGTCGCCCCGATAAACGCGCCAGCAAAAACAACCAACTCGCCCGTGCCCGGAATATACATAATGTTCAGAAAGCCCGAATAATTGACATTGCCCGAAAGATAAGCCAAAATTCCGAGTGCAACGCCAATAATCGCCGAATTTCCCGCCGCCAGCCCGTCAATTCCGTCTGTGAGATTTGCGCCGTTGGACACCGCTGTAACAATAAAAATTGTAACCAAAACAAACAAAATCCAGCCAAAAGTTGCGGCGTTTTTGCCCAGCGATTTAAAAAACACAGAATAATCAAGGTTATTATTTTTCACAAAAGGAATAGTTGTTTGCGCGGTTTTCAGGTTTTCGTGCGAATAATATGCTCCGGCAACGCGCTGTTCACCGTTTATCACTTCGTAATTTTCCCGAATAACAACATTTGGACTGTAAATCATTGTAAATCCTACAATTAAACCAAGTCCAATTTGCCCTACAATTTTATATTTTCCTTTTAAACCATCTTTGTTTTTGCGAAAAACCTTAATATAATCGTCAGCAAAACCTGTAAAACCAAGCCAAACGGTTGTAATTAGCATTAAAATTATGTAAATATTTGTCAGTGAGGCAAAAAGCAGCGTCGGCACGAGGATTGCGAGAATAATAATGACGCCGCCCATTGTTGGCGTGCCTTTCTTTTGCTTCTGCCCTTCAAGCCCCAAATCGCGAATTGTTTCGCCGATTTGTTTTTTTTGCAAAAAATCAATAATCCGCCGTCCGAAAAGCGTAGCAATGATCAACGCAGTGATAAACGACAAGGCTGTGCGAAACGAAATGTAATTGAACATTCCCGCGCCCATAAGGTCAAATTGCCTGTCTAAATAAGTAAAAAGATGGTAAAGCATAAATATTTTGAGTTAATTAATACACATAAAAATACCTGAAATAATCAATAACCGCTAAAAAATTTAACAACAGTATCAACAATAGCACTATGTTATTGACAATTTCTGTTATTTCAAAACCTGTTATTTCTAAAAAAGATAAAATAATAGAAGGCACAGCCAGCCCCAAAGCAATAACTTTGTGGAAAATACCTTTGTAAAGAAAACTTAATATAACCCCAGCCAAAAGACAAATTAACATTAAAATGCTTATCATATTTTTATTTTTTATTTTTTAATTATTTCCAAAACTTCTTCTTTGTCGTCAAAATGATGTTTTATTTCGCCGATAATTTGATAATTTTCGTGTCCTTTGCCTGCTATAAGCACCACATCGCCTTTTTGAGCAAGGGAACAGGCGGTTTTTATCGCTTGGCTGCGGTCGATAATTGTGAGCGATTTACGTTTTTGTTCATCGTCCAATCCTGCAAGCATATCGTTTAAAATTTCCTGTGGGTCTTCCTTGCGAGGATTATCGGAAGTCAAAATCGCTTTCCAACTGCCTTCTACTGCCTCGCGTGCCATAATCGGTCGCTTGCCTTTGTCGCGGTTGCCGCCGCAGCCCACAACTGTTATCAAACGACCATTTGTTTGTTGTAAAATATCGTTAATTGTTGATATTACGTTAGTTAGCGCATCTGGCGTATGTGCGTAATCCACAATTGCGGTAAAACCTTGCGGTGCACGAATAGTTTCAAAACGTCCTGAAACAGATTTTAACATACTCAAAATTCGCAAAATTTCGCTCGCGCCGATTTGTAATTGTTGCCCGCAATGGCTGTCGTTTTGTTTTTGCGCAAGCAACATAGCCGCGCCAAACACTGCTGTAAGATTATACGCATTAAATCGCCCAACAAAATTTGTATAAACTTCGTATTGTTCGGCATTCTGCGTTTTAATATTTGTATTTATTGAGAGCAACATTCCATTAAAATCGTGTTCCAAAATCCGCGTTCTGAAATCTGCCATTGTTTGTAACGAGTATGTAAATTTCTGTGCACGTGTATTTTGCAGCATAAATTCACCATTTTTATCATCAATATTTGTAATGGCAAAAGCGGTTTTTGGCAAATTATCAAAAAACATTTTTTTTGCATCGCGATAATTTTCCATTGTTTTATGGTAGTCCAAATGGTCTTGTGTAAGATTTGTAAAAATTCCGCCAACAAACTCCAAACCTGCAATTCTGCGTTGCTCCACAGCGTGCGAACTTACCTCCATAAACGCATATTGGCAGCCTGCAGCCGCCATTTTTGCCAGCAAAGAATTGAGTTCCAAAGGGTCGGGCGTGGTGTGCGTTGCTTCAATTGCCTCGTCATTTACATAATTGCAAACTGTGGAAAGCAAGCCAGCCCTGTAGCCTAATTCTCTGAAAAGTTTGTAGAGCAAAGTAGCGATTGTGGTTTTGCCGTTTGTTCCAGTAACTCCCACAAGTTTAAGTTTTTGCGAAGGATTTCCATAAAAATTACAAGCGATAATTCCCAATGCTTCCGCCGAATTTTCAACTACAACAATCCCAAACATTCCGCACTCAATAGGAGATGCCGAATCCGACAATGGCAAATTCAGCTGCGATTCACAAACAATTGCCGCCGCGCCGTTTTCAATCGCTACTGCAATAAAATCGTGTCCGTCAACCGCTGTTCCGCGCGTGGCAACAAACATATCGCCGCGTTGAACTTTGCGCGAATCGAACTGAATATTATTAATTTCAATATCTGTATTTCCTAAAATTTCTTTTGGAGTAATGCCTTTTAGTAAATCAATTAAATTCATTTGCGTTTTATTAATTAACTGAATTATAATTATTTAAAATCTAAATTTATAATTTTTCCGCTTTGCTTACGCGCAGAAAATATATTATTGCAACTGTTCTTTGTATAATTTTATCGTTTTTTCCAAACCGAAATACAGCGCGTCTGCAATTAGCGCGTGTCCGATTGAAACTTCGCTTAAAAACGGAATTTTCGCGTGTAAAAACGCCAAATTTTCGAGCGAAAGGTCGTGTCCTGCGTTGACTCCCAAGCCAATTTTGTGTGCGAAAAGCGCAGCCTCAACAAATGGCAACACTGCCAATTCTTTGTTTTTCAAATAATTAGCAGCGTATGGCTCTGTGTAAAGTTCTATACGGTCGGCATCAGCGAGTTTTGCAAATTCAATGTTTTTCAAATTGGTATCCACAAAAATCGAAACGCGAATTCCGTCCGTTTTCAATTCGGCAATAATATTTTTCAAAAAATCAAAATTTTTAACCGTATCCCAGCCCGCATTTGAAGTAATAGCATCGTGCGCATCGGGAACAAGCGTTGCCTGAGCGGGTTTTACTTCGTGCAAAAGCGTCAAAAAATTTGGTTCGGGGTTTCCTTCAATGTTAAATTCGGTGGTAAGGTGCGGACGAATTTCGCGCACATCCGAGTAGCGAATATGCCGCTCGTCGGGGCGCGGATGAACGGTAATTCCTTCTGCGCCAAAGTGTTCGCAATCTAATGCAACTTTCAATACATTTGGAACATCGCCGCCGCGTGCATTGCGCAAAGTTGCTATTTTATTGATATTTACACTTAATTTAGTCATTAAATTCGTAATTTTAATTTTGCAAAATTAATGTAAAATTGCGACAAAAACGATTTTTTTATACAAATTTATACAAAAAATACTACTTTTGTAAATTATAATAAAAAAATGATACAGGCAAAAGGCATAGAAAAAAGTTTCGGCACGCTGAAAGTGCTAAAAGGCGTTGATTTACAAATAAATAAAGGCGAAATTGTGTCGATTGTAGGAGCAAGCGGTGCAGGCAAAACCACCTTGCTGCAAATTGTCGGTACGCTCGACAAGCCCGACAAAGGTAGCGTTTTTATTGATAATATCAATGTCAATTCTTTGAAAGAAAAGCAGTTGGCGCATTTTCGCAATCAAAATATAGGATTTGTGTTTCAGTTTCATCAACTTTTGCCCGAATTTACTGCGCTGGAAAATATTCTGATTCCTGCAATGATTGCCCGCACGCCTGTAAAGCAGGCAACGCAATACGCTCGTCAATTACTTGATTTTTTGCAACTTACCGACAGAGAACATCACAAGCCAAACGAACTTTCGGGCGGCGAGAAACAGCGCGTTGCTGTGGCGCGGGCGTTGATTAATCACCCAAAACTGATTTTGGCAGACGAGCCATCGGGCAGTTTGGATTCTAAAAACAAAGAAGAACTTCACCGCCTGCTGTTCGATTTGCGGGCAGAATTTGGATTAACAATTGTTATCGTTACACACGATGAACATCTCGCCAACCTTTCCGACAGAATTATCAGAATGCAAGATGGAATGATTTTGAAATGAAATTGTAATTATGATTTTTTGCACTTATCGGAACATTGAAAAGCAATTATGCACAGTTAAAATCAATTTTGACTCCACGACATTTAAAAATCTTTGGGCAAAATTACAAGTTAATTTCTCGTATCTTTTGGCTGTAAGCACATTAAGATTTGAAAAACCTGTATAGTCTGATTTATTATTGGTAACAAAATAAAAACATTTGAATTTCTGCGAGATAACATATTGAATATTATCTTCCATATCTTGTGTTTCAAGCAGCAATGACATTTCAATATCTTTATCAGAAAAACCAATTACTGTAAATTTTGTAATAATTGTTTGCACAAACTTACAAATTATATCATTTGTTTTCTTTTTCTGAAAAAATGAAACAATTTGTGCTACTCTTAAAGCCGAAACAAACAATCGTTTGCCATGCAACGAAAATAAAAACTGCAAACATCGTTCATCATCTTGCTTTGCAAGAAAAGAACCAATCAATACATTTGTATCAACAAAAACGTTATTTACGTTTGTTTTTGCATTTATAAAAAAAATGGAATATCTGAATACAAAAACATTTGATTATTGCGCATCAGCCTCATCATTTCATTTTTCGGTAAAATAATGATAATCGCGCAGGACGGTTTCAATATATGCTCGGTCGTTCATTAATTCGTTTTTCTCGGAAATTGTCTGTTCAATTTTTTCTCGCAGTTTTTTAATTGTTTCCACATCGTTTATGGCACACGCACGATTATACGTCTGACTGATAATTTGCACATCTTTATCCGAAAGGCGTAAAACCTGTGAAAAAACAGGATTATAAACCTGCGCAATTCGTTCAAAGTCAGGTTGATACAAATGCTGAACCTGTGTGGAAATAACAACGGTTTTAGCCACAAGGTCGGCAACGCGCTGATGCTTTTCCGAAGCAATCATTGTTATCAAACCAACCATATTATAAAAAAAACTATCGACAATTCCAAGAAGCCACCGCACAAAATAAGTTCCAAAAGTTGCCTCAGCGCCGTCTTCACGCACAATCCGAATGCCCACAATTCGTTTTCCGGGAGTTTGTCCCTCCCAAAAATACGGAAAAAGAATTTGATATAGCGAAATAAACAGAAATAGCGCAAGCAGTGTAATTACAATTGCAATAGTTCCCGTTTCTCTTCCAAGAGCCGAAATGTTTTCTGCTATTGCAACTAATGCTAAAATAACAATGAACGAAAAAATTCCGACAAACAATCCGTCAAGCAGGCGTGCGCCGATACGCGCTCCAATAGATGCAAGCGAATAATTGATATTTACATTTTGAGCGGTGTTAATTTGAGGCATATTTTTTTATTTTAATTGATTAAATATACTTACTGTTTTTATGAAATAATTTTTTTTCGTTTTTTCAAATTTTGAATTTCCGCCTGTAATGTTTCAATTTCTTTATCCTGATTGTAAATTGTTTTCAGAAGTTCGTTGAGTTCTTCGTTTTCAATTGTTGCAGGATATTGAGCATCAACACGTTCCAAAAAGTCGGCAAGAATATTCATATAATTGATAAATGCTTCGTAAGGACTTTCAAATCGGCTGCCAAAAGTATCTGTATGGCTTATAAAGCGGAAATAATCGCTTGTTTGCAAAACGAGCCAATCGCGCAGCAGCGGCTTGTCGGTGCAAAGATGAACGCGCTCACATACAGCGTAAAGTTTATTCAACGCTTCCTGCTGCAAGTCATTTCCTGTCCATGCCGTAAGATTTTTGTCGTTCCCCGACCAACTCATCGGATACGGAACAAACAGTGCGCCAGCCGATTCCTGCGTTTTGGTAATTTCACTCGGAGTTGCAAAACCTATTTCGCGCTCAAAAGCGTGTTCAGGCAATCCTTTTAGAAAATTAAAAATGCCCGATTCTGCATTATTGAAAATTCCAAACGCCTCATATCCCATCCAAATATTGACAACCGTTTCTTTTTCGGGCGTGGCGGCAATCCAGTTAATATAAGTTTCGGCTTTTAGCGGAAAATTCAGCCACGTGCGGTCGGAAAAGCGAAAAGCAATGTCATCGCTGAGTTTGAAATTACGCACAAGCAGTTTCAATTTGTTTATCGTGGCGTGATTATACACATAATTCGGACTTTTCCAGCCCATAACGTGCTTTGCCTCGTCAATCAACATTGTTTTGTAACCCAAACTCGCAACCATTTCGCCGATTTCGTCCGAATAAATCAATTC
>JGI20171J29575_12612050_pt1 | contig 11253 bp, 19 predicted proteins | sample TergutNc150P4_FD_29575 | JGI IMG/M metagenome (IMG submission 29575)
TCTGCAACATATTACACTATAAGGTTCACACTTGATTGTCAAAATTTTTACAATATATTATCTTGACAATCAATCAAGCCGTGATATAATACAGATACACAAACGAATGTTCTATATTGTTTCATAAACGACCGACCAGTTTCATAAAAAGGGCATTAGAGGTTGCCGCCACTAATGCCCGAAACCAACCCAGGAGATCCTCTGCAGAACCCCTTATGGCGTATTTATTATACCACAATCAATACGCCCGCGCAAGACCTATGTGGGTGTATTTTTTGTACCCATTTACGCCTGGTTTTGCGGCTTGCACCTTGAAAATCAGGGCTCCCAGTGCCAAGCCACATATGCCGGCGTATGAGGAAGTACGTCATTGCGGTGGCTGGCCATTTCAAGAATGTACAAAAACAGGAGGTGTGACGAAAGGAGGGGTTTGCTGTGTCGAGTAAGCTTCTAAAGTTAGAAGGTGTCCCGCGTGTTGCGGATCGTCGTATGCGCTGGAAGGACTTCCAGTTGCGGGCAGGGCATGTGTTCGGAATAGACGATGAGGGAAAGATGTACGTCTGCACAACTGCCTCAACACGAGGCGGGGTACTTCCTATTTGGCGCTGTCATGAGGATACGCCAATCTGGTATGAAAACCGCACAAAAGAAACATGTGGTGAATACAGCAGGCTAATCGGCAGGAAGCCTGTTATCATGGAACAAGGGCTATACGCGTCTGAATGGGCGTTTAGGTGGTATCCGTCTTCGATACCGGCAAATAGCCTGCTGGCCGTAAAAATCGCAAACTTGAAGAAGACGAAAGGAAATCTCAAAACTACCGCGTGAATTTCTCAATGTTTACATGGAAATCCGAAAAGTATTTTTTATGATATAGATTCAATAGGTTTCAATAAAGGCTGCCGTGAATAAGCGGCGGCCTTATTTTATTATGTCAATTTGAAAGGAGGAGCTCAAATGCATAACCGTCCATACAACACCGGGTATGAAATGTGGCTTGGATTCGTAGCACAATACGGGTTTAGCCGCGCCTATGATCTGTGCGGGAAGTACATTGACGCACAAGACAAGGAAGATTTAGAAAAAGGGATGTTCTGTTTAGAGTTGGACGTGGCGCGCATTGCGGACAATATTTTGTTCGCAATGTGAAAGAAAATTTGGAAAAGAAGGGGTGAGTATTCATGGAAATAAGGGAGTTGCGTGAGCTGATTGAGGCAAAGCGTTTCCGCAGCGCATGGGACAGGGGCGTAAAGCAATACGCGTTGGAATTGCTGGAGAACATGGATGACGATGAAGAATTTTATGGCAACCCAGCGAACAAGAAAGACCTTCTCGATGGAGCCGATAACTGGACACATTATTCATGGAGCGGAAATTCGCTTATCTACGACTGCGACATAGCGGAGCGCCTATGCAGCCAGTCGGAACTCAAAAGAAACAAGAATGGAGAACGCTGCCTAAACGAAATGGAAGAGTGGCCTGACACACAGGCACGGGCGCTTCGGCAAGCCAGTAATTTGATTTTCAATGTTTATCGGAACAATCGGAAGAAAGCGAGGAATACTTTATGAAGAAATATATACCCGTTATTTCAACACCGAATGCAAATGAATTGGTGGTGGAAGTTTATTACAGTCTGGGTGGCACAAATCTATTCACATACAAAACTGATCCGCGCGGATATTATCTTTCGGTTTCGCCCTTTAAACGCGGAGAAACGTCTATGATGTATGTGCTTGGTTCGGGAGCAAAGATTTTGATTTTGCCGTGCAACAGGCGTTCGAACAAGCGGGAAGCGCTTGCAATTGAATTGGCGAAATCGAAAGAGGCTGATTTAATTCAGAATGTCCTCCATAAAAACAATTTGCGTCTTGACAATAATGAGGAAGGGAAACAGGTGATCTAAATGGATAATGCAGCATATTCTGATTTGGAGATGCCTGTCACGAGAAACAAAATCTCGTTTATGATGCCAAATGGTGTCCGTATCGTTGCCGAATTGAGCGGGTACGCCATGGGGTCTGATGATCCCTGGGCCTCTATTGACCTTTATGCTGAATTCTCCAATGGAAGAATACAAACGCTATGTGTCGCTGATTTTGAAACAAAAGAGGGGAATCTGCAAGGATGGGATCGGTTCCGTGTGATGCTGTATAAGCAAAATGAAGATGATCCATCTGTGGTGTTTACGCCCATGCCTCATCGATCCATCTGGCTGTCTCTTGATGAAGGCAGCTATGATATTAATGTTTGGGATGAGGATTCAGACACTCGCGATGAACCTATGGAAATAGGACATATCGCGACACTTATGGAAGCGGAATGGAAAATGGAAGATCTAATCGTCAACAACCCTCAAATTATATGGACAAAGAGAGATCTTCAAATAAAGTGAAAGGAGCATCGTTATGAATTGCATGATAACACGAACAAACTATTTTTCAGTCACCAGTGAGGCTAGGTTTCGTGAAATTATCGAATCTATTGACACGAAACACCCTGTTAAAGTGTTTATGGAAAAATTTGATGGCGTTATGAAATTTGGGTTTGGTTGTTATGACACACTATGCAATATCCCCGTCAATGATTCAGATAGTTTTGATTTCTATGGGTTGATTGACGCCCTACAAGAAATAATTCCTGACGGAGACGCAATTGTCATGATAGAGGAGACACAAAATGGGTGTGAATATACGGTGATCACCCATGATGACGTTCAATTTATCGGCATGTGGCAGCCTGCGGCTATGCTCGCACGAGAAATGCTTAAAGATCCAACATATAATCTTAAAATAAGGTATTAGGAAGTGATATAATGGTTTTAAACGAGAAACTTCCTCGTGAATATATCGAGGATACTCTTGTTGCAAAACGAGCAGGAATATTTAAAGAAAAAGGGCTGATTCCGGATATATGCGCATATAATTTGCGTATATTGCGAAAAAGCGCACTTGCGCCACATACCGAATCGAAGATGCTCGCCGGGCGCTATGCCGCTATGTACGAGCAGAAAAAGACGGCATCCGAAATGATCGTTGTTCTACGTGGTGGAGTGATAGAGGAGATTTTATCTACCAATCCCTTTACGAAGATACATATCGCGGACTATGACTTAAATGCCCCGTCAGATGAAGAACTTGAAGCTCGTGAATCTGCTGAAGAACGCGCGAATAACACAGATATGCATATTGTGTATATAATTTGAAAAGGAGAGAAAATCATGAGCCATTTTGTTGTTGCTGTACTTTCTCACTCCCCTGGTGAGGTAGAGGATCTGCTTGCGCCTTATTCGGAAAACGATGAGGCGTACTATGAGTTCCACGAGGAAGATGTTGGAGTTTACCGATTGGATTACGAAACAAACGAAAAACTTCAAAAAGACTATCCTACTTTTTGTGAATATTTGGAAAACGAATGGGGATATGAATATAATCCCGTCAAGAACGTATATGGGCGGTATTATAACCCAAATGCACAATGGGATTGGTGGACAATTGGCGGAAGATGGGATGGTATACTTTCACTTAAACCGCATACCCAAAATAAAAATCAGGCTCAGATTAAAGATGTGATTTTCTCGCAAAACACTGACGCGTATGCGGAAGCGATTCGTTTCTGGGACATTGTTGTGGAAGGTGCGCCATTACGAGATGGTGAAACAATACCCCTCCATCTCGATAGTTCGTATTATGTTGATCAATTTGGAACAAAGGAGCGTTTTGCCCAAGTTAATTCGTCGTTAAGTGTTTGGGCTATTGTTACACCGGATGGAGAATGGATCGAGAATGGAAAAATGGGTTACTTTGGCATTGGCGACGCGACAATAGAAAGTCGCGAGCAGTTTGCGAAATGTTTTAATGAGATCGTGGTTCAGGGTGATCCCGAGTTGTATATTACTATTGTTGATTGCCACATTTGAACCATCCATAAAATGAGACGACTGTATGACGCGCTAAAATTTGAGGAGGCGACAATATGCTTATAGAGGCGGCAACGAATAGTCCGTACACGCTCATAATCGAAAGTGACGATCATCCACTCAATCCGCGCAAGGACTATGACAATTTCGGACGCATGGTCTGTTTTCATTGTAAATATAACCTTGGCGATAAGCACGATTATCAGGAACCAAACGACTTTTTCGCCGATATACTGAGCGATCCGTCATTCACCAAGCCAGTATTCGACTACATCAGGAAGGGACGGGCGGAGGATGTAAAGATCGAATACGATCAGACTGAACGCGAATGGCAGTTGATCTCTTACTGCAATTTCGCCGAGAAATGGGTTATAGAGGCATCCTTCCCGCCGGGTTTGGACAAGAACTATATACCCACATCCTTTCTTGACGCCGCGCTTGCTATCCTTCCTATGTCTGCGATGCTGGAGATAGTAAGCGAACTATCCGATTTTTTGATCTTACCGCTATATCTATATGATCATGGCGGGATCACTATCAGCACCGCCGCGTTTTCGGATTTCTGGGACAGTGGCCAGATTGGTTGGATCTATGCTGATCACGATATGATCAAAAAAGAATATGGCGATGTGACGGAAGAGACGATTGCGAATGCCATTTCTACGCTGGAAGGGGAGGTGAAATGCTACGACTTGTATCTAACGGGACAGTGCTATGGCTATCGCTTATTCGAAGACGAACACGAAATGGATAGCTGCTGGGGATTTCTTGGCGACCTGGATGAATTGAAAGATGAGTTGCGTGCCTGTTTGCCAGAAGAAGCTCAGTCCCTAGTGGACGAGCTTTCATACTGCCATGAAAACAGCATCGCGGAATACTTCTGGAACATCAAGCATGAGGCAAGCTAGCGAAAAGGTGGAAAGAAAATATGAAGGATGCTTATGTTGACATATTCAAATCTCTCGATCTATTGAAGTGCCTATCAAAGACAGAAGTGCTCAATTTTCTTGCGGAAAACGGAGAATACGAGTCATCGATCGCCATGCTTTCCGAGCAATACGCACGCCAATTCGGCATAGATCCGATTTGGCGCTATCCACTCTCGGATGGTTGGCATAGCGGCGCTTTCATTGTCCCTGTACGAGAGGGGTTCATGTATCTTCCATACGACGAGGTTGATTCAGACTATTTTGAGATCGTTTTACCAGAGGCGGCCACGATGCTGGATTCTGGGTGCTGCGAGCGTTTCATGCGGGAGCTGAAAGAGTACGCTGATACGCTTCTTGAGGTGCTTGCCATTATTCAACAAGCAAATTGAAGGAGGGTTTGTATTGGATGGTTATACCTCCGAGGCGACTTGTAGCCACGTCTTGTGATTTTTTGTTAACCCCTTATGGTTTAGCCAGTTGCGTTTCACTTCCCGCAAGTCGTGGCCGGGCTTGAGCGGTTTTGTCCTGCGCTCAATGTGTCCATTCGCCATAAGGTAATTGGAGGTGATAAAGGCGCATTCATTGCCCATGACAAATTCCATAACCGTCAGCAGCTTTTCAATATTGCGGCTCACGGTTTTAAAACCATCGCCGATGAATGGCAAATCATCCTTCACAATGGTTTGAAGCGTATGCAGCAAGCCTGGATCGACGGTTAGAGAATAGCCGTCGGCCGCAACATACATCAATTGAGATTGTTTTTCGCTAAAGAAAGCGCCGTTGACAGCCTGTTGAGGTTTCAAATTGCTTACGCTTGGCCTTATGAGTATCGGTATTGGCTTGTAATCAATGATTTGATTTGTGGTGCTGGATAGCTGTGTAAGGGCCGTCCAAGAAACAGGGTACCTTTTTGTCAGATTGCCGTATTTATCATGATCAAGCGGACCTATCCGCTCTGTAAGCAGCGGGAGATCAACCCGCATGAAATACTCTATCGCGGCGGAGGTGATGGTTTTGATGTAGTTTTGCGATAAGCGCTTGCTCTTCCCCGTCGGGCGGTAACTGTCGGCATGAATGGATTCCAGCGCAGAGTTCCTCAGGGTAACAACGACAAAATTCCGAATGTCCGCGTTAGCTTTGGGCAGATAGAACGCGCCTTCTTCCTCGCCGACGATAAGGAGCGCCTTTCTGAAAGATATGTCATTCCAGTGGCGGATACAGGAAAGCATCTGTTCACGTACGGAGATAAGAACGTGCTCAATGAGCTCACTGGGCGTGTTAAGGACGGCCAGTTGCGGCTTCAGCGTATCATTCAGATACTGCTCGACAATTTCGTGTGGCATTGGTGCTCCCTTATTCCTTCGGTTTGTTTGTCTGTTCAAGCAAGACACGATGGGTTTCTAGGTATCTTATTCGCATAATATCACATCTTGTAGGAAAACGCGAGATAACCAAAGGATTTTATCGTCTCAAGCAAAAATTTACCGGGAAGGAAGATGCGACATAAAAATATATGAAAATTATGGCTATAGAAAAAGATCAAAGTATATGGATTCAGTAATCTTCGATAAGACGCTTTCATCATGTGTGAAGGCGCTTTTTATTGTGGCAATAACGCTTTATATTGCCACAAATTTAATTTTCAAATAAAGAGAGGAGATAAACGCAATGAGTATGGGGAGCGTGATATTCGAGCAAGTGAGGCACGCAATTTTGCGTGCGGCTAACAAAGGAAAGGAACAAGTAAATGTTGTGGGGATAATGATATCAATACAACACGTTGCGGGAAAAGAATATCGGGCGGTATTGCCCGATGGGGGTGAAGTGATTAGGTTTGATTTGGTTGCGGCTTAATTATATACAGGGTTAAAAATTGAAAGTGAGGACTTCAAGATGAAAACTTATAAAGGTTTTAATTCAGATATGACATGCCTTGATTATAAATTCGAAATAGGCAAGACATATGAAGAACCCGCTGCGGAGGTTTGCCAATATGGATTCCATTCATGTAAGTATCCGCTGGATGTATTTGCTTATTACCCTCCAGCAAGGAGCCGTTATTGTGAAGTTGAGGCGGATGGGGTAATTAGTCAATCCGCGAACGACAGAAAAATAGCCTCCACAAAACTTACCGTCAATACCGAAATAGGCATTAAAGGTATAATTGATGCAACGGCTGAGTATGTATTTGACCATCCTGCAGAAAAATATTCCCCTCACTCCTCGGATAGCTGTGGTGTTGCGTTATCTGCATGTAGGCGTGGTGTAGCATCTTCTGCAGGGAAACAAAGTATAGCAGCTGCAGGAGAGTATGGAGCGGCAATAACTACAGGAACCGCAAGTGTGGCATTAACAACAGAAATTTGTAGTACAGCATTATCCAAAGGAGTGAATAGTGCCGCATTGATGGAGGGTGATCTTGGGGAAGCGTTAACTACAGATAGGAATAGTGCAGCATTGGTTACAGGAAAGTATAGTGTGGCGTTGTCTACGGGAGATGGTAGCATAGCATCAAGCACAGGTGATCGTGGAACAGCATTGGCTATAGGAGATTTTAGTGAAGCATCAGCTATGGGGGAGAAGTCCATCGCGTGCGGACTTGGACGTGGGTGTAAAGCCAAAGGAGCTAAGGGGTGTTGGCTTGTTTTAGCGGAACAAGCATCAAATTCTGAAACATATGAAAGTGTGCAAGCGGTTATTGTTGATGGTGAAAAGATCAAAGAAAATACCTACTATATGCTCATAAATGGAGAGATCGTTGAAGCCGATGGGGATATCTCTCCGCAAGATTTATTACCTTATTGAACACACAATAAATACAACTATAACAAAATAATAAGAAATATTGAGGAGGTCAAACTATGTGTAACTTTTTCTATTTTTTATCAAATGGGAATGGAGATATTTGGTATTTCAACTACGAACAAAGAAGAAACAAGGTATCTATGAAAGATGGTTCAAAAATCGATTCATATGATAGCCATACATCAATCGCACACTATTATGGATTTACCGGGGAACGTGAAGACGAACTTAATAAGTGGGAATATAATCCTTTTAATGATGAACTAATACTGGATACACAAAATACAGCAGATGACGGGGAAAAAGTACATGAAGTCATATCGTGTATAAGATGGAATGAATTGTGTGGGGATATAAAAAGCATAAAAGAAATTATCGAAGAAGCAAAAACGATTCCATGGTTTGAGAATAATGAGGAATTGCCTTGTGGCGTTAATCTATTTGAAACTAGGGGAGACGCAATACGTGCCATCCCAGATAGTCGCTCTATCAAAGATAAAATTTTAATCACCATATGGGATGTCGCCAGAGTTGTGAGAAGACGTGATGCATTAAGCGCTCTTGAAGATATTCTCGATGTTGTTTACGAATGTGATACTCACTGTGATGCTGGCCCTGTTGCGATAGATGATGCATATTTGCTTTCAGCTATCTACCTATGTGACGGATTTTATATTGATCCTGAATACATTGAGCACGCAAAACTCCGTTGGTCTGTGTGGAAAGCTGGATATGGTGTCTTAGGAGATGCAAATGGAGTGATCTACGCATATAAAAGAATAGAATAAATAAGAAGTTAACAATTTTAATGGGAGCTATTATCCTGATGAGTAATATAAAAACAAATAAAAAGTGAGGATTTTTTATGGAATTTCAGGAATTCATGCGGCAGGCGCGAAGAATGTGTGAAAGTGTACAGAATTGTAAGGATTGCCCTTCTTACGGTTGCGATAAAATCTGTCTAAGTGCCTGTGATACACCAGCGGATAGAACTGACGAAGAGAATGCTGAGAATGAACGTATCGTTATGCAGTGGGCGGAGGAACATCCAGAGAAAAATTCCACGATGGCACCATTGACACTTAAGGAAGCAGAACATATCGTTAGTAATGGTGGGGTTTCCTTAATCAGTAGACCGCCGTATGGATGGGATAAAGACACTTTATGCGCGATATTTGTTCACGCGCTTGCGGCAATGAAATGGAAGATTGTGACAGAGGAGAGGCTAAAGGCGATAAGTACAACTACAGGAGAGAATATAAACGCAGTGATTGAGGCCATAAAGGATTTGATAGGAGAAGAAGACCACGATGAATATACAAGCAATTAGAAATATATGTATGGCGGCGCAAAGGGTTTATGTTTGGACTACGGAGGACGGCCAGCAATGGATCGGTGATGGCGCGTGCATGTATTCCGTGGAATCGAACCTACAGCTAAACCGGAGCAACTTTTTTACGATTTTTAATATACCGAAAAAACAGATTGCAAAAATGACAATACATTTCGGCGGAACGAATGAGAATGACAATAGAATAGACGCTAATCCGCATGATGCGGATACGCCGTTGAAGCAAATAGGGTATCCGGTTTTACACAGGGGAGATCTGCTATACGCACTGACGGGGCCGCCAGGACTTGTCATGATCAATAGCAAGTATTTACAGCCAGTGGAGAACGAGTATGCAGACTTTATGTTTTATATCCGCAGGGAGAAGGGTTTCAGGCCATATGTTATCGTATGTGTGGACGGATTAGCGAAGGCGATTATTACGCCATTCCGCTCACAAACCGTATCGGAGATACAGGATGAACTTAGAAAAATGTGTACACAGCCTGATCCTCTTTGGAAGGGGATTTAAGGAGGATTGGGACATTGAGTAAATCAAATCTCCATGAGATTTTCGTGAATCACCTCGTAGACAGATACGAATGCCCGCCAACCCAAACAGCGGAAACATGCAAAGGGAAGGGGTATTGTCACGACTGCTGGTGTGAGTGGGCTGAGGAGAGCGCGACGAAGGAGGAGGCAGAATGAAAGTGAAAGGCATTATCATGACGCCTGAATCGGTGCGGGCGATACTGGAAGGAAGGAAAACACAGACGCGGCGGGTGATTAAGCCGCAGCCTGCCTGGTTCGACGTGATTACAGAAGACCAGGCGCACTCACGGGCGATGTCAGGGTTTGATCCGTATGGGTTTCGGATCAACACCCCGACACAATCTCAAGCAATAGAGAAGGCGCCCCACAAGCCCGGCGACGTGCTCTATGTCAAGGAAACATGGCGGCTTGTCAATTTTGAGTTTATCGATGACGACGTATCCGCGAGCGTCCAATACAAAGATATGACGATAGGGCCACGCCTGCATCATCTAAAGTATAGTATGGGTGAGAAGATAGGCTGGTGTCCGTCTTTCTACATGCCACGTGCCGCCACAAGGATATTTTTACGGGTGACGGATGTACGGGCGGAGCGGGTGCAAAGTATAGAACGCCATCGCAAACTATGGAACAAAATCAACGGCAAACGTGACGGTGGGCAGTATGCATGGGAACGCAACCCATGGGTATGGGTTTACGAGTTCGAAAAAATTTCAAGGGAGGAAGCTGAATGTGCCGTGGAAAACTAAGCATTACACAACGCCGCCAGATATACACCAAATATGGTGGCCATTGCGCCTATTGCGGCGTAATGATGCCCATGAGTGAGATGCGGGTGGATTACGTTGAACAACCTTCAAGCGCAGAAAATGATACGCTCGAAAATATGCTCCCCGCATGTCAAAGTTGCAGTATATATAAGCATGTATTAGGGACGATTGAAGCCTTTAGGGCATCAATTGAACGCTTGCCAGAGGCACTGGCGCAAGAGAGTACAACTTACCGAAAAGCCGTTCGCTTCGGAATGGTTGAACCAAAACCGCATAAAGTTGTATTTTACTTCGAGTGGGTCGAGAAACAAAGACTGATTATTGGTATGAAAGATTGAGGAATGAAAGGAGAAGTATATGGAAGATAGGTTTTTATTTAGGGCATGGTTGCCTGAACTAAAGAAAATGGTATACCCGAAGGCAATTCATTATGTCGAAAAAGGCATCGCGATAGAGTATGACGATGATGTAGCTAGCCCTGGGTGGTTCGAACTTATGCAATGCACCGGCCTGAAAGACAAGGATGGAAGATTGATTTTCGAGGGGGATATCGTCAGAGGGCAAAATAGGTACGAAATATCAGAGATCGTTCTCCGTGATGGCGTATGGATGATGAAAATGTTTTTAGGACATCGTCCAGCGCTTTGGGAGATTGATCCAATAGAAGTCATCGGAAACAGGTGGGAGAATCCGGAGTTGCTCAAGAAGGGGGTGAAGAAATGAATATTTATAATATCATAAGGGAATACATGGAAAAACGTGGATACACAGCATTATACTGCGATAGCTGCGGATGTTCACTCGATGATCTAATGCCATGCCATGGTGAATACGTAACGGATTGCGTCGTTGGATGGGCAAACGATTGCGCTCTATGCGCAAGGCGTGAAGATTGTGACATCCGGTCTTCTGATGTTGATTGGATGTGTCGAGATCGTATCTGCTATG
>JGI20171J29575_12612047_pt1 | contig 11247 bp, 10 predicted proteins | sample TergutNc150P4_FD_29575 | JGI IMG/M metagenome (IMG submission 29575)
ATGCAATTTTTTTAATTTTTCCGTGATTTGCATAAGCAACGCCGCTTAAAAAATCAATAATACGGCGGCTCATATCTTTGTTTGTATCTTCAAGGTTTAATACAACCGTATTAGTTTTCATAAGTTCATCCGCGATAACACGCGTCTCATCATCGAAACGCTGAGGTTTAAATAAAACTACCTGAAGTTTTGCGGTCGTATGAATATTTAAAACTTTATTTTTATTTTGTTCAGCTGCTCCGCGTCTCATATCTCCGCGCATATCATTTCTCGTATCGCCGCGCATATCGTTTCTCATATCATATTCCCGGGACCTGGAACGGTTTGACGTTGGGGGCAGTTCGTCTTCTTCTTCGTCATCTTCATAATCATAATCGTCGTCATATTCGTATTCGTCTTCCGGCGCATCCCACATTCTTCTAAACTTATCCACTATACCAGCCATTTTTGTTAATCCTCCTAAAACAACAAATCTATTAATCTATATCAATTTTTTATAATGACTTCTCTGACATTCTCATTGATGAAATGCCCACATGTACATTATCTATTTTTTGGGCGTATATGTCAATAAATATTTATTTAAAGCCTATGATTTTTTGGGAACTTGTTTATGTAAGTAGCGGAGCATAAGGTCAGCCAATAATCTTTCCGTCATATAGATTTCTTCCTTCAATCACGATTTGATCATATTTTTGTACAGTAATTCCGTTTTTCAAATTTTCATTTTCCGCAAGCGGATCACATATAACAAAATCATCTCCCGAATATATCACAACAACTTGTTTAAAGGTAAGCCTGTTAGCAAGCAATACATAAACTCCCTGAATTTTTTCATTTTGTTCCAAACCGGACGGTGTTTCATCTCCTTCACTGGGTACTGAAAGATAATCATCATGGAGAGCTTTTTTATTAATCTTTATCCCCTCATACGTTTGAAGTCCTATATACACTTCCTCGTGCCGTATATCCATCAGCGCCGTATTGTTATAGCCGCATTTTAGTATAAGCAGCCCGTCATCCTTTTTTGATTTCTGTATGACTGAAATAATATGTACCTGAATACCTTCTGATATTACAAACGGCATTTCTAAAGTAACAAGATCAGTGTCTAACGACATAAGCAGCGTCGCCTCGTGGGCCGTAACCGGACATATAATATACCAGCTTTGATTCGTAATGACTTTTCCTATAACATTTTCAGGGATTTCTTTTTGTACATCCAATGCCTTTAATTGAGCTTCATCAAATTCCTCGAATGTTTTATCGCTGTATATAAACGCGCCGCCGGAATTTTTATCTGTATCGCTTTGCGAAGATTTTGCCTGCTCAAACTGTGTCTCATAACCGTCCGCCGAAGAAATAAAATAGCCGGCAAAATTAGACTTGATGCTGCCGATTGATTTTATTTTTGATTTTAGCTGTGATTTTTCTTTTTCTAAGCATTCTATTTCCTCTTCGAAATTTATTTTTTCACCGTTCATTATACTTTTCATAATACGGCGTTCATTAATGGAGAACATTAAATCATTTAAAGAATTTTCCGCGTCTAAATATATTTTTTCATTTACTTTAAGCAGGAGCTTCTGTAAATTTAATTCTATTTTATTTGTTACCGCGTCATAGCTTATATTAAGGGTTTCCGCGGTTTCCTGTAAATATTTCAGCTGGTCTATTTTCTCCTCCAGCTGGCCTATTTTTTGATATTGCAATGTTTCTGATTCGTTTTTGAAGATGTTTGCTATAACGCCGTTTTTAGCAACCTTGCCTCCGTCTTCAACCAAATAAGACAAAACACCTTCTTTGCTGTTATATACATACGATTCGTTCCTTACTATAAATCCTGTAGTTTTGATCTTGTCAGTAATTTCAAACATATCTGCCGTTTCCAGCTGCAATGTATTAAACGCCGCGCCAAAAAACAAATAAATTATATACATAAAAATAAATGCCGAAACAGCTATCATCATAACCTTATTAAACACAATTTTCAACCTCTTTATAATCATCCATGTATATCCAATGTATATCGGGATCCTTTTTAAACCACGTGATTTGACGTTTCGCGTATCTTCTGGTTTGCATTTTTAACATTTCGATACATTCGTCCAGAGTTTTCTCCTTTTTAAAAAACGGTATAAGCTCTTTATATCCGATTGCCTGTACTGCTGTATCTCCTAATTTGCTAAAAATTGCTTTTGCTTCTTCTAGAAGACCTGAATCCATCATCTTGTCTACTCTGTTATTAATTCTATCATATAACAATTGTCGATTTCGGTAAGATAGCCCGATTTTTAAAACGCCGTAAATAGAATCTTTTGTTTTAGAACGATTGTTATGTTCCGTCATAGTAATGCCTGTAACTTGGTAAATTTCAATTGCCCTTATAATCCGTTTTGGGTTTTTTCCGCCCGCCAGACGTGACGCGCTCTCCGGATCAAAAGCTGCCAGCTTATCCAATAAGAAATCAAGACCTTTTTCCTCATGTAAACGGTAAAGCTCTGTACGAACGGATATATCGAAAGCATTTTCGGCAAAAGAAATATTTTGCAGCAATGAATCTACATAAAGGCCTGTACCACCTACAATTATAGGCTGTTTATTGCGGCTATAAATATCATGAATTTTTTCATGAGCAAGCTTTACGTAATCCGCTGCTGAAAACGCAACACCGGGATCCAAAAAGTCAATCAAATGATGGGGAATCAAGGCCATTTCCTCTTTTGTAGGTTTCGCTGTAGCGATTTGCATACCTTTATAAATCTGCATTGAGTCAGCTGAAACGATTTCTCCGTTCAATTTAGATGCCAAAGATATAGCAAATGCTGTTTTCCCGGAAGCTGTCGGGCCTACGACCGCGATCACAGGGATTTTGCTGTCCTCCAAAGAAATCACCCCTAATAAAATATATTGTACCTGCTTTCAATGAAAATTGCAAATAATTTTTAATTTTTAGAAGACATGTTAATGGTTCCGCTGACTTTTTTTAGAAAATTCAGCAGAACCATACCGGCATTTTATACTTAGGAACATAATAATTAAATAAAGGTACCCATAAGTTTGTTTGCCGCAAGCATGATGCCCAATTTGCCGCTATGAAAGTTTAAGCCCCCTTGAAGCCATACCGCAAAGGGAGGTCTTAAAGGTGCGTCCGCTGAAAGCTCTATGGAGGATCCTAAAGTAAAAGTACCCGCCGCCATAATAACTTTACATTCATAGCCCGGCATGTCCGAGGGTTCCGGAACAACAAAGCTGTCAACAGCGGAACCGCACTGTATGCCGCGGCAAAATTTAATCAGCTGTTCCTCATTTTTTAGTTTTATAGTTTGAATTATATCTGACCGTTCATCATTAAATTTCGGAGATACTTCAAACCCAAGACGCTCAAACAGAGATGCGGCGAAGACAGCTGTTTTCAAAGCTTCACCTGCCGCGTGAGGCCCGTGAAAGGCCCCCATAAATAATTCTCTGTTATGGTTAAATGTTGCCCCTATATCCTTTCCTGTCCCAGGGGTGGTGAGCCGGTAAGCACACATTTGGACCAAATCTTTTTTCCCCGCAATGTAGCCGCCTGACTGGGCGATTCCTCCCCCGGGATTTTTTATTAACGAACCGGCTATTAGATCTGCGCCAACAGAAAGAGGCTCCAAAGCTTCAACAAATTCGGCATAACAGTTGTCCAGCATGATAACAGCGGAAGAGGATTTGCTCCGTACCGTTTTTACAATCTCCGAAATCTCTTTACAAGTAAGTGAAGGACGCAGACTATATCCCCGGGAACGCTGCACATAAACCATTTTTACATCATCAGTAACGTTTTTAGCGACAGCGTTTAAGTTTACCTGTCCGTCATATTTTAAAGGTATCTCTTTATAGTTAACTAAAAAATCTTTTAAAGAACCGGGATAGCTTGAGTCTATGCCAATAACACCTTTGATAGTGTCATAGGGAACCCCTGTTACCGATAATATTGTGTCTTTTGGCCGCAGAACACCAAAAAGAGCGACTGTCAGCGCATGGGTGCCGCTGGCAAAGCTATGGCGGACCAGCGCGTCTTCCGCGTCAAAACAAAAGGCATACACTTCATCTAAAGCGTCGCGTCCTCTGTCACCGTAACCATAACCGGTACTGCCCGAGAAATGACTTTCGCTGATACCCGCTTTCTGAAAAGCCCTAATCATTTTTTGCTGATGATACTCCTGCCGGGTTTCTATTACCGAAAACGCTTCACCGCAAACATCGAGCGCGCTTTTTGACGCTTTTATTATCTTTTCATCAATATCAAAAAAAGGTATGTGTATTCATCTCCAGTCTAAGGATCTATGCTCCGTCATTTATAAAGAGTTTTTTCCAAAAAGGTTTTTTATCTTCTTTCCGGTTAAGATATGTAAATTCCTCATTATTTTTAAGCTTTGATAAAACAAACTGGATGCTTTTAATTAATGGCAGAAAATCCATATGTTTAATGTATTCCTGTCCGCATTTACTATAGTTCATAATATTATTAGAAATAGCAATCTCGCTTTTAAGCAGAGCTTCAAGCCACTCTATATCCCACTGATCAAAATGTGTTTTTGTTTTAAACTTGCTGCGGTAATTGTTTATCTCTTCCGTACCGCGTTTTAAATAGGGCAGGTGGTATTTCACCGCTGTCAGCATAAACTTTTCCCACAGAACCAGCTTCTTGTTGTTGTTAAATGGATCATAATTGTAGTTTACCTGTTCACATATGTCAATTCTTTTGCAGCCCTTGCAATCTTTCATAAAGTCACCTTCTAAGCGATAATAAAATTCTTATTTACTACTTGTATTTGAGGGCAGTCGTAGATTTCTTTTGGGATCATTTTTGAAGATAAACCTCGTATTTGAAGGTGTTTGATCAGTTCAGACTGTGACACATCGGTAATACCGTCTTTTTTCAAAACATTAACTACGATATCTTCAAAGCTTTTTAGCCGGCAGTCTTTTTTTACGATAATTCCTTTTTGATACCTGCGGTCACGGACATTCGGAGAAATGATTCGAAATTCTTTGCAGTAATTTCTGAGAACAGACTCCAATAAAAACCCATTCCAGCTATAGGCGCACGGAGGAAAATCATGATAATTGTCAATGCTGCCTATGGGATAGTATTCAGAATCCGATATCAATCTATTAATTTGGTTCGATACTTCATTTATTGCTGATTCCGAAATATGAAACTTATCTTTTTTTACATAATCATCTTCGGAAATCCTTAAAAAATCCTTTTCGAGTTCATAAAATACGGCATATACTGTACCTACCGCCCAGCCCAGTGATTCTACCAATTTGTTATACTCAAGATAGTTAAGTGATTCATCACATTTAAGCAGTGAACGCGCTATATTCGCAACGGTCAGTTCCTGTATATCGAATTTATCGGAAATAATATGAGGACGCTTAAATTTATATTGATTCCCGAAATAATAAGAGGCTATATAGTAAAGATTGTGAATATTTTTAATGCGGTTTCTCTCAAGCGTATCACCCAGCATTTCTGACGACTTGTAGTATAAAAGACTGTCTGTAGCGTAACCTCCATTCTTGTCTGTAAGCTCCTTTAATATATTTTCCAGTGTATTTAATTCATCATCAGAAAGATAAATATTGTCTATATGGTTAAATTCATTGTACTCCCACTGTATGAGCTCCGGCAAACGCATTGCGGTAAAAGCAATCACTACGCTGTTAATCCCCGGGATGGCTTCTTTAATTTCATCTTTAGTAACGGAGGACCCTTTGTTTAATATCAGTTCCGTTAAACGCATTTTTATATCGCACCGGTCCGATTCCTTTTTCACAAGCAGATCTCTTTCAAAAACAAATAAATCCGAATATAAATATTTAAGTGCCCCGTGTAAAAAATGAAAATTGTTTATATTTGTTTCTTTGTGCAGATTGTCTTTAAAATATTCAAAAATTTCACTGTAATAAAACGTGGTTTGATGGCTTTCTACAATAAAACTGCGGATTTCCTCAAAAAGTTCGAAATTATAATGGACTTTTTCTACAGGACAATACCGCCCCCGGCCGGATAAAATCATTGTGGAAGACAGCCTTGCGGTTAGTGCCCTGTTATTATCAGGAAGTATAATGCCCGGATAATATTGAGTAATAATCTGGCGCAGCTTATTCATATCTTTATTGGATTTATTTGAATCAAGTTTAATATCAAAAGGAAAAAACCTTCTTACCGCGTCACAGCAGGCACTTGCGAAATGCCTGTTTCCGCTTACCGCAAACTCGCCATAGAATTGGTATCCTGCTTGCTTTAAAAATTGTTTTATATCTTCTGTTTGTAAAAAATCTAAACCATTTTTTTGAAGAGAATCTTTTATCTCTTTTCTCATATAACTAAAATTTATGCTGGTTTTAGCAATATCATCAATAAATTGTTTCATTGCTTTTTCGATATTATCATTGAAAACTGATCTTAACACAAATTTATCGGCAAACTTGATATACTGCACATATTCCGATTGCTGCAGTACAAACCGGCAGCAATCCGCCATTTCATCTGATGTAAATAGCTGACGCAGCTGCTCATAGGAAAAAACAGGATTTTCGGGACAAATCAGCGTATCGGCAACAATATCCGCATAACGTCTCAAATGTATAGATAACCTTATTAAAATCTGCCTCACACGTTCACGTGTTACACCGATACTGTCTCCGATTTCTTTCAATGTTTGTCCACGGCACCGGTTTATCATAGCCGAGACCGAAACTTCATTTAAAGATTTCACCTGCATAACAAAATATTCGGCGGCAGTAATTTGGGGATATATGATTAATTCATCTGCTGTTTCTGACAAAATATCTCCTCCTATATCTTTAGAGCCTGTCCAAAAATTCTCCTTACGCTATATAGGCTTTAACGATTATTATCTTTATTATACCCAAAAGTCCCATCGATTGCAAACATTTTTTTCATATAAATTTGGCTGTTATACTCAGTCACGCATAAATTTTTCATACAGCTGCCGGGGATTTTTGAGAAACGGAGTATATTGCTTTTCTTAAAAATAAACTCAGCGGTGGACAGACAGACGACAATCTGATATAATTAACTGCATAACGGAGGTGTTAATATTGAATATTTGGCATGATATCTCAGAAGACCGCATTAAACCTGAAAGCTTCTTCGCAGTAATTGAAGTGGAGAAAAACAGCAAGATGAAATATGAATTGGATAAAGAGACAGGGGTATTGGTATTAGACCGGGTGCTGTATACCGCTACACATTACCCCGCGAACTACGGCTTTATTCCCCGTACATATGCCTCGGACAAAGACCCGCTGGATGTGCTGGTACTGTGCGCTAACCCTATTGTACCCATGTCATTGGTAAAGGTATATCCTATCGGAGCCATTGACATGATTGACGAGGGATATGCCGACGAGAAAGTCATTGCGATCCCTTATAGTGATCCCAGTTACAATTGCTATCACAGTATTAATGATTTGCCTGCCCATCTTTTTGAAGAAATGCGTCACTTTTTTATGGTATATAAAGCTTTGGAAGGCAAGACAACTACTGTGGTCAACCTGATGGACCGGGATAAAGCGGCCCAGCTGGTAAAAACCGCGATTGAACGTTATGAGGCGGAATTTAAGGAGGCATAAGAATATTGAAAAAACTGATGATTGGAAACGAGGCTGCCGCGCGGGGGATATATGAAGCGGGATGTGAAATTGTTTCAAGCTACCCCGGAACACCAAGCACTGAAATTACCGAATATGTAAGCAAATACAGCGGCGTTTATTCCGAATGGGCCCCAAATGAAAAGGTTGCGGCGGAAGTTGCCTTTGGCGCGTCACTGGCCGGTGCGCGCAGCTGCTGCTGTATGAAACATGTAGGGCTGAATGTAGCCGCCGACCCTCTCTTTACACTTTCTTATACCGGAGTGAACGGAGGAATGGTAATTGCCGTGGCGGATGATCCCGGTATGCATTCTTCTCAGAACGAACAAGATTCCCGGCATTACGCCATAGCATCCAAAATACCTATGGTAGAACCGTCAGATTCAGCGGAATGTTTAAATTTTATGAAACAGGCTTTTGAATTGTCAGAACAGTTTGACACGCCGGTTATATTCCGCACATGTACCAGAATTGCCCACTCCCAAAGCTTTGTGGAGTTAGGCGAAAAAGAAAATATACAAAAAAAAGAATATATAAAAAACCCGCAAAAATACATCATGATGCCGGGCAACGCAATTAAACGTCACCCATTGGTAGAGGAACGTATGCAAAAGCTTGCCGCTTTTGCCGAAACTACAAAACTGAATTCAGAAGAGGATAATAACAGCGAATTGGGTATAATCACAAGCGGTACATGTTATCAGTATGTTAAAGAAGTGTTTGGCGATACGGTTAATATATTAAAATTGGGACTTATACATCCTTTGCCGGTTCAAAAAATCGAAAATTTTGCCGCTAAAGTAAGCAGGCTGGTTGTTGTGGAAGAGCTGGATAATATAATTGAAGCCCACTGTAGATCCCTTGGTTTAACTGTGGAAGGCAAGAAACTTTTCGGATGGGTGGGTGAGCTTTCACAGCAAAAAATCGCGGCAGCCTTTGGATTGGCTGAAAAAGCGCACAATAAACTTGACGTTACCCTTCCTGTACGTCCGCCTGTTATGTGTGCGGGATGTCCGCACCGGGGAATTTTTTACACTCTTTCAAAATATAAAATAACCGTGCTGGGCGATATCGGATGCTATACGCTGGGTGCGCAGCAGCCTCTTTGCGCTATGGATTCTACTCTTTGTATGGGAGCCTCCGTTTCAGGCCTTCATGGATTTAACAAAGCCGCGGGAGCTAAGGGAGAATCAAAAAGCGTTGCTGTAATAGGTGATTCCACATTCATGCATTCCGGAATTACAGGATTGATCAACATCTCGTACAACGCATCTAATTCTACTGTTATTGTGCTTGACAACTCTATTACCGGAATGACAGGTCACCAGCATAACCCGTCCACCGGATTCAATATTAAGGGTGAACCGGCCACTCAGATTGATATCGAAGCGCTGTGTACGGCTTTGGGAATCGGCCGCGTAAGGGTGATTGATCCTTATGATCTGAAATTATGCCAGAAGGTCATTAGGGAAGAACTGGACGTTGAGGAACCTTCCGTGATTATTTCACGCAGGCCCTGCGTATTGCTTAAAAGCTTTAAACCCGCGTCACCGCTGAAAATCAATGGCGATAAGTGTACAGGCTGCAAAAGCTGTATGAAGCTTGGCTGCCCGGCAATTAATATCTCTTATAAATCTTTAAGCACAGAAAAACAAGAAAACGGCTCTGAGGGGTTTTCTGGCTTGTCGGGTTCCAACTTTGGTATAAATAAGGGCAAAGCGCTGATTGACAGGACATTATGTGTGGGCTGTGGAATTTGCAGCCAGCTGTGTGCTTTTAACGCTATTGAAAGTGAGGCGGAATAAATATATGGAAACGATAAGTATTATAATCGCGGGTGTAGGCGGACAAGGCTCACTTTTGGCAGGCAGATTATTAGGCACACTGTTTATGAACGAGGGTTATGACGTAAAAGTATCTGAGGTACATGGCATGAGCCAGCGGGGCGGATCTGTAATTACCTGTGTGCGTTTCGGTCAAAAAGTTTTTTCTCCTATTATAGAAACCGGTGAAGCGGATTATATAGTTTCGTTTGAAAAGCTGGAGGCCGCGCGCTATACAGATAAATTAAAGCCGTCGGGAATTATGATCACCAATACACAGCAAATCGACCCTATGCCGGTAATTACCGGAGCAGCACAGTACCCAAAAGATATTTTAGATGATGTACAAAAAGCGGGTATCCGGGTAGATGCCATAGACGGCTTATCATTGGCTGTACGGGCAGGTTCAGTTAAATCAGTAAATGTAGTGATGCTGGGACGTCTGGCCAGATACATGTCTGTTCCGAAAGAAAAATGGATACAGGCTCTTGAACAGGTACTTGCCCCTAAGCTTATAGAATTGAATAAAAAAGCCTTTAACTTAGGGTTTGATTTTCATGGTAGTGATAGGTATTGACCCGGGGTATGCGATTGTGGGGTATGGCGCGGTTGAGCCCGCAGGGAATTGGTATAGACCTATAGGGTTCGGAGCTGTTACAACACCGGCGGAGATGGATTTTAATGAGCGTTTGCAGGTAATATACGATAAATGTGTTTATATTATTGAAAAAGTTAAGCCCGACGCGTTTGCGATTGAAAAATTATTTTTTCACTCAAATCAAAAAACAGCTATTATGGTAGCCCAGGCAAGGGGTGTAATTTTATTGTCTGCTCAAAAACAGAGTGTGCCTATATTCGAATATACACCCCTTCAAGTCAAAACAGCTGTGACAGGGTACGGACGCGCAAAAAAAAATCAGGTGATGGAAATGACTAAACGGCTGCTGCGGCTTTCAGAAATACCTAAGCCTGATGACGCGGCGGACGCGCTGGCGGTAGCTATTTGCCATATGCATGCTGTGAAAGGGAAAAGAACATGATATATTCATTAAAGGGCAATGTAATACATATGGAAACAGGCGCTATAGTTGTAGAATGCGGCGGGGTAGGGTTTAGGTGCCAGACAACGCAAAATACACAGCGTGATGTCCAAATCAACGCGCCGGTTTTTTTATACACACATTTAAATGTTCGTGAAGATGCCATGGAGCTGTTTGGCTTTTCATCTGATCTGGAATTAAACCTGTTTAAAAGTTTAACCAGTGTCAGCGGAGTTGGGCCGAAAGCCGCTTTGGCAATTTTATCCGTACTGACACCGGAACAGGTGTCAGCATCTATCGCTTCGGGAGATACAAAATCTATAACACGCGCCCCGGGAGTAGGTTCTAAACTGGCACAGCGTATTATTCTTGAATTAAAAGATAAGGTTGGATCTGTGGCTTCCGGCGGCAAAACGGGAAATCAAACAGAAACACTTCCTTTAGGTTTGGCAGCTGATAACGCGGCTAAAGCTATGGAAGCGTTGATGGTTTTAGGATATACACCGGCAGAAGTATTGCCGGTACTGTCGGGCCTTGATAGTGCAATGATGGTAGAACAGCTGATTGGTCAGGTATTAAAAAGAATGTAATTATGGGCGCCTCCGAAAACTCATTGCCACAACATCACGACGATCTTCATTGGTCATTTTTCACAAAAATCCTTGTTAATACACAGAGTATTGCCTCGAATTTTTGTGCAAAAGCACCAAGCCAATTTG
>JGI20171J29575_12612046_pt1 | contig 11240 bp, 1 predicted proteins | sample TergutNc150P4_FD_29575 | JGI IMG/M metagenome (IMG submission 29575)
AATAGGCCAAGAACGTTAGAGCCTCTAAATTAATAAGGCGAAAATCTTAGGGTCTCTAAAGGAATAGGCCAGGACAGTTAGAGTCTCTAATTTAATAAGACAAATCATTTAGAGATTTAAACGAATAGGCCAGGAGAATTAGTCTCTAAATTAATAAGACGAAAATTTAGAGTCTCTAAAGTAATAAGCCAGGACAGTTAGAGTCTCTAAATTAAAAAGGCGAAAAATTTAGTGTCTCTAAAGGAATAGGCCAGGACAGTTAGAGTCTCAAAATTAATAAGGCGAAAACCTTAGGGTCTCTAAAGGAATAGGCCAGGAAAGTTAGAGTCTCTAAATTAATAAGGCGAAACTCTTAGAGTCTCTAAAGTAATAGGCCATGACAATTAGTGTCTCTAAATTAATAAGGCGAAACTCTTAGAATTTCTAAATGAATAGGCCTGGACAGTTACAATCACTAAATTAATAAGGCGAAACACTTAGAGTCACTAAAGGAATAGGCTAGGACATTTAGCGTCTCTAAATTAATAAGGCGAATATCCTAGAATCTCTAAATGAGTAGGCCAGGACAATTAGAGTCTCTAAATTAATAAGGCGAAACTCTTAGTGTCTCTAAAGCAATAGACCAAGAGAATTATAGTCTCTAAGTTAATAAGGCGAATCTCTTTGGGTCACTAATGAAATAGGGCAGGACATTTAGTGTCTCTAAATTAATGAGGCGAAACTCTTAGAGTCTCTAAAGGAATAGGCCAGTAAAGTTAGAGTAACAAAATTAATAAAGCGACTCTCTTAGATTCGCTAAAGGAATAGCTCAAGAGTGTTAGAGACTGAAAATAAATAAGGCGAAAATCTTAGAGTCTCCAAAGGAATAGGCCAGGACAGTTAGTGTCTCTTACATAATAAGGCGAATCTCTTTGAGTCTGTAAAGGTATAGGCCAGGAGATTTATAGTCTCTAAATTAATAAGACGAAAATCTTAGAGGCTCTAAAATAATAGACCAGGACAATTAGTGTCTCTAAATAATAAGACGAAATTCTTAGAGTCTCTATGGAATAGGCCAGGACAGTTAGAGTCTCTAAATTAATAAGGCGAAAATCTTTGAGGCTCTAAAAAAAAAGACCAGGAATGTTAGAGTATCTAAATTAATAAGGCGAAACACTTAGTCTCTAAAGGAATAGACCAGGACAGTTGGAGTATCTAAATTAATGAGGCGAAAGTCTCAGTCTCTAAAGGAATAGTGCAGGACAGTTAGGGGCTCTAAATGAATAAGGCGAATCTAATAGAGTCTCTAAAAGAATAGGCCAAATCAGTTAGAGTCTCTAAATTAATAAGGCGATACACTTAGTGTCTCTAAAGGAATAGGCCAGGAGAGTTAGTGTCTCCAAATTTATAAGGCGAAACACTTAGAGTCTCTAAAGGTATGTCAGGACTGTTAGAGTCTCTAAAAAAATAAGACGAAACACTTAGAATCTCTAAAGGAATAGGCCAGGACTGTTAGTGTCTTTAAACTAATAAGGCGAAACTCTTAGAGTCTCTAAAAGTATAGGCCAGGAGAATTAGAGTCTCTAAATTTATAAGGCGAAACTCTTAGAGTCTCTAAAGGAATAGGCCAGGACAGTTAGATTATCTAAATTAATAAGGCGAAAGTTTCAGTCTCTAAAGGAATAGTGCAGGAAAGTTAGGGGCTCTAAATTAATAAGGCGAATCACTTAGAGTCTCTAAAGAAATAGGCCAGGGCAGTTAGAGTCTCTAAAATAATAAGACGAAACCTTACGGTCTCTAAAGGAATAGGACAGGACAGTTAGTTTCACTAAATTAATAAGTCGAAACATTTAGAGTCTCTAAAGGAAAAGGCCAGGAGTGTTAGAGACTCTAAATTAATAAGGCGAAACTCTTAGAGTCTCTAAAGAAATAGGCCAGGTCTGTTAGAGTCTCTAAATTAATAAGGCGAAACCCCTAGATTCTCTAAAGGTTTAAGCCAGGACAGTTAGGGTCTCTAAATTAATAAGGCGAAAATCTCAGTCTCTAAAGAATAGTGCAGGACAGTTAGGGGCTCTAAATGAATAAGGCGAAAAATTTAGAGTCTCTAAAGTAATAGGCCAGTTCTGTTAGGGAATCTGAATTAATAAGTAGAAAGTCTTAGGGTCTCTAAAGGAACAAGCCAGGAGAGTTAGAGTCTCTATATTAATAGCGCGAAAATATTATAGTCTCTAAAGGAATAGGCCAGGACTGTTAGAGTCTCTAAATTTAAAATTCGAAACTCTAGAGTCTATAAGGTTATAGGCCAGGAGAGTTAGAGTCTCTAAATTTGTAAGGCGAAACATTTGTGATCTCTAAAGGAATAGGCTAGGAGGTTTAGAGTCTCTAAATTAATAAGGCGAAACACTTAGAGTCTTAAACGGAATAGGCCAGGACAGTTAGAGTCTCTATATTACTAAGGCGAAACACTTAGAGTCTCTAAAGGAATTGGCCAGGACATTTAGGGTCTCTAAATTAATAAGGTGAAACAATTAGAGTCTCTAAAGGAATAGGCCAAGGCATTTAGTCTCTCTAAATTAATAAGGCGAAACATTAGGGACTCTAAAGTAATAGGCCAGGACAATAAGGTCTCTAAATTAATAAGGCGAAAGACTCAGTCTCTAAATGAATAGTGAAGGGCAGTTGGGTCTCTAAATGAATAAGGCGAACTCTTAGAGTCTCTAAAGAATTAGGCCAGGACTGTTAGGGAATCTAAATTAATAAGGCGAAAGACTTAGAGTATCTAAAGAAACAAGCCAGAAGAGTTAGAGTCTCTATATTAATAGCGCGAAAATATTAGTCTCTAAAGGAATAGGCCAGGAATGTTAGAGTCTCTAAATTAAAAAGTCGAAACTCTAGAGTCTCCAAGGTTATAGGCCAGGATAGTTAGAGTCTAAATTTGTAAGGCAAAACACTTGAGATCTCTAAAGTAATAGGCTAGGAGGGTTAGGGTCTCTAAATTAATAAAGCGGAAATCTTAGAGTCTCAAAAGGGATAGGCCAGGAAATTTAGAGTCTCAAAATTAATAAGGCGAAACACTTAGAGTCTCTAAATGAATAGGCCAGGACAGTTAGGGTCTCTAAAATTAATAAGGTGAAACACTTAGTGTCTCTAAAGGAATAGGCCAAGACAGTTAGAGGGTCTAAAATAATAAGGCGAAACACTTAGAGTCTCTAAAGTAATAGGCCAAGACAGTTAGATTCCCAAATTAATAAGGCGAAACACTTAGGTTCTCTAAAGTAATAGGCCAGGACAGTTAGAGTCTCTAAATTAATAAGGCGAAACACATTCAGTCTCTAAAGTTTAGGCCAGAACGTTTAGATTATCTAAATTAATAAGGTGAAAATCTTACAGTCTCTAACGGAATAGGCCAGGACAGTTAGTTTCTCTAATTAATAAGGCGAAACGCTTAGAATCTCTAAAGGATTAGGCCAGGACAGTTAGAGTCCCTAAATTAATAAGGCGAAACACTTAGAGTCTCTAAAGGAACAGGCCAGGACAGTTAGAGTCTCTAAACTTATAAGGCGAAACCCTTAGAGTCTCTAAAGGAATAGTGCATGGCAGTTAGGGGCTCTAAATTATTAAGGCGAAACACTTAGATTCTCTAAAGGAATAGGCCAGGACAATTAGAGTCTCTAAAATTATAAGGCGAAACTCTTAGAGTCTCTAAAAGAATAGGCATGGAGAGTTAGTGTCTCTAAATTGGTATGTCGAAAGTCTTAGAGTCTTTAAAGAATAAGCCAGGAAAGTTAGGGTCTCTAAATGAATAAGGCGAAACTCTTAGAGTCTCTAAAGGAATAGGCCAGGACAGTTAGAGTCTATAATTTAATAAGGCGAAACTCTTAGTGTCTCTAAAGGAATAGGCCTGGATATTAAGAGTCTCTAAATTAATAAGGCGAAACACTTTGTGTCTCTAAAGGAATAGGCCAGGAGTGTTAGAGTCTCTAAATTAATAAGGCCAAGACATTAGAGTCTCTAAAGGATTAGGCCAGGACAGTTAGAGTCTATAAATTAATAACGTGAAACTGTTAGAGTCTCTAAAGGAGTAGGCCAGGACTGTTAGGGTAGCTAAATTAATAAGGCGAAACTCTTAAATTCTCTAAAGGAATATTCCAGGACAGTTAGAGTCTCTAAATTAATAAGGCGAAAATCTTAGAGTCTCTAAAGGAATAAGCCAGGACAGTTAGTCTCTAAATTAATAAGGCGAAAATTTTAGAGTCTCTAAAAGAATAGGCCAGGGCAGTTAATGTCTCTAAATTAATAAGGCGAAACTCTTAGATTTTTTAAATGTATAGGCCAGGACAGTAAGGGTCTCAAAAGTAATAGGGCGAAAATTTTAGAGTCTCTAAACAATAGGCCAGAACCATTAGAGCCCCTAAATTAATAAGGCGAAAATCTGAGGGTCTCTAAAGAATAGGCCAGGACAGTTAGAGTCTCTAAATTAATAAGGCAAAATTCTTAGAGTCTCTAAAGTAATAAGACAGGACAGTTAGTGTCTCTAAATTAAGGACAGTTAGATTTTCTAAATTAATAAGTCGAAACACTTAGAGTCTCTAAAGGAACAGCCCAGTACTGTCAGAGTCTCCAAATTAATAAGGCGAAAATATTAGAGTCTGTAAAGGAAGAGGACAAGACAGTTAGAGACTCTAAATTAATAAAGCGAAACTCTTAGAGTCTCTTAAGCAATAGGCCAGGACTGTTAGAGTCTCTAAATTAATAAGGTGAAACACTTAGAGTCTCTAAAGGAATAGGCCAGGACAGTTAGAGTCTCTAAATTAATAACGCGAAAGACTCAGTCTTTAAAGGAATAGCGCAGGATATTTAGGGGCTCTAAATTAATAAGGCGAAAATCTTAGAGTATCTAAAGTAACAGGCCAAGACAGTTAGAGCCTCTAAATTAATAAGGCGAATTACATAGAGTCTCTAAAAGAAAAGGCCAGGACAGTTAGAGTCTCTAAATTAATAAGGCGAAAAACTTAGAGTCTCTAAATTAATAGGACAGGACAGTTAGAGTCTCTAAATTAAAAAGGCGAAAGTCTCAGTCTCTAAAGGAATTGTGCAGGACAGTTAGGATCTCTAAACTAATAAGGCGAAACACTTAGAGTCTCTAAAGGAATAGGCCAGGACTGTTAGAGTTTCTAAATTAATAAGGCGAACAATTAGAGTCTCTAAAGGCATAGGCCAGGACAGTTAGTGTCTCTAAATTAATAAGGCGAAACTATTAGAGTCTCTAAAGGAATAGGCTAGGACAGTTAGAATCACTAAATTAATAAGGCGAAACTCTTAGAGTCCCTAAAGGCAAAGGACAGGACAGTTAGGTTCTCTAAATTAATAAGGCGAAAACCTTAGAGTCTCTAAAGGAATAGGCTAGGATTGTTAGAATCTCTGAATTAATAAGGCGAAACACTTAGAGTCTCTAAAGGCAGAAGCCAGGACAGTTAGAGTCTCTAAATCAATAAGGCGAAACTCTTAGAATCTCTAAAAGTATAGGCTAGTACAGTTATTGTCTCTAAATTATTAAGGCGAAACTCTTAGAGTCTCTAAATGGAAAGGCCAGGACAGTTAGAGTCTCAAAATTAATAAGGCGAAATTCTTAGAGTCTCTAAAGGAATAGGCCAGGACAGTTAGATTATCTTAATTAATAAGGCGAAACAATTAGAGTCTCTAAAGAACAGGCCAGGACTCTTAGAGTCTCTAAATTAATAAGACGAATCTCTTAGAGTCTCTAAAGGAATGGGCCAGGACATTTATACTCTCTAAATTTATAAGGCGAAACTCTTTGTGTCTCTAAAGGAATAGGCCAGGAGAGTTAGAGTCTCAAAATTCTAAAGGCGAAACTCTTAGATTCTCTAAAGCAATAGGCCAGGAGAGTTAGAATCTTTAAATTAATAAGGCGAATCTCTTAGAGTCTCTAAAGCAGTAGGCCAGGACTGTTAGCGTCTCTAAATTAATAAGGCGAAAATCTTAGAGCCTGTAATTGAATAGGCCAGGACTGTTAGTGTCTTTAAATTAATAAGGCGAATGACTCAGTCTCTAAAGTAATAGTGCAGGACAGTTAGTAGTTCTAAATTAATAAGGCGAAACTCTTAGATTCTCTAAAGGAATAGGCCAGGACCGTTAGAGTCTCTAAATTAATAAGGCGAAAATCTTAGGTTCTCTAAAGGAATAGGCCAGGAATGTTGGGAATCTAATTTAATAAGGCGAAAGGCTTTGTTTCACTAAAGGAACAAGCCAGGACCGTTAAAGTCTCCATATTAATAGCGCGATATTATTATAGTCTCTAAGGGAATAGGCCAGGAAAGTTACGGTCTCTAAATTAAAAAATCGAAACCCTAGAGTCTCTAAAGTTATAGGCCAGGGGAGATAGAGACTCTAAATTTTTAAGGCCAAACTCATGTGATCTCTAAAGAAATAGGCTAGGAGGGTTAGAGACTCTAAAATAATAAGGCGAAACACTTTGAGTCTCTAAACGAATAGGCCAGGATTGTTAGAGTCTCTACATTATTAAGGCGAAATTCTTAGAATCTCTAAAAGATGAGGCCAGGACAATTACAGTTTCTAAATTAATAAGGCGAAACACTTAAGAGTCTCTAAAGGAATAGGCCAGGACAGTAAGAGTCTCAAAATTAATAAGGCGAAAATCTTAGTGTCTCTAAAGGTATAGGCCAGGAACTTTACAGCCTCTAAATTAAAAAGGTGAAAATCTTAGGGTCTCTAAAGGTATAGGCCAAGAGTGTTAGAGTCTCTAAATTAATAAGGTGAAGCTTTTGGAGTCTCTAAACCAATAGGCCAGGAGAGTTAGAGTCTCTAAATTAATAAGAAGGAACACTTAGAGTCTCTAAAGGAATAGGCCAGGACAGTTAGTGTCTCCAAATTAATAAGGCGAAAATTTTAGAGTCTCCAAACAATACGCCAGGACAGTTAGAGTCTCAAAATTAATAAGGCGAAAAACTTAGAGTCTCTAAAGAAATAGGCCAGGACAGTTAGTTTCTCTAAACTAATAAGGCGAAACACTTAGAGGCTCTAAAGTAATAGGCGAGGAAAGTTAAGGTCTCTAAATTAATAAGGCGAAACTTTAAGAATTCCTAAAGAAATATGCTAGGACCGTTAGAGTCTCTAAATTAATAAGGCGAAACACTTAGAGTCTCTAAAAGGATAGGCCAGGACAGTTAGAGTCTCTAAAGTAATAAGGCGAAACACTAAGAGTCTCTAAAGGAATAGGCCAGAAAAGTTAGCGTCTCTAATTTAATAAGGCGATACTCTTAGAGTCTCTAAAGGAATAGGCCAGGACTGTTAGAGTAACTAAATTAATAAAGCGAAAATATTAGATTCGCTAAAGGTATAGGTCAGGAGAGTTAGAGACTCTAAATTAATAAGGCGAAAGTCTCAGTCTCTAAAGGAATAGGGCAGGAATCTTAGTGTCTCTAAATTAATAAGGCTAAACGCTTAGAGCCTCTAAAGGAATAGGCCAGGACAGTTAGGGTCTCTAAATTAATAAGGCTAAATTCTTAGAGTCTCTAAATGAATAGTCCAGGACAGTTAGAGTCTCCATAATAATAAGTCGAAACACTTAGAGTCTCTAAATGAATAGGCCAGGACAGTTAGAGTCTCTAAATTAATAAGGCCAGCCTCTTAGAGTCTCTAAAGTTATAGGCCATGAGAGTTAGAGTCTCTAAATTAATAAGGCGAAAGACTTAGGGTCTCTAAAGGAAAAGGCCAGGAGTGTTAGCGGCTCTAAATTAATAAGGCCAAACCCTTAGAGTCTCTAAAGGAATAGGCCAGTATAGTTAGTGTCTCTAAATTAATAAGGCGAAAATTTGGAGTCTCTAAAGGAATAGGCCAGGAGATTTACAGTAGCTAAATTAATATGGCGAAACTCAAAGAGTCTCTAAAGTATTAGGCCAGGAGGGTTAGAGTCTGTAAATTAATAAGGCGAAAATTTTAGTGTCTCTAAAGAATAGGCCAGGACATTTAGTGTCTCTAAATTAATAAGGCGAAAGTCTTAGAGTCTCTAAAGGAATAGGCCAGGAGTGTTAGTGTCTCTAAATTAATAAGGCGAAAATCTTAGAGTCTCTAAAGGAATATGCCAGGACAGTTAGAGTCTCTAAATTAATAAGACGAAACACTTAGAGTCTCTATAGGAATAGGTCAGGACAGTTAGAGTGTCTAAATTAATAAGGCGAAAATCTTAGAGTCTCTAAAGGAATAGGCCAGGAGTGTTAGGGTCTCTAAATGAATAAGGCGAATCTCTTAGGGTCTTTAAATTAATAGGCCAGGAAAGTTAGGGTCTCTATATTAATAAGACGAAACACTTAGAGTCTCTAAAGGAATAGGTCAGGACAGTTTGTCTCTAAATTAATAAGGCGTAACTCTTAGAGTCTCTAAAGAATAGGCCAGGACAATTAGAGTCTCTAAATGAATAAGGCGAAACTCTTAGAGCCTCTAAAGAAATAGGCCAGAACAATTAGTGTCTCTAAATTAATAAGGCGAATTTCTCAGTCTCTAAAGGAATAGTTTAGGACAGTTACGGGCTCTAAATGAATAAGGCGAAACTCTTAGAGTCTCCAAAGAAAAAGGCCAGGACTGTTAGGGAATCTAAATTAATAAGGCGAAAGTCTTAGTGTCTCTAAAGGAACAAGCCAGGAGAATTAGTGTCTCTATATTAATAGAGCGTAAATATTATAGTCTCTAAAGGTATAGGCAAGGATATTTAGAGTCTCGATTTTAAAAATTCGATACTCTAGGTTCTCTAACGTTATAGGCCAGGAGAGATAGAGTCTCTAAATTTGTAAGGCAAAACACTTGTAATCTCTAAAGGAATAGGCTAGGAGGGTTAGAGTCTCTAAATTAATAAGGCGAAACACTTAGAGTCTCAAAAGGATTAGGCCAGGACAGTTAGAGTCTCTAAATTAATAAGGCGAAACACCTAGAGTCTCTAAAGGAATAGGCCAGTAGAGTTAGGGTCTCTAAATTAATAAGGTGAAACACTTAGAGTCTCTAAATGAATAGGCCAAGAGAGTTAGAGTCTCTAAATTAATAAGGCGAAGCTCTTAGGGTCTCTAAACGAATAGGCCAAGATTGTTAGGTTCTCTAAATTAATAAGGCGAAACTCTTATAGTCTCTAATGTAATAGGCCAGGAGTGTTAGAGTCTCTAAATTAATAAGTCGAAACTCTTAGAGTCCCTATAGGAATAAGCCAGGACAGTTAGTGTCTCTAAATTAATAAGGCGAAACACTTAGATTCTCTAAACGAATAGGCCAGGAGAGTTAGAGATTCTAAAATAATAAGGCGAAACACTTAGAGTCTCTAAAGTAATAGGCCAGGACAATTAGTGTCTCTAAATTAATAATTCGAATCTCTTAGAGTCTCTAAAGGAATAGGCCAGGACAATTAGAGTCTCTAAATTAATAAGGCGAAACACTTAGTGTCTCTAAAGGAATAGGCCAAGAGAATTATAGTCTCAAAATTAATAAGGCGAATCGCTTAGAGTCTCTAAAGAAATAGGCCACGACAGTTAGAGTCTCCAAATTAATAAGGCGAAACTCTTAGAGTCTCTAAATTAATAGGCCAGGACCGTTAGAGTAACTAAATTAATAAAGCGAAACACTTAGATTCGCTAAAGAATTAGGTCAGGAGTGTTAGAGACTGTAAATTAATAAGGCGAAACTCTTAGAGTCTCTAAAAAATAGGCCAGGACAGTTTGTGTCTCTAAATTAATAAGGCGGATCTCTTAGAGTCTCTAAAGGAATAGGCCAGGAGAGTTAGAGACTCTAAATTAATAAGGCGAAAATCTTAGAGTCTCTAAAGGAATAGGCCAGGACATTTAGGTTCTCTAATTAATAAGGCGAAAGTCTTAGAGTCTCTAAGGAATAGGCCAGGAGGGTTAGAGTCTCTAAATGAAAAGGCGAAACCCTAAGAGGCTCTAAAAGAATAGACCAAGGCAGTTAGAGTCTCTAAAATAATAAGGCGAAAAACTTAGGTTCTCTAAAGAAATAGACCAAGAGGTTAGTGTCTCAAAATTAATAAGGCGAAAGTCTCAGTCTCTAAAGGAATAGTGTAGGACAGTTAGGGACTCTAAATGAATAAGGCGAAACACGTAGTGTCACTAAAAGTATAGGCCAGAAGAGTTAGATTCTCTAAATTAATAAGGCGAAACTCTTTGACTCTCTAAAGGAATAGGCCAGGGCTGTTAGTGTCTCTAAATTAATAAGGCGAAAGTCTTAGTGTCTCTAAAGGAATAGGCCAGGAGAGTTAGGGTCTCTAAATTAATGAGGCGAAAATCTTAGAGTCTCTAAAGGAGTAGGCCAGGACGGTTAGAGTCTATAAATTAATAAGGCGAAAGTCTCAGTCTCTAAAGGAATTGTGCAGGACAGTTAGGGGCTCTAAATGAATAAGGCGAAAGACATAGAGTCTCTAAAGGAATAGGCCAGGACAGTTAGTCTCTAAATTAATAAGGCGAAACTCTTAGGGTATCTAAAGGAATAGGCCAGGACTGTTAAAGAAACTAAACTAATGAGGCGAAAGTCTTAGGGTCTCTAAAGGAACACGCCAGGACAGTTAGAGGCTCTATATTAATAGCGCGAGAATATTAGAGTCTCTAAAGGAATAGGCCAGGTCAGTTAAAGTCTCAAAATTAAAAAGTCGAAAGTCTAGAGACTCTAAAGTTATAGGCCAGGAGATTTAGGGTCTCTAAATTTGTAAGGCGAAACTCATGTGATCTCTAAGGAATAGGCTAGGAGCGTTACAGTCTAAAAATTAATAAGGCGAAACACTTAGAGTCTCAAAAGTTATAGGCAAGTACATTTAGAATCTCTAAATTAATAAGGCGAATACTTTAGAGTCTCTAAAGGAAGAGGCCAGGACAGTTAGGGTCTCTAAAGGAATTGTGCAGGAAAAGTAGGGGCTCTAAATGGATAAGGCGGATCTCTTAGAGTCTCTAAATGTATAGGCCTGGACAGTTAGAGTCTCTAAATTAATAAGGCGAAACACTTAGAATCTCTATAGGTATAGGCCAGGACAGTTAGAGTCTCTAAATTAATAAGGCGAAAACTTAGAGGCTCTAAAGGAATAGGCCAGGAGAGTTATTGTCTCTAAATTAGTAAGGCGAAACCCTTAGAGTTTCTAAAGGAATAGGTCAGTACAGTTAGAGTCTCTAAATTAATAAGGCGAAAGTCTCAGTCTCTAAAGGAATAGTGCAGGACAGTTAGGAGCTCTAAATTAATAA
>JGI20171J29575_12612045_pt1 | contig 11239 bp, 10 predicted proteins | sample TergutNc150P4_FD_29575 | JGI IMG/M metagenome (IMG submission 29575)
GAGCTGACAATTACTTATTAGCCTCTTTAGATGATATCGCATGGCTATTAAATATCAGAGGAAACGATATCCCCTATAATCCAGTTGTTGTGAGCTTTTTTTTAATGGATAAAGAAGATGCATATCTATTTGTAGATGAGAAAAAAATATCAAGCGAGGTTTTTGAAGCTCTAGAAAAAGCAGGAATTAAGTTAGAAGAATATGATAAAATATACGATAAAGTAAGCAAGATAAATTTTGGATCTATTCTTTTTGATAAAGCGAAGATAAATTGCAAACTTGGCTTTTCAATAAATGATGATGTAAAAAAAATCATCCAAAGGAATATAACCACAGATATGAAGGCAATTAAAAATGAAGTCGAAATAGAAAATTTAAAACGCTCTCAGATAAGAGATTGTGCTGCCTTGGTGAAGTTATTTTCTTATCTTGATAGGAATATTGAAACTAAAAACCTAACAGAGCTAGATATTGCTGAACTTTTACTTAAATTTAGAAGTGAAGGGGAAAACTTTGTTGAATCAAGTTTCGAAACAATAGCAGGATATATGGAAAATGGAGCTCTTGCGCATTATCAAGCGACAGAAGAAAAATACAGCGTACTTTTGCCTAAAGGGTTTTTGCTCATAGATTCAGGTGGACAGTATTATGATGGAACGACAGATATAACGAGGACTATTTCTCTAGGGGAAATAACAGATGAAATGAAAAAGGATTTTACATATGCACTTAAAGCTCTGATCAATCTTTCAAGAGTAAAATATTTAAAGAACATATCAGGAATATCTCTTGATATGATGGCGAGATCAGTTTTATGGAATGAAGGAATAGATTATAAACATGGTACTGGTCATGGGCTAGGATTTTTCTTAAATGTTCATGAGGGACCTCAAAATATCTCATATAAGGCAGATCAAACAGTTTATTTTAAACATGGAATGATTACGACAAATGAGCCAGGTATTTATAGAGAAGGGGAGTATGGAATTAGGCATGAAAATGATATGCTCACAGTTGAAGATTTTAAAAACGAATATGGTGATACTTTTATGAAATTTGAAACTCTAACCTATTGTCCTTTTGACACTAAATGCATCGACAAACGATATCTTAATTTAGAGGAAATAAACTGGATTAATGATTATCATAAAAAGACTTTTAAGCTTTTAAGTCCACTGCTTCAAAATGAGGATTTAGAATGGCTTAAAGGAGCTACAAAAGAAATATAATGACTAAAGAAATCAAATGTGAAAATTTAGACGATGCAGTTTTAATCGATGTTAGAAGTCCTAAAGAGTATAGCGAAGCTCACATTACAAATGCTATTAATCTACCTATATTGACTGATGAAGAAAGAGCACATGTTGGGTATGTTTATAAAAATGCTAATCCTGAAGAAGCGAAGCTATTAGCTGTAAAATATGGATCAAATAAGGTTTCAGATATATTTCAAAAATTCGTATCATTGTATAGCAATAATAAAAAGATAATATTTTATTGTGCAAGGGGAGGAATGAGAAGTGAGGTAATCGCATCTATAATCGATTCTCTTGGCTATAAAGTGTATAAATTAGAGGGTGGTTTTAAAGCTTACCGTAATTTCATAGTAAATTCTTTACCAAGAGTAAATGAAGATGTTAAATATATAGTGTTGCATGGTAAAACTGGTGTAGGTAAGACCAAACTGCTTAATAAGCTTAAACATTTAAATTACGATGTACTCAATCTCGAAGAGGGAGCAAACCATAGAGGATCTATTCTCGGTTCTGTTGGTCTTGGAAAGAGCAATTCCCAAAAGTATTTTGAAACATATATATATGAAAATTTAAAGAATAGGAAAAATAATCTTGTGTTTGTTGAGGATGAGAGCAAGAGGGTTGGGAATGCTTTTATACCAGATTCAGTGGCGAATTCCATGAAAAATGGCTATCATATACTAATTGAGATGCCGATGGAAGAGAGGATTAGAATATTAAAAGATGAATATTTAGGATTTGAAAATGTAAATGAGGAAATTAAGGAATGCATTTTACAATTGGATAGACGTTTAGGTAAAAATTTCATTGACAAGTTAAGCGAATTATTAGATAAAAAAAATTATGACGAGCTTGCTCAGATCTTAAATGAAAAATACTATGATCCCTTATATGAAAAGAGCATAAAACAATATGAGTTTGATTTGATACTTCATGTAAATTCCATTGAAAAAGCGTTAAGTGATATAATAGAATTTTTTAATAAAATAAAAGAAATTAAACCTGGATATATCAAATGAATTAAACCAGGTTTACATCTTTGTTTGCAAGTAAAAATTTTCTAGAATATTCAACCATTAAAAATAAATCTGGAATCTTCTTTATGTTTATTTTAATGATTAAGTCATGCTTTGATTGTATATATAGGATATTTTCTTCAATAAATAGTTTATTTATATCTATGAATTTAATTTTAATATCTTGAAAAATATAACTATCTTTTGAAATGCTTATAGGTCCAAATTTTACCATACCATTTTCATTTAAAATAGTGTTTAATTTATTTAAATTATGCTTATTAAATACTTGATTTATATCCTCATATAAATGCTTAAAATTATTTATTAATCCACTTTTTAATACAATTCTTCTTCCATCGAAGGTAAGGATTTTCAAAGAAACATCAGTATTTTTTGAACCTACAGTAACTAAGTATTTATCGGAAAGATTATAATATTTAAAAGTATCGTAATATATGTTTTTTATATTCTCTATTGGGTACTTAAAATTAAAACCAATGATTTTATATACAAATCCTCGCTCATATACAGAGAAGCTCTTTGTCAAATTTAAAAGATGAAAAAAAATAATTAAAATTGAAATAATAGAAATAATGGATAAAATCAAAATGTGAAACAAAATACTAGATTTATTTTGAGTTTTATTATATATATCTATGGTATAGTATATTATAAATGATAAAATGGAACCTATACCAATAATAAATATTAAAGATAAATTTCTTTTATATGTATAGGATCTAATCAATTTTCCAAAAGCTCTAAACATAAATGTACCTCATTTACTTAGAGATATTAAATTATAATAGTACAACATCATTAGGAACTATACCATCTTGAAAGTCTAATATCTGATCTTCATTAGACAAATCCATAACAAATGGTTTCCAAGTTCCACTCCTATCTAAAACAGCAGAATAACATTTTCCATGTATATTTTTCGAAGTAAATTGCCATAAAATATGAAAGCCTTCCTCATTTGTGAAACCTTCGTTATTTGATTGAATAATGGCTGAATCCATATGTTTAAATATATAATTTTGGATAGAAGATAGTATTTCCCAACCTGTATAGTCAGAGATTTCAGGGAAAATTTCTATTGCATAGACCACTTCTATTTGTTCAAGATAATCTTTAAGCCAATCAGCTGCTGATGTTGGATTTGCTTTTTTTAACATTTTCTTAAAATCTTTTAATTCTTTTTTTGCTATGGCATCATCCTTTATGCTATCTCTTTCAATAAAAAATATTTCATTGCCTTCGCATTGAACTGAAACTTCTTTCCATTGAGTCTCTGTACCATATTCAAGCTTTAACATGCATTTTAGATTTTTAAGATATAAATAGTTTCTTATTTCACTTAATGGTATGTATTTTTCATCTTTTGTCAAAATTCTTACAATTTGTCCCATAAAAATTCCCCTTTAACATTAATTTAGTTCTTTCATATATTCGATTTGTATTTGCAATAATCATCTGTTTGTATTTAGTATTATTATGTTTTATCTATGATGCAAGTATTTTAAATTATTGACACTTATCTGTAGATAAATTATAATGAAAACAAAAAATAAAAACTTGCAGTAATTACATATACTCCTATTTATAGGGTTTCAAAATAATAATTATTTATACAAAATTAAAATTATTATATCATATTTTTTTTGATTTAACATTTAAATTTTTGACAAAAAAAATTCAATATGCTTATAGTCTTAGTATTTGGGAATTATAACATGTAATTTATTTGAAATAAGTATAAATTTAATAAATGATTATATAAAATATGTTTTTATATTTAAACTAATAATGAATGGAGGTGTATTATTTGAAAGTGATAAAAATTACACCAGCTAAATTGAAAGGTGAAATTGCACTGCCTTCATCAAAAAGCTTGTGTCTTAGGACTATTATTGCTTCTGCACTTTCAAAAGATGTAAGCACAATATTTAATGCAAATATGTCTAATGATGTTGAAACCACTTGTTCTGCCCTTAAAGTTCTAGGAGCTAAAATTGAGACCTTTGAAAACACATTAAAAGTCAAAGGTTTTAATGTGAAAAGCACAAATAATGTTTGCACAATTGATTGTGGCGATAGCATAACTAGTTTGAGGCTTTTAATTCCTGTTTCACTGTTAAATTTTAAAGAGGTTACGTTTAAATCAAATGGAGCTTTTTTAAAGAAGAGCATTGAACCATATTTTGAAATGTTTAGTGACTGCAGAATCGAATGTGACTATAGTGAAAATAATTGCGAAATAAAGCTAAAAGGTCAGTTGAAACCAGGAGAGTATAAGATTAGAGGAGATGTAAGTTCTCAGATTATATCTGGTCTTTTATATGCTCTGCCTCTTTTAAATGGAGATTCTGTTGTTGAAATAGTTGATGAATTCGAATCAATGGGTTATATTGATTTAACTATAGACGTGCTAAATAGTTTTGGAATAAAGATTAAAAAGGAAGATGAAAGAAGACTTTTTGTAAAAGGTAATCAAGAGTATAGATCTACAGAATATGTTGTAGAAGGTGATGCCTCAAATGGAGCGTTTTACATGTGTGGAGGATTGTTGGGCGAAGAAGTTAAATGTATTTTACTGAACCCTGATAGCATGCAGCCTGATATTAAGATAATTGACATAATTAAAGATATGGGCGGAAAAATAAAGATAAAAGATTGTATTAAGACTTTTGAATCTGATTTAGTAGGAATTACTATTAACGTAAGCAATTGTCTAGATCTTGTACCTGCAATAGCAGTTTTGGCAGCTTTTGCAGAGGGAACTACGATGTTGACCAATGCTTTAAGATTGAGATATAATGATTTTGATAGATTGAAAGCACTTGCAACAGAGCTTTCAAAGATCGGAGCTGAAGTTTATGAGGGGGATGACTATTTAAAGATCGTGGGTAAACCTTACCTAAATGGTGGAGAGGTGGATTCTTGGGGCGATTATAGAATAGCTATGAGCCTTACTATGGCATCAATAAGGTGTAAAAATGAGCTTATAATAAATCATGCTGAATCAGTAAATAAATCCTATCCTTATTTTTTTAAGGATTTTCAAAAGCTTGGTGGTAAGATAGTTGAGAAGAGTGTGGAATAATATATATGAAATTTGGACTTATTGGTAAGAATTTAACTCATAGTTTATCTCCAAAAATACATAAAATTATTTTAGAAGAGATCGGAGAAAGAGGAGAGTATTTGATATTCGATATAGATGAAGATGAGATAGATCGTACTTTGAAAAATTGTATTTTGGACGGCTTTAAGGGCATCAATGTAACAATACCGTATAAGATAAAAATAATGAAATATCTTGACCATATCGATGACAAAACAAAGATAATCGGAGCTTGTAACACTATTTTATTTAAAGATGGCTATGCTTTAGGATTTAATACAGATTATTTTGGGTTTTCAGATAGTATAAGGAGAAATTCTATTCCGTATAGTAATGTGAAGGTTTTAGTGATTGGAACTGGTGGGGTTTCAAAGGTTATTTATGAATTTTTTAAATCTAATGAAGGTAATGAAATCTTCTTTGTTTCAAGAGAGGGAAGAGGGGATAAAATTTATTCCTATGATCTTTTAGCTGATATTGGAAATATGGATATTGTGGTAAATTGCACACCTCGTGGTATGTTTCCAAAGGTAGATGATACGCCAATTCCTAGAACAATTATTAAAAAATTTAAATATGCTATTGATTTAATCTATAATCCTAAAGAAACCTATTTTTTAAAGATAGCAAGAGAATTAGGACTTACATATTTAAATGGATTTCATATGTTGATATCTCAAGCTATAAAGGCTGAGGAAATATGGAATGATGCCAGTATTGATGAAAACATATTTAGTAAAATAATAAATCGCTGTTATGAAGAGATTTTTTAATTAAGTGTATAGGTTGAATAAACTTATACACTTAATTTTTAACTATACTGCATTATATATATTTCTTTTTAGATAAGACGATCATTTTTGCAAATAAAGATGCAGCTCTACCCGAACGCCCATCATGAGAAAGCTCCCATTTAACAGCTTCTGTCTTTATTTCATCAGACAAAAAAATGTTATCTTTTGCTAAAATACCTTCAATGATTTTAAAATACTCTTCTTGATTAGGCGATGAAAAATGCACTTTGATGCCAAATCTTTCTGATAATGAAAATTTTTCATTCATTGTGTCTCTAACATGCACTTCGTTACCTTGCCTCTCTGCCCATGTTTCAGTAATTATATGACGCCTATTGGAAGTTGCGTAGAGTAAAATGTTTTGAGGCTGTTTTTCAACTTGACCTTCTAAAATCACTTTCAAATTCTTATATCCAATTTCATCTTTTTCGAATGACAAATCATCTACAAAAATTATATATTTAAATCTTTTGTTTTTAATATGATCAATAAGTTCAGGCAGTTCACTCAAAGCTATTTTGGGAATTTCGACTAGACGCAAACCCTCTTTGTAATATTTATTTAAAAGTGCTTTGACCATTGAGGATTTCCCACTTCCGCTATCTCCATACAATAAAACATTATTAGCAGGTAATCCATGCAAAAATAAACATGTATTTTTAATAAGCTCTTCTTTCTGATTGTTCAGGCAAAAAAGCTCTTCTAAAGTGATGTCGTCAGGCGTTTCAACTCCATTTAAGCCATTTTTCCATCTAAACGCAATGTATTGAGCGTTTTTCCCTGCTCCAAATGTAGAATAATGCGATATTAGAGCATACATCATTTTTTCAGGAGTCTCTGATGATACGATTGATTTAAGAGATTGCTCGTACTCTTTAAATAATAATTCTCTTTTGAGAGAAGGGATATAGCCTTCAAGAGTGTTATTTGACATCCATTTCCATAAATAATTCAAATCCTCCAGCACTATGGCTTTTAGGCTATTTCCTACATTTTGGGTCATTTCACATACCTTAGATAATACATTTTCATCCTCTAAAAGATATATTGCAAAGTATTCTTTTAAAATATTTGTAGTAACAGCCTTTGTTTCTGCAAATTGTATTAAGTCTTTAAAAGGCAAATTTTCACCGTTTAAATCAGTATTAAAAATTTTCATTGTGCTCACCTTTTTCAAAAATATAAACTATACTATATTATAACAGTTTTTTAGTTAAAAAAATAAAGAGTAGGATAAACTCTCTTCATTTTTTTCATAAATATCTATCATATTTAGTTCATCTTTTGAAAATATGCAGAGTTCAAATTTTATGGTTTGAAAAATGCATGTTTATAGTTTATAATTTTAATATGCTTTTATATTATTTTATAAAACAAATCTTACAGAAACAGTTAGTAACAAAACAGATAAATTTAACACTATAATATTAGTAGATTTACAAGATTTATTTGCATAAATATTTTTAATAGGGGTGTCAAAATGGAATTTAATATCTGCATAGATATAGCTCCATGCAAAGTTTGATTGGACGGTAATTGCATGGAGCAGTAGAAAATGCTGTCTCAATTAGGCTTTGCATAATTTAATTTTGGTTAATTAAAATTAAAGGAGCAAAGCTATGAAAAAGTTTTTAATTTTATGGGCAGGTCAGTTAATTTCCTCTTTAGGCAGTGGGATGACTGCATTTGCTCTCATTATTTGGATATATAAAGAACAAGGTACTGTTACAAGTATTACATTGCTTTCATTTTTCACATATCTTCCATCAATTTTATTTTGTTTTATTGCTGGAACATTGGCAGATAAGTGGAATAAAAAGAAGATAATGCTAGTAAGTGATTTAATTTCTGCAATTGGAACATCGATGGTGTTCATTCTATTTAGCACAGGTAATCTTAGGATATGGCATCTATATGCGGTGAATTTTGTCATTGGACTCATGAATGCGTTTCAGAATCCTGCATCTTATGTGGCTTTTAGCTTACTTGTGCCAGAGGATAAATATGTTAAAGCTAGTGGAATGTATGGTTTCTCTAATTCTCTCATAAATATTCTAACTCCAGTACTTGCCACTTCTGTTTTAGCATTTGGAGGACTGGAAATGGTCTTCATGGTGGATTTAATCTCTTTTGCTGTTGCATTTTTGTCGCTGCTATTGTTTATAAAATTACCAGTGATTTATTTAAAAGATGGGAACAAGGGATCTTTCTTTAGGAATTGCCTTGAAGGATTGAAGTTTTTAAAAAGGAATAAGTCATTACTGCTATTGATCTTGTATATGTCGCTGATAAATTTATTGGCATATTTAAGTGGATATGGTATTTTGCCAGCTATGATACTTGTAAGAACAGGGGGAAATGAGACAATACTAGGAATGGTTTCATCAGGCATTGGTATTGGTATGTTATTTGGAAGTGTGCTTGTGATTTTAATGAAGCCAGCTAAGAGGAAAACCCGATTGATTTTTTTAACCATGGCTCTATCTTTTTTCTTGGGAGATATATTTTGGGGTCTTGGGAAAAATGCCGTAATATGGATTATTGCTAGTTTTTGTGGAAATGTGTTAGTGCCTTTCACCAGTGCTTCTATTGCAGCCATCATGCGCATAAATGTACCGATTGAAATGCAGGGAAGGGTGTTTTCAGCTAGGGATACTCTTCAATTTTTCACCATTCCTATAGCGTTCTTTATCGGTGGTTTTCTTTCTGATAAAGTGCTTGAGCCATTTATGTCTGGTAATAGTACTTTACAAAGCATGTTTTCAATGCTTGTTGGCAGTGGAAAAGGTTCTGGGATGGCTATATTGTTTTTGTTTACTGGAATTGTTGGAGTTGTATCAAGCTTAGTGAATTTAAAAAATCCAATCTTTAAGAGTTTGGATTAATATAAAAAAAGGGGAATTTAGATGCTCTATAAATTTACTCTCTCTATTCAGCGAGAGGATTTCTACAATATTACACCACAGCTGAGAGAAGCTATAACTAAGAGTGGTGTAACTAGCGGACATGCTATCATCTACTGTCCACACACCACGGCAGGCATCACCATTAACGAAAATGCTGATCCAGATGTGGTACATGATTTGCTTCTTGGGTTGAAAAAAGCATTTCCTGACAATCCGCAATTTCGACATGCGGAAGGAAATAGTGTAGCGCATTTAAAGGCATCAGTGATGGGCTCAAGCGCAATGGTGATCATTGAGGATGGTAAGCCATTACTTGGAACGTGGCAGGGCGTGTATTTCTGTGAGTTTGATCCACCGCGAAACAGGAAATTTTATGTGCAAATTTACGCATATAATTGATTAAAAGATTATATAATATTGTGATTAAATAATAGGGGGAAATCATGTGAAAACACTCATCATTTTCTATTCTTATACTGGTAATACAAAAACTTTAGCACAAGAACTTGCAGCTGAGAGGTATGCTGATATCGCGGAGATTAAGGATGTTCTTCATCCAGGAAAACTGAAAGCTTATTCATTAGGATGCTTTGCAGCTTTGCGTGGCAAGAATTGGCCCATTCAACCACTAAATGTTGATTTAAAAGCTTATGATAACCTATTATTGCTTTCTCCTGTGTGGGCAGGCAATCCTCCACCTACAGTTAATGCTCTGTTGGAACAGCTACCTAAAGGTAAAACCGTATCGATTAAGATGGTTTCTGCCAGCGGTAGCAGTAGATGTAAAGCGCGGATTGACGAGAAGATCAAAGCTAAAGGAAGCACGCTGCGAGATTTTGAAGATGTCAAGAAATGAGATTTTGAACGTGTTTTTTAAAAAGCTAGAATTATTGGAGGAGTTGATTTGAATCGTTATATAGATCTAAAACGCATTGAATTTATAATAACTTATGCTTGCACTGGGCGATGTAAACATTGTTCGAATGGTGATCAGTCTGGGGTTTGTGAGAGAACGGATGCAGATGCTGCTGCAATCTCTATAAAGCGGCTTACTGAAAGGTTTGAATTAAAGTCTATTATGACTTTTGGTGGTGAACCCTTGTTGGAAGCTGATACGGTATGTAAAATTCACGCTACTGCCTACGATTGTGGCGTTTCTAAACGGCAGATTATCACAAATGGCTATTTTTCACGTGATAAGAAGAAGATTGATGAAGTAGCTAAGGCACTTTGCGAATCTTGTGCTAATGACATTTTGTTGTCTGTTGATGTTTTTCATCAAGAATACATTCCCATTGAACCAGTAATGCAGTTTGCAGAGGCACTTTTGAGGTATGGAGTTCCATCCTTGCGAGTTCAGCCTGCTTGGGTCGTTAACGAGGGACATGAGAATCTATATAACACCGAAACGAGATTGTTGCTTAAATTATTTGCCGACAAGGGTATTGAAGCAAACAAAGGAAATGACATTTTCCCATCAGGAAATGCCCTTAAGTATCTCGCTGAATATTTCGATTTACCAGAAAAAGTAGATTTAACAATTCCTTGCGGTTATGCTCCATATACAACACCACTTGATGCAGTTGATTGTTTTAGTATAAAACCCAACGGTGATGTCAGTGTATGTTCGATTACGATTGGTAATATCTACAAGAGTGATATTTTGGATATTGTTGATAATTATGACCCAAATAACAATCCTGCATCACGAGCAGTGCTGAAAGGCGGTGTATCTGAACTTCTGAACTACGCAGAAACACAAGGAATAAACTTAGATATAAATGATTGCCGTTCTGCTTGTGGTGTGTGTCGAAAAGCGATGGCTGCAATTAGTAGTAAAATGCGGATTGACGAGAAGATCAAAGCTAAAGGAAGTACGCCTTAAAGACTCTGAAAATATTAAGATATAAAATGGTAAATATCTCACCGTCATCTTAAAGCGGCGTAATCTAAAATCAATGTTTCGATCTTTTCACCTGTTGATAACCTGCTTATATATTCTCGCGCTGGACTAAGCAGTTGATCCGCCCGATCAAACAGCGGAGTCAAGAATACCTCCTCATTTTTGCCTCGTGTACGCAAGCTATCTTTAGCAATGGCGAGAATGTTCAACAAGGTTTTCCGAAGAGCGGCGAGT
>JGI20171J29575_12612042_pt1 | contig 11198 bp, 8 predicted proteins | sample TergutNc150P4_FD_29575 | JGI IMG/M metagenome (IMG submission 29575)
CCGGGGTCGGTGTCGCGAACGGATCCAGCGTCGGGGCGGGCGAGACGGCGAAAAGCGGCGGGATGGTCACGAACGTAATCGTCTGGTTCGGCCTGGGCGTGGCCCAGGTGTTGGACGTGATATTGGCCGGCTTTACCGTGGCGGTCGGGGTAATGATGTTGCCGCCCTGATTATAGGAGGGCGTTGTCATATAGGACATGTACTGCGAGATGGTCAGCAGAGACAGCAGATCACCACGGATGTAGCCGGTTATGCCGCCGCTCTCGCACTTGTACCATGTGGCGCCCTCGCTCTGCAGCTGTTCCAGCACGCGCACGATCGTGTTTTGCTTGAGCTGCGTCAGGGCTTTCGAGTTTACCGACGCGCCGCTGCGGAAGTTTATGCTGTTGCTGGTGAGGATCGCGTAGCCGCTGTACGCGCTTGGCGAATAGGTTTGCGCCGGCGCGGCCGTTGGCGGGGTCGTCTTAAAATAGTTGCCGACCTCCTGCGGGGACATGGGCATCAGGCTGCTCGCCAGAATATAGCCCCATTGGTTGGTCGCGCTTATGTACGCGTAATGGAACAGGTTATTGCTCTTGTCGTACACCTGCTTGTAGACATAGACCACGTCCCCGGCCTTGAGCGCGGCGATGGGCGACGCTCCGATATCCTCAAAGGGCATCATCAGCGCGTAGGAGGCGCTGACGCGGTAATACCCGCTCACCTGCGTTACGGGGGTGGGCGGATTGGTTTTGCTGCCAGACGACAAAGACGCGATGTACCGTGCTTGCTCCTGAGAGGTCATTAGACGGACATACGTCTTGAGGATGTAGCCTTGGGGTTTTCCCGCTTTGTCCTCCAGCATGATATGGTAGTATGGGGTGCTGTTCGTGCCGATGACTTCCTCGGTGACAAGGACGACTTCATCCGTATTCACCCGTGTGACAAGATCCCCGCCGGAGCCGGGCAGCTTGAGCACGTTGATATTGTTGGACAGCACATACCCGTACCGCGACACGCCGGGCTGCAATGCGTCCTCCGTGACGGCGGGTTTATTCGCGGCTTCTTTTTCTTTATCATAGCTGCTTTTTTCGCGCGTGGTCATAAAGTCCAAGCTATCCGCCTGCACATAGCCCTGCGCGCCGCCATTCACGTCCGCCTTTACGAGCAGATAGCGCTTTCCGGTGCTGTCGTTCACATAGGTAGGATCCTGCGCGTTCTTAAGATATTCCACGGCCGTGTTGCCCGCAAAGACGCCGATCTGCCTGCCGCTTCGGTCGTATAGCGTAGCGCCTACGGATTTGATGTACGCGTAGTCCGTTTGACGGTCCGGCATCGGCTGCGGTTGCGGCGGCGCCGGCTGCTTTGACGCGTCATAGGCGATCCGCTCCGCGTCGTTCATGAAGCGGAAATCGCTCATTTTGATATAGCCCGTCCGCGTTCCGTCCTCCGATTTGACGGGCACGTAGAGCTTCCCGTTCGCGTCATGCTTCTCGCTTCCGTTTAGCATTACGACATTGCCAAAGGGGAGGAAGGTCCCCGTTGACACCCCAATGTTCGAGAACAGCTCCGCGTTCGCCGCGGTGATGCGGCCATATGCGTTCTTGCTGTCCGCGGGCAGCTTTTCCTTTAGGCTTTCCAGATAGTTCCTCTCGCCCTGCGCGTCATAAAACGCGAAGGCGCTATAGGGAATGTAGCCGGACAGCGAAGCGTCATGCGAACGAACCGCGAGCCAGAGGTTTCCGTCCGCGTCATAATCATAGCTGCCGCTGTACACCATGGTCGTGCCGGACGGCAGGGTCGTCACGCCGGCGCCGGTGACGCCGGCGTAAAGCATGGCGTTTGCCACCGTGATGCGCCCGTAATCGCTGGTGCGGTTTTCCGGCGGCGTTTGCAGCGAAGATTCCCAAAGGAACCTGCGGTACGAGTCCTCGTCGGCCTTGGACCAGAACTCGGCCGCATCCGCCAGAATGTATCCGTTCCACAGGCCGTCCAACGAGGTAACGGAAATGAGCACCTTGCCTTCCCCGTCGCGCGCGTAGAGTAAGCCGCCGCCCGGCGCTTCGTTGACGATGAACTTTGTGTCCTCCGGCATGTTCCCTATGGGCATGGTCGGATGATCGGGGTGATAGAGCACGGTTTCCGCGGTGGAACGCCCAAAGGGGTTTTCATACTCGGGCGGATCAGGCAGTTGCGCCTCGATAACAGCGGACGCGTTATTTGGTATCGCAAAAGCGCTTTCATTCATCAAAAGGCTGTTTTGCCGGACCAAAACGTTGTTTTCCGCATTCGCCGGCGGTTCGTACCAATTTTGCGGCTCCGGCTCGGGATTATTGGGCGTATTGTCAACGTACCCCCAGCCGTTATCCGCGGCCGGCGGTTCGTTTGGCGCGTACAAGCTCACGTTCTCCGGCGCGGGGTTCTCCGGCGGCGTGTCATCCCAGGAAAGCGGTACGCTCTCCGGCGGCTGTGAAGAGAGAACAATGCCGCTCTCCATATAGGGCATGCCATCCACCGTCAAGCGGAAGGCAGTGGCAAACGCGCCGCCATCGGACAGCGAGAGCCATTCGCTGCCAAACGCGTCGGTAAAGGGAATCATCTCCGTTACGCCGTCCTTGACCACCATGGCAAAAACGCGGACGGGATCCTGCCAAAATCCGTTCAGCGTCTGAATCCATAGCCTGCCGTCGTCCAGCAGCACAGGCGTTAGAATATCAACGCCCGGGATGGCAAGTTCATAAAGCGGATCGCCCTCGCCGTCCACTTCGCCCGTGGCGTATTGGATCTCATACCTGTCCACATATAATTCCCCCTGGGCCACGGCCGGCAGAAGGCCCACGAGTATGGTGATAAACAACATGATAGACAACAGGCGGCGGGACATGCTATTCACTCCTTTTTCGGTAAAACATGGGCTAAAATAAATACGCTTTCTCATTGTATCTATAACGAACGGCAATGTCAATTTCGTTCACTCGACAAAAAACAAAAAACAGAAAGGAATGACGAATTTTTTGGAGTATATTCGCTTAAGAAAAGAACGGCTTCAAGGCCGCAAGGGAGGGCATATGGAACAGGACACACTCTATGAGCGCGCGCTTTTGAAAAAAGAGGTTTTCAAAGGCCATTTAATCTCGGTGGAGCATTGGCAGGCCGAGGTGCACGGCGGCCATGTCGCGCTGCGCGAGATTGTCAAACACGTAGGCGCGGCGGCTGTTGTGCCCATGGACGCGGAGGGCAACGTGACGCTCGTGACGCAATATCGTATCGCCATGGGCCGGGTGATGCTGGAAATCCCGGCGGGGAAAAAGGATTGCGCACAGGAGGACCCCCTGGCCTGCGCCAAGCGCGAGCTGAGCGAGGAAACGGGCCTAACCGCCGCGAACTGGCACTATTTGACCACCATAGACACCTCGCCGGGTTTCCTCACCGAGCGCATTGGCCTGTATATGGCGACAGGGCTTTCTGAGGGTGAGACGCATCCGGATGAGGATGAGTTTTTGGGCCTCGTCCGCATGCCGCTGAGGGAGGCGGTATCCAAGGTGATGGAAGGCAAGATCACGGACGCGAAAACAATCGTCGGGCTGATGATGGCGTGGAAGGCGGCCGGGGCGCTATAGGCTGGAGGGTATTGTACCCCGCAGGAGACAGGAGCTGTTTTTGTGCTAAAAGTAGCGGTCATTGGGGCGGGCAGCACCTATACGCCGGAGCTCGTGGACGGACTGCTTACGCGGCTGGACGTCTTTCCGGTCACAGAGCTTGCGCTCATGGATATTGATGCGAGGAAGCTTCAAAAGTTTATAGAGGGAAAGCGCCCGCAAAGGAAGTGCGGCGGCGGGTTTTTGAAGAAATAAAGGGGCTATCGACAGATCCGTCAAACGCAACGCCTATAACCCCAGCCTGCTCGCCGGCACCACGAAGCTTTTGAAAAAGCCCCATACCGGCTATCGGCATTATTCCTCCGTCAGCACCTCGTCCATAAGGGCCAGCCATTGCTCCGCCGTCCGCGCGCCGACGACCGTGGTGAGGATGGCGCCGGTTTCGTCCACCACAAAGGTGGTGGGGATGACCGCGGCCAGCGAAGCGAGCCGCATGAGCCATTCGTCTGGCACAACGACGGCATATTCCGCTTGGGCTCCATCCAGCAGCGCATGCGCTCTGGCGACGGCCGCTTCATCCTTTTCCCCCCGAACGTTCAATCCGTCCAGCAGCACGCCCAACACCTGCGCGCGCCCGTCGCTCAGTTCATGCAGGCGGGCAAGGTCCGCAAGCTCGCTGACGCATGGCCCGCACCATGTGGCCCAGAAGTTTAGCAGCGTAATCTTCGCGTCCTGGAAGATCGCCTCTGTAACCGGCCCGTCGCCGCGCAGGTTTTCCGCTGAAAACCGGCCAAAGGCCACGGGCCTCATCCTGCTCGCCGCCAGGCCGGGCACGGACGCGAGCGCCATAACAAGCGTAAAAGCCGTAACAAGCATAAAAAAGGAAATCCGTTTTGTTTTCATGCCGGTGTCCTCCCCTCCTTAATATCCCATGGCATAAGACGTCCCCAGGATGGGATTTGTTGCATTTTATCATCCAATAAGGTACACTATATAGCGTGCTATAAAGAAGCCCACAACAAGATGCATGACAAAGGAGAGAAAACCGCATGTCTCATTTCCCCATCGGCGTCATTCTTGATTCATTCCGCAAGCCCATCGGAGAGGCGCTGGACATTGCCGCGTCGCTGGGCGTCCAAGGCGTCCAAGTCTACGCGGCACAGGGTGAAATGTCGCCCGAATCCCTCATGGGCGATAAGCGCGGGCAGTTTCTGCGCATGGTTAAGGACCGCGGCCTGGTCATTTCCGCGCTGTGCGGCGATCTGGGCCATGGGTTTGGCAATCCGGAGAAAAATCCCGCGCTGATCGAAAAATCAAAGCGCATCATAGACCTGGCAAAGGAGCTTGAGACGGACGTGGTGACGACGCACGTCGGCGTCGTACCGGAGGACCCGGGCCATCCCCGTTACGCCATCATGCGCGACGCGTGCGGCGAGCTGGCCGCCTACGCGGATACCCTCCAGGCGCACTTTGCCATTGAAACCGGCCCGGAGAAGGCGGGCACGCTCAAAGCCTTTCTGGATACGCTCCATTCCACGGGCGTGGCGGTGAACTTTGACCCCGCCAACTTTGTAATGGTCACGGGGGACGACCCCGCGCAGGCTGTCTATACGCTGGGGGACTATATCGTGCATACCCACGCCAAAGACGGCGTCAAGCTGCTCGAGCGCGATCCGGAGAAGATTTACGGCATCGCGCGCGAGGACGCGCTCGTCACGGACGCGGCGTTTCAAGAGGTGCCGCTGGGCGAGGGGAGCGTGAAGTTCCCCGCGTATCTGGCCGCGCTGGACGCCGTTGGGTATAAGGGATTTCTGACCATTGAGCGCGAGGCGGGCGGGGACCCTGTGGCCGATATCAGCCGCGCCGTGGCGTTTTTGAGGGCACTGCTATGAAGCTCGGCGTTAGCGTCTATAGCTTTTTCAGCTACATGCAAAAAACGGGCGCGCGCCTTACGGATATCTGCACCCTCGCGAAGGAAATTGGCTATGAGGGCATTGAATTCCTGAACATAACCCCGGAACGGAAGCGCGAGGGCTTTTCGGAGCCGGCCGCAAAGGCGGTCCGCGAGCACTGTGAGCGCATCGGCCTGTCCATCATCGCCTACACGGTCGATGGGGATTTTATCCAGAATGGCCTTGCGGAGGAGGTAAGCCGCCTGAAACGTTGCGTGGATACCGCCGCGTTGCTGGGCGCGCCGCTCCTGCGCCATGACGCGGCGCGCGGCTATGACGGCAGCTGGCGCGACGCGGTGCGCAAAATCGCCCCGGCGGTTCGCGAGATCACCGTTTACGCGGAGGCCAAAGGCATCCGCACCTGCACGGAGAACCATGGCTTTTTCCTGCAGGACGCGGCCCGGGTAGAGGAACTGATCCTTCAGGTTGACCATGAAAATTACGGCTGGCTCGTGGACATCGGCAACTTCGCCTGCGCGGACGAGGACAGCGTGTACGCCGTGACCATCGCGGCTCCCTACGCGTTCCATGTCCACGCCAAGGATTTTCTTGTCAAGCCCGCTAAGTCGGACGACCCCGGCGAGGGATGGTTCCGCAGCCGCCATGGGCGGTATTTGCGCGGCACCGTGGTGGGGCATGGATGCATTCCGGTCCGCGCGTGCGTGGAGATTCTTAGGAAGAACGGGTATGATGGATGGCTGTCGTATGAATTTGAGGGGATGGAGGATAATTTGCCGGCGCTGGAGGCGGGGATTGGATACTTGAGGGGGGTTATATAAAATCCCGTGAAAACTGAGATCCAACGTCAAGGAAGCGGCACGTCAACTTTTCAGTTTTGCTTGACAAAACCTCTTCCCAGGAGGTAAAATAATAAAAATTCACGCTGAGGCGTCCAAAGGAGGCATCAACATGGTTTCTGTATGGAGCATGCGGATGCCCATGCGCGGGGAGATGTTTCCCGCGCCGCTTCGCGTGTAACGAACGCCGCATAGACGGCAGGCTTGGGCGCGCCGCCCTGCTTCGTGAATACGCGAGGCAGGGCTTTTTATTGTATAAACATACAACAAAATATACTGCGTATAGAAGCAATGAGGAGGGCTTATCATGAAAAAGGAACTCGGATTCAGCACGCGGCAGGTGCGCGCGGGGTATGAGGCGGAAAAGACGACGGGCGCGTTCATCGTGCCCGTCTACCAGACGGCGGGCTATGAATTTGAAAGCGCGCAGGACGCCGTGGACCAGTTTGAGCTGAAAAAGCCCGGCAGCATCTACTCCCGCATCAAAAATCCGACCGTTTCCGCGCTGGAGGAGCGGCTGAACGCCTTGGAGAAGGGCTCCGGCACCGTGTGCTTCGCGTCCGGCATGGCGGCCATCGTCGCGGCGATCCAGAATTTGGCGGAATCGGGCAGCGAGATCATCGCCATGTCCAAGATTTACGGCGGCACGTTCACGCTTCTGTTCGATCGCTTTGAGCGCCGTTACGGCATCCGCGTCCGGCAGGTGGATATCGACGACCTGGACGCGCTCCGCGCGGCCGTCAACGAAAAGACGCGCTGTGTGTACCTTGAGACGCTGGGCAATCCCCTCATCAACATTCCGGACTTTGAGGCCGTCGCGAAAATCGCCCATGCGCAAGGCGTGCCGGTCCTTGCGGATAACACCTTTGGCACGCCGTACCTCTTTGACGCCCAAAAGCACGGCGTTGACTTTACGCTCCACTCGCTGACCAAATACATCGGCGGCCATGGCAGCAGCGTTGGCGGGAGCGTTACGGACCAGGGCATCTTTTCGTTTAAGGGCAACCCTCGGTTTAGAGAGTTCAACGAACCGGACGCGGCCTACCATGGCCTGACATACGCGGACCTTGGGGAAACCGGCTATACCACCAAGCTGCGCGCGGGTTTCCTGCGCGACACAGGCTCCTGCCTCTCGCCCTTTAACGCCTTTTTGTTTTTGCAGGGGGTGGAAACGCTCAGCCTGCGCATGGAGCGCTATTGCCAGAGCACGCTGAAGATCACCGCGTGGCTGAAAAACCATCCGCGGGTCGCGTGGGTCAACTATCCCGGCCTGCCGGGCGATCCATACCATGAGCGCGCCGAAAAATACTTCCCCAAGGGCGCGAGCGGCATCTTTACCTTTGGCGTCCGGGGCGGCCTGGAGGCGGGCAGGAAGTTCATCGAGGCGCTTGAGATTTTTTCCTTTGTCGCAAACGTGGCGGATGTGCGCTCCATGGTGGCGCATCCGGCCAGCACCACGCATTCCCAGCTCTCCCCAAAGGATATGATGAGCACGGGCATCACCCCGGAGATGGTGCGCGTATCCGTTGGCGTGGAGGAGGTGGAAGACCTTATTGCCGACCTGGACCAGGCGCTTGCCGCGTCCGCGCGATAAGGGGGATGGCGATGTACCTGCGGAAACTGTTTCTAGAAGGCCATATCACCTTTAGCCTGGAGATATTCCCGCCCAAGCCGGGCGGGGATTTTGAGCCGATGCGGGCGGCCGTGCGCGAGATGACGGCGTTGAAGCCGGATTTCATCAGCGTGACCTATGGCGCGGGCGGCGGCGCAATCGGGCGGACCGTGGACATCGCCGCGTATGTGCAGTCACAGGGCGTGCCGGCGCTGGCGCATTTGACGTGCGTATCCTCCACGCGGGAGGCGGTCGGGCATGTTCTTGACGAGCTGTCCGGCCGCGGCGTCACGAACGTGCTCGCCCTGCGCGGGGATATACCCGACGCGTCGGATTTTCCCTCGCCGGGGCATTACCGCTATGCCAGCGAGCTTGTTTCCGACATCCGCGCGCGCGGCGGGTTCTGTGTGGGCGCGGCGTGTTACCCGGAGGGGCACGTGGAATCGCCGGACAGGCTGCACGATATCGAGTTTGTCAAGCGCAAGGTGGACGCGGGCTGCGATTTTCTCACCACGCAGATGTTTTTTGACAACAACATCCTCTACCGCTTTCTCTACCGCCTGCTGCGCCATGATGTGCGCGTGCCCGTGCTGGCGGGCATCATGCCGGTCACAAACCGCGGGCAGGTGGAGCGCATCGTGCGCCTGAGCGGCACCGCGCTCCCGCCGCGGTTTTTGGCCATCCTCGACCGGTTCGGCGGCGACAAACGCGCCATGCGCCAAGCGGGCGCGGCGTACGCCACGGAGCAGATCATCGACCTGATCGCGAACGGGGTGACAAACATTCATTTGTATACGATGAACAAGCCGGACATCGCGGCGGAGATCATGGCGAACCTGTCCGCTATTTTGAGCCGATGAGCGAGGCAAAGCGCGAGGCGCTTCGCTACCTGGGCGTGCGCGGCCGGGCGGACCCGGCCATTGCAGCGCTCGTAGACGAGTGCTTCGGGCTGCTTGCGGCCCAGCCCCCGCGCCATGTGGTGCGTGTGGTGCCTGCCGGGGAGGCGCTGGCCCTCGGCGAGAGCCGGTCTCTCGCGAAGTATCTGGCGGGATGCGAGGAGGCCGCGCTGCTGGCCGCCACGCTGGGCAGCCATGCCGACCAGCTGATCCGCCGTTTCGCGGTCACGGACACGCTTCGCGCCGCCGCGCTGCACGCCTGTGCCGCCGCGCGGATTGAGGCGTATTGCGATGCGGTACAGGCGGAGGTCCCCGGCGCGCTGCGGCCCCGGTTTTCGCCGGGGTATGGGGATTTTCCGCTTGCCGGCCAGCGTAAGCTCTTGGCGTTGCTGGACGCGGGCCGCCGTTTGGGGTTGTATCTGACGGACGGCGACATGCTTGCGCCCTCCAAGTCGATTACGGCCGTGATGGGCATCGGCCCGGCGGCGGCAGGCTGTAAGAGAGGAAAATGCGCCGGGTGTGATAAGGCGGATTGTGTATTCAAAGAGGAGGCGCGGCCATGAGCTTCATCGAACGGATCGGGAAGGAACTGCTGCTCTTTGACGGGGCTATGGGCACCATGCTGCAGGCAAAAGGGCTGCCCGCCGGCGTCACGCCGGATCTGGCCAACATGGTCTGTCCCGAGAAGGTGCGGGAGGTTCACGGCGCGTATTTGGACGCGGGCGCGGACCTCCTGAAGACGAATACCTTTGGCACAAATTCACGCAAGCTCGCCGGCAGCGGCTATACCGTGGAAGCGGTTGTCAGCCAAGCCGTGCGCCTGGCGCGAGGGGCGGGGAATAACCATTTTGTCGCGCTGGATATTGGCCCCAGCGGCAAGCTGCTTGCCCCGCTGGGGGATTTGGATTTTGGGGACGCGTACAAACTCTTCGCCGAAGTCGCCCGGGCCGGGACGGAGGCGGGCGCGGACTGTATCCTCGTGGAAACGATGAGCGATACCTACGAGCTCAAGGCCGCCGTGCTCGCGGCCAGGGAGACCGGCCTGCCCGTGCTGGCCACGGTCACGGCGGACGCCTCGGGGAAGCTTCTCACGGGCGCGGACATGGACACGGTTTGCGCCCTGCTGGAAGGCCTTGGCGTTCACGCGCTCGGCCTCAACTGCGGTTTTGGCCCGGAGGCGCTTCTCGTGAGCCTCTCCCGCCTGGCCGCGGTCGCGAGCCTTCCGCTGATCCTCAACGCCAACGCCGGGCTGCCGCGCCAGGCAGGGGAGCAAACCGTCTTCGACGAGACGCCCGAAGCGTTCGCGGACGCCATGGCGCGGGCCGTTTCGATGGGCGCGTCCCTGCTGGGCGGCTGCTGCGGCACAACGCCCGCGCATATCCGCGCTATGGCGGAGGCTGTAAGGGGGCTTTCCCCAAAGCCCATCACGCCAAACCGCGATACGGTCGTCTGCTCCGGCAGCCGGGCCGTGCGCATCGGCGGCTGCGCGCCCGTGCTCATCGGGGAGCGCGTCAACCCCACGGGCAAGCCGGCCATGAAGCGCGCGCTCAGGGAGGGCAGCACGGAGTATATGCTCCGCGAGGCCGTGCGCCAGCAGGACGCGGGCGCGCACATTCTGGACGTAAACGCGGGCCTGCCGGGCATTGACGAGGCCGCGTGGCTCAGCCGCCTGACACAGGCCATTCAGGCTGTCAGCGATCTGCCGCTCCAGCTTGACACCGCGAGCCCGGCGGCCCTGGAGGAAGCGCTGTTTCGCTACAACGGCAAGGCCATGATCAACTCCGTAAATGGGAAGCGGGAGAGCATGGACGCGGTGTTCCCGCTCGTGAGGAAATACGGCGGCGTGGTGGTGGCTTTGACGCTGGATGAGGAAGGCATACCGGCCACAGCCCGGGGGCGCGTCGCCATCGCCAGGCGCATCGTGGAGGAGGCCGGCCGCTATGGCATTGACAGGCGGAATCTCGTGATTGATCCGCTCACCTTGGCCGTCTCCGCCGAGTCGGACGCCGCGGCGGTCACCTTGGAGGCGCTGTCCCGCATTCGCGATGAGCTGGGCATTCCGACCGTGCTGGGCGTGTCCAACATCTCCTTTGGCCTGCCCCAGCGCGGCGCGCTGAACGCGGCCTTTTTCACGCTGGCCGTGGGTGCGGGCCTGTCCGCCGCGATCCTCAACCCTTTTTCAGGGGATGCGATGGCCGCGTACCACGCGGCGCGCGCCCTTCTGGGCAAAGACCCGGGCTGCGCGGGCTACATCGCCGCCATGGCCGGCGCGGCGGAGGCGCAGGCGGACAAACCCGCCCGGCAAGCCGGCGTTTCACTTCGCCAGGCGATTGAGCGGGGCCTTCGCGACGAGGCGCGCGCCC
>JGI20171J29575_12612040_pt1 | contig 11189 bp, 9 predicted proteins | sample TergutNc150P4_FD_29575 | JGI IMG/M metagenome (IMG submission 29575)
AAGGGACTAGGTAATGGTGGTTGGCTATTCCTTTCCATGCCGCTCCTGCGGCTGAATGTCAAGCGCCGCACTGGCGCGATAAGAGAATTTCGTGCACCTCAGGTGCTTTAGATATTTTTTCTAGTTGGCCCTAAGCAGCAGGGCAATTATAAAAATAACATATGTACATTTGCTTTCTTAGTTTGGTTGACAAATTCAAAATAATTTATATTTAAGTTGACATTATTAGTTGACAAATCTGAATTTTTCACATATACTATTAGTGTGCAAGAAAGGAGGAGTAAGGTATGTCCAGATTTAACAAAGAACGATTGACTGAAATACGAACTGTCCGAGGCATGACCATGGAACAGTTAGCAAACGCATTAGGAATAACGAAACAGATGATATCGAAATATGAATATGGAAAAAGTATACCACAAATTGAAGCAATAAAAAAGATGGCAAAGATATTATCTGTACCTAAAAAATATATGTTTAAAGAAAGTGTTATTTTAAATTCAGGTTCTTCCACCCTGTTTTTAAGGGCTCCTTTAGCAACTCCGAAAAAGACGAGAGCGTATGCTAGAATAGTGAGCAGCTGGGGTTATGAAATCTCACAAGCAACTGAAAATATGCAGCAGCCATTTTCAAACTTTTCGGTAGATAATAATCTTACAATTCCTGAAAAGGCAATGGAGCTCAGACGGCAATGGGGTCTCGGAACTCAGCCTATCAAAAACATGGTGGCGCTGTTAGAATCTCGCGGATTTAATATTTTTACTATTGATTCTCCTGAATTAAAGACTGAGGCATACTCGCAAATTATTAACGGTGTTCCGATAATTGTGATTAACAAAAAGATTGGCACTGCTGTTCGTCAAAGATTTAGTTTGGCGCACGAATTGGGTCATATGGTATTGCATAGAAATTTATTTGATTGGGAGTTCGATTTAAGAAACAAAGAAATTGAGAACGAAGCGCAGCAATTTGCTGAACATTTTTTGCTTCCCGCAAAAGGCTTTGACTATTCGTTTGTTTCTCCTAAGATGGAGCATTTAATCTCTTTGAAGAGGGAATGGCTTGTTTCGCTTGGGGCCTTAGTTATTCACTGCGAAAACATTGGATTAATTGATGCTTCAAAAAGAGAATTTCTCCAAAAGCAAATTAATGTTCGCGGCTGGCAAAAATCTGAGCCATTAGATAACGAGATAGAACATGAAAAACCTTTTGCAATGGGCGAACGCATTTCAAACAAAATAACGGACAAGGATTCTTTTGTTGAATTCTTTGATGAAATTCGGCTGCCAATAGACCATGTTGAAAATTTATGTTCTTTACCAAATGGATCTTTGATGAAATTCTCTGATGATTCTTTGGAAAATTATGATGTTGTAAAATCTAATCAAATGGAATTTGTGCAGCTGACATTGTTTAATTCCGGGAGTGATTATTATGCTTAAAGAAATATCGATTGAAATTATAAGAAAATGCCCAAACAAGTGTCTGCACTGTTCTTCTTTATCAGATGAGAATTGTGTAGAAAGCTTGGACTATGACAAATTTGTTGCAGTCGTTCAAGACGCAAGCAAGTTAGGCGCAAAGACAATCTGTTTGTCTGGCGGGGAACCTTTTTTACATAGTCGAATCGTAGATATGATTAAGCATGTTGCATCACTTGGCTTGCAAACATATGTCTATACGAGCGGAATTGTGTTTGACGAAAGAAATCAAAGAGCTTCCATTAACAAAGATATTTTTAAAGACATTTCTTCTAAAGTGACTAAGTTAATATTCAATATTGAAGCTGCAACATCAAATACATATGATGAGATTATGGGGACAACTAATTGCTTCAAAAAGATGAAACGATCCATCCATTATGCTCACAATTTTGGGATTACAATAGAAGCTCATTTTGTACCTATGAAGTTAAACATTGATGAAGTCGAAGCTGTTATCAATTTATGTAGAGAATTAAATATTTCCAAGCTAAGCTTTTTGAGGTTGGTCCTGCATGGCCGCGCACAAGACAACGAAGCTCTGATTGCTTTGGCAAATGAAGATTTAGAAAAATTCAAAAATATGTTAAGTGAACTAAAGGAGCAATCAACAGTGGACATTCGTATTGGTGTTCCTCTTTCCACTGAAAGCTCTTGTTATAAATGTGAAGCAGCCAGCGGGAAACTTAATATCAAGTATGATGGTAATGTGTTTCCTTGTGAAGTATTTAAGAATGACCGTATATCCCATTGTTTAAAAGGAACACGGCCAGAGAGCATCCATGACAACTCGTTAATAGAAATATACTATAACTCTGCCTACTTGAATGCTGTTCGCAGCTTGTCTAAAAACTTTCTTTGTCGCGGTAGTTGCGAAACATGCGTTGGGCAATATTTAATAAACACTGAGGGAGTTGGCATACATGATTGAAAATAAAGATTATAAAATGCTTGAAAAGTGTACAGCGCCTAACGCAACAAGGATATTCTCATCAGAAACATGTGAACATCCTCTTGATCCGGATGTTATTGCTTTGCTTAATACCTTAAAGTCTAAGATTGATGACAACAGTGATGACTTTAGGATATTCAAGTTTCGCGAGGAGTTAATAGACCCATTATGGAAAATGCTTATTGAAAAAGCAATAAAATGTTTAAGATATTATGATAAAAGAGAACCGTTTTTAACTCAAAACGGTAATAAGGTTCCTAAAGCGTATGGAATTGATGATATAAAAAAATATTATGATAAATACACCGATTTTGAGCGCATTCTATATGGTTCAAACAGATATTACCGAGACCACGTTGTTCATGTGTTTAGGACATGGTTATCCGGCGTCGTAGCATTAGTTATAAATAATGGTACATATCTCAATAAAATTAAATTGCATGAAAAAGATATAAATGTAGAATTGTCAAAATCAGAAAAACTTAGCATATGGACAATCATTGCCTTGACTCACGACTTGGGTTATCCTTTACAAAAGGCAAAAAGCATTATTGACACCACACAATCAATGGTATCAACTTTCATTTCAAATCCAGATATATCTATGGATTTCTCGTTTCGTGGTGTACAAAACTATATGAATGATTTTATTGTTCGCTTGATGAGTTCAAAAATGATAAAATCAAAAGCAGTAAAACAAAATACCGGCAGAAAAATCCAGATGTACGTAGCGAGATTGCAACCTAAATATTATTTTAAGTTTCAAAAATCATTAGAAGAAAATCAACATGGGATTTTAAGCACGTTAATCATTTATAAACTATTAACATATTTTTTAGAATCCGATTTTAATATTAACGAAGATTATCATTTTGATCCAGAGGATTCTAGGCAATTTTATATAAGAAGAGAAATATTACGATCCATTGCTTCTCATACTTGCGATGATGTATATCAATTATACATGACTTCTTTTTCTTTTTTGTTAAGAATTTGCGATGATACGCAAGAATGGGGGCGTAAAAATATTTCCGAACTTTATGTAAAATCCTCAAAAGAATATAACCTTAAGGATATTGCTTTAACCTTTGACAATACCAATCAATTATATACTTGTATTGTCGATGAAGAATTTATTCTTTCTGATGAACCAGATTCGGTCATTTCACTTTTAAACAGATTGAGGGAACAATCACTAGTATATGTTACGATTTTTCGTGATGGACAAGATACTGCATTACGTGATTTTTCGTTTGAAAGGAAGCTGTCTATTAAATATAGTGAAATAACTTTGACGCTCATTTTGAAAATTCCTAAAGATAATGCCTCTGAATTAGTTGGAACAATTCAATATGTTTCTGATGGTGATGATAATGAAAAGTTTGGATTAGAATTTTTTCAGCGAATAAAAGATTTTGATAATGATGCAGGGCTATATATAATAAGTAGAAATGGCGGAACTGCGGATTTGGAAAATTTTGCAGACTGGAAAACTGGGACATTCGCAATATTACTATCAAAGTAAGCATATGGAAAAATTAATATTAGATGCATGGGCGAAAACAAGTACAGCCGATATTCAGTATTCTGTGGAGTTTTGCTTGGCATCCTCAACAGAAATATCAACATATGTTGATAAAGAGAAATTTGATAAACTATGCTTAAATGGTTGCCCCAATTTCAAAAAAAAGTGGTCATGTCCACCGTATGCTCCAATATTCATGAATTTTATCGCAAACTGGAATAAGCTATTCACCATATACATACATACAAATATGTCACAGTTCTTTTACATAAAGAATGATTATTTGAAAATTAAGGCGGCAAATTCAATTCTAAAGTCACGGGCAGATAAATTCCTTCGCCAAATGGCAGTCAAGTATGGCAGCTATATTTCAACTGGCAGCTGCCGCCTATGCAAACCTTGCAAGTGTAAAATAGGGCAAGCTTGTGCACACCCGGAATTGATGACGTATAGTTTTGAGGCAATGGGAGTTGATGTTGGCGAATTAGTTGCCGGGCAATTTCAAAAGCCTTTATTATGGTACAAGCCACATTACTTGCCTGAATATACATCAGTTGTTTGTGGGTTGTTGACCAATGACGAAATTACAGTGGAAGGTTTACAAGAAGAATATTTACAGCATATAAAATATTAGCATATTGTGTTAAGGTGTATTCTGAATAAAAGACATTTAATAGAGTAATTTAAAGCAATTATGAACTAATTAATTTTGATTGCTATATATTCAGTATCGAAAACCCATGAAAAAATCAAGATTTTTTCATGGGTTAATTGTACCGCAAAAGTCATCGGAATTACAGATGAATTTTTGTCACTTTCGCCTTTTTGTTCACAGACTTGAACGCTACAGCCCATAATCACATATACTAAAGAAAATGAAGCTGTTGACTTTATTATGACTGACTGCCTCTCGAACAGACATAGTTAGTCCAGAAAAATGAATGTCAGGCCATTTACTACTCTTATTGCAGCTTAGGGCTAAGGAGGGCGAACACAACCCGCCCTGCCCAGCATCTTTTCCGCTTTTCTTCGTTATTTTCCTATGTTGGCGGCAGCCAACCGTCGTCGTCTGCCTCGAAACCCAGAAAAATCCGCAAGCAAGGGCAGGGTCTATGAATTCAGAATGGGCTGGGGTGTTTCTAACAAAACAGAGGACGCGGCCTTACTGGCGTAAGGCAAGGACGATAACGCAGTTAGAGGGACGTTCCAGCCCTTCCTGAACCGGGTCGGGTTCGATCCCCTTAGCCTTAAGCAAGAGTCGGAATAAAAACACGGCTGGATGCGATGCCTTATCCGCAAATTTATTGTAACAGAAAGGTGATTTAAAATGGGTAAAGGTTCCCTTGTCGTACGTGCGACAGCCTTTAACGGCGCTTTGCCTGTATCCGGAGCAACGGTAAATATTTTCGATACGGAAAACAATTTACTCCATACCTTAACTACCGATGAAAGCGGTTTGACCGCCCGGGTTGAATTGTCAGCGCCCCCTATAGAGACACAGTTTAATCCTAGTCTACCCGTCAGGCCGTATAGTCAGTATATCGTAGAAATTTCGGCCCCGGGATATCAAAAAACGGTTGTAAACGGGGTCCAGATATACGATAGAATGCCATCGGAATTACCGGTCGATATGAGACCGGGACGTTCCTCACAGATCAATGAGTACAATATAGGCCCAAACACTCTTGAAATGCAATCGACAAGACAGGATATCCCTCCGCGAAATATGGTTACGTCACAAAATCAAGATGTGCCGCAGAAAAATAAAAATATGGGCGCACGGCGGAATGGTTCATCAAAGTATATGGGCACAGCCAAATGTATATGTGTTCTACAGAATATGGGTCTACCACGGGATATGAGTCTATCACAGGATATAGGCCTATCACGGGATATGGATGCAACTCAAAATATAGTAGGAATTGCCCCTAGGATACACCGGGAGGTATTTATCCCGACGCATATTACGGTTCATTTGGGCGTACCGGCGTCGAATGCACGCAATGTGACCGTGCCGTTCGTTGATTATATTAAGAATGTCGCGTCGTCAGAAATATTTCCGGATTGGCCCTATAATTCGCTTCGGGCTAATATTCACGCAATCATATCCCTCGCGCTTAATCGCGTATTTACCGAATGGTACCGCGGTAAAGGATATAATTTTGATATAACCAATAGTACCCAATATGATCAATATTTTGTTGAAGGCCGCAATATTTTTGAAAGCATAAGCGTTATCGCGGATGCAATATTTAATACCTATGTGATCAAACCGCCCGGAATTGAGCCGTATTATACAGAATATTGCAGCGGCAGTTACGTAACATGTCCGGGAATGAAGCAGTGGGGAACGGTAACCTTAGCGGATCAAGGGCTGAATTATTTACAAATCCTGCGTTATTATTATGGGCAAAGTATATATATAACAAGTACAAACAATATTCGGACGCCTTTTGAATCCTTCCCCGGAAACCTCACAATAGGCTCTTCTGGCCAAGACGTTGCACTGATTCAAGCAATGATCGCTAGAATACGGCAAAACTATCCGCGAATACCGGCGTTAACGGTGGATGGGCAGTACGGGTCGCAGACGGTTGCCGCTATCCGGGAATTTCAGTCGATATTTGGCCTGGCTCTAACCGGAACAGTGGATCGCAGAACATGGTATCAGATAAGCAATACTTATGCCGCTGTAATGCGGCTCGCCGAATTGGGCAGCGAAGGTCATCAGCCACCCATGATTCCATCGCCTCCGCCGGTTCCGCCGTCTCCTCCGTCTCCGCCATCTGAATACTTCAATTATACAGTTGTAGCGGGCGATACTCTATGGCTGCTCGCACAAAGATTCGGAACAACCGTTGAGGCGATTATGAGCTTAAACGGCCTCACATCATCAAATTTAAACATAGGTCAAGTGCTTAGAATTCCGGGAACGACATCATCAGGGTACTTTAATTATACGGTTGCAGCCGGCGATACCTTATGGCTTCTTGCGCAAAGATTCGGAACAACCGTCGAGGCGATTATGAGCCTGAACGGTCTTACGTCATCAAATTTAAGCATAGGTCAAGTGCTGAGAATTCCGTCGGGTACGACGACGGTACCAAGACCTCCCTTTCCCGGGATACTGCGTCTGGGTTCTTCCGGAAATAACGTTACCATATTACAGCAAAATCTCAATCGAATAGCCGCCGCAAACAGCGCCATTCCAAGAATTACTGTAGACGGATCATTCGGCCCGGCTACGCAAAATGCGGTTATTGCGTTTCAGCGATATTACGGCTTGACTCCTGACGGAATCGTTGGATCACTTACATGGAATAGGCTCATGCAGCTGGAGGTTTAATACGAAACACATTTCTTATTTAGCCTGATATCATTAAGCTATACTCTAGTCTTGTATAAATTTTTCAGCGCAAAAAACAAAACAGGAAAACATCTCTGTGAGGTTTCCGGATTGTGGGTTCCCCCACTTTGGCAAAGTCTACTTGCGCACCGCCATCTTCCTCGCGCTGAAAAAGGTCATCAGGAAATATCCGCCATAGAGCGCTACAATCGCAAATCCGGAAATCAGACAGGTCGCTAATATGTTGATTTCACCAACGATCATGATAAATTTGCTCATTATAGCGATTGCAACAACAGAATGCATGGCGGCTAAACCCTAATGACAAAGCCAGATAATAGGCAGCTGCCAGCATTACCAGACTGACAACACACAAAACTACAGACAAACGGAAATGCGGAGCGCGGAATTTTGAAGTCTTTTTGTCGGCATATATCAGATCAATCAGTTTCTGACGGCTGATGTTTACTGCATTAAAAAGCATCACAATCAAGAACGCTACGCCGAAATAAATGATGCTTTTCCACAGCGCGGAAACCGAAAATACAAAGGCAAACCCGCTTTTTAAGCTAAACCCGTACAACTTCGCGGTCAGAAGCGCGATCCCCTGCGAAGCAAAGACGCCAACCAGCAATCCCACTATAAGGGAAATAAGCCCAACAATCGTCGTTTCACAGATAAGTATCCTGGATATTTTTCCTTTTTTCATGCCAAGGGTCATGTATATTCCAAGTTCTTTTTTACGCCTGCGGATCAGGAACGCATTGGCGTAAAGAATCAAAAAGCCAAAAATCACTGAAATGAACGCCGTAAGATAAGACATAACCACATTTAAGCCAAAAAGCATCCCGTGCTCATTTTCAGTCAGCTCCATCATGGCGCTTTGGCTCTCAATGGAGTTGAACACATAAAACATGGCAACGCCAATGACAATGGTGAGAAAATATACGCCATAATCCTTAAAGCTCTTGCGGACGTTTCGTGCCGCCATAGTAAAGATACTCATTCGGTTTCACCTCCAAGTACAGCCATAACATCAATAATTTTATCAAAGAAGTCTTTGCGTTTATCCTCACCTCGCCGCAGCTCGGTAAACAGCTTGCCGTCGCGTATAAACAGGATTCTGTCGCAGTAGCTTGCGGAGAAAGGATCATGGGTTACCATAAGAATAGTGCTTCCGAGTTCTTTGACCATTGATTGGAAGCACTCAAGAAGAGCGCGGGCAGATTTGCTGTCAAGAGCACCTGTCGGTTCATCCGCCAGTATCAGTGCCGGATCGGTAACTATTGCCCGCGCCGCGGATACGCGCTGACGCTGACCTCCCGACATCTGGACGGGATACTTTAAAAGCACATCGGCGATACCGAGCTTTCCGGCAACGGTCTTGACTTTGCCGTCCACTTCGCCCGGTTTTGTCTTGGCTATAGTGAGCGCGAGGGCTATATTTTCATAGGCAGTCAGTGTATCAAGCAGATTGTAATCCTGAAAGATAAATCCCAATTTGCGGCAGCGGAAGTCAGCCACCTCCGATGATCTAAGCTCTGTAATATCTCTGCCCTCAATCAAAATCTTTCCCGCCGTAGCGCGGTCAATGGTGGAAACGCAATTGAGCAGGGTGGTTTTTCCGCTGCCGGAAGCCCCCATGACGCCGACATATTCACCCGGATATACATCAAAGCTCACACCGTTTAAGGCACAGGTGACGTTGCCCTTGTTCCCGTAAACCTTTTCTAAGTTTTGCACCTGCATACATGCGTTCATTTCAAAAGCTCCTTTTCGGTTGATACGTTATTATATCCCACACACAGTTAGCCTGCCATTTATGTTTATTACATGAACCTTACAATTTTGTCACAAACCAGTTTTTATAAAGAGGCGCTAAAAATCTTGTGCATTGGATTTTTAGTGCCTCTTTTCATCAGCTTCTAACGCAAACTAAAGCACCTGAGGTGCACACATTTCTCTTACAGAGACACAATGATAATCGGCTTCCGTTTTTTCATTTCTAAAACTCCATTTCCTTTTTATAAAATGCCAGTGCAGACAAACCCGACGCGGCTGCAACATAAACGATATACTCAATAATTGGGGCGGTTAAGGCTCCGCCGCTGATGATACCGGTCATAATTCTGCCCGAAATGCTGGACATCAGATATTTAGTTAAGCCCGGCGCAAACGTATTCAACCCCGTTGTAAGCAATCCGCTGACGATCCCGAACGTCAGTAAAATATAGAGAACAACAGCAAAGGTCGTGCGTTGCAGCCCGTAAACCACAATACCGGACAGAACGGAAAAGGCTATGGCCGTCAGCAGATATTGAATCGAAACGGCATAAATTATCGTCCATGCATCCGCCGTGACCGTCCATCCAAACATACTGAAAATGGCGCAATGGAAAAGAGGCATAAGCCCGAAAAAAATTGTGCTGGACAGCGTCATAAGGAGAAGCTTTGAAAGCACGATTTTTGTTTTACTTAACCCGAATCCAACAAGCGAAATCAGATTTTTGGCATTCAGATCGTCAGTATAAATGGCGGCGAACAGAAACCCGCCCGCCAGCATGGGCAGATAAAAGAAGAGATTGATAGCATCGTTGACAACAGATTCCGCTGTAAAGCCACCCGAACGAATATAGATGATGATGAAATAGCCAACCGCCAACGATGCGAAAAAAATATACATGCTCTTTTTGTGGAGCAAGCGGTACATCTCACCGCGCATGTATTTAAGCATTTTCGCCACCTCCTACTAAGTGCATAAAATATTCTTCCAGTGTAGTTTCCTGCCGGTGCAGGTCGTAAACCTCCACGCCGGCGTTTACCAAAGCGCGGGCGAGTTCATTTGAACGGTCAAGATGTGTTTCCAGTCTTAACCGATTGCCGTCCGCCACGATTTCGTTTATGCCGATCAATTGTAATGCCGCCTGCGCCTTTGCGCTGTCGTTCACTTCTATGATAAGAGATTTTTTCGTGTGCTCATGCAGGTTGGTATGGGTGATTTCTTTCAGCAATACGCCGTGGTCAATAAAGCCGAATTGCGTCGCCACCAAATCAAGTTCAGCTAAAATGTGAGAGGATATGATAAAGGTTGTGCCGGTCTGCTCATGGATATTTTTAATAACATTCCGCATATCCATAATGCCCTGTGGGTCAAGGCCGTTTATAGGTTCGTCCAGTACAACCATAGAGGGAGAACCGAGCAGCGCCCCGGCAATACCGAGCCGTTGTTTCATACCCAGCGAAAAGGCTTTGAATGGTTTTTTTACGCCGTCCAGTTCAACCAGCCGGAGCAGCCGTTCCACTTCGCCTTTTATGTTGACCCCCTTCACTTGGCAGAGGTATTCCAGATTTTCCTTTGGATTCAGATACGGAAAGAAGGACGGGTTTATCATAAATCCCATCTGCCGCCGCGCCGCATTCAGGTTATTTTTTTCACCGTGAATGGCCACCGTGCCGCCTGTGGGCTTCGCCAGTCCCATCACACATTTGAAAAAGGTGGTTTTCCCCGCGCCATTACGTCCTATAAGTCCATAAATGTCACCTTGCTTCAAAGTGAGCGATACGCGGTCTAAAGCGGCAAAGTCACCGTATTTCTTGGTTAATTCGTGGGTTTTTAAGATAGTTTGCGCCATCGTTTGAGTTGCCATGTTTCAAAGCTCCTTTCGGGTTGTAAATATTTACTGGTTTCATTTTATTTTTGCAAGGGCGCCATCCGGTACGTCACGTTTCTCAATAACCTTCCAATTAAGCACAATCTGCTCGCTGGCGCTTATTCGCAAATATGTGCCGGGCTGTGGCAGTTCTGCGCCAGGGTCGTCAAACACGGTAAATTCAACCGCTTTGGCTTCACCCTGTTCGTTATATGCTGTTATTTTGTATTTTACG
>JGI20171J29575_12612038_pt1 | contig 11182 bp, 13 predicted proteins | sample TergutNc150P4_FD_29575 | JGI IMG/M metagenome (IMG submission 29575)
CCGCCTCAAAAAGAGAATATGAGGAAAACAAAACCGCCCTTTTAGCAACCTTACCCAAAATAGAGAAACCGTAACCCGAAACCCCGCAAACCGCTAACCTCACACCGCATACCGCAAGTAAAGGCGTTTTGGGGCAAAATATCCCTAATCCTACTAAGGGTACCGCTATTATTGAATATGAGATTTACAAGGAAGGGGTTGTTGAAATAAGGGTTTATAATGTATTGGGGCAACTCATACAAACTTTGCCGCAAGGCATGAAGAAAACGGGACATTATCAAACTACGATTTCGCTATCAAACGTTCCTGCAGGGGTGTATAATTATATGCTCTTTATTGATGGAGAAAAGGCGGATGGGAAGAAGATGGTGAAGCAGTAAAGAATAACAAATTGTAATATAAACAAGAAAAGGCTGTCTCAAAAGTCAAAATCTTTTACCACAAAGAACACAAGGATTTTTCACAAAGTTCACAAAAAATTGTATTACAAAATTTTATATTTGTGTCCTTTGTGGTTTCTTTGTGTCCTTTGTGTTTAAAAAGAGTTTTGAGCCAGCCTCATTTTTTTGGTTAAATTCAGATTGCGCATTAAAGAATTGGCCAATTTGATGGCAGTTCTTTTTTGATAACCTTTTTTTAATATTTTTGTCGCTTAATTCTTTTGAGTAAGTTATGCCGCAAAAAATATATAAAATCATGACAAACCGATTTATCCTTTTTTTGATATTTATGGCTTGCATAACGTTATCCTGTAATCAAAAAATCTTTTACCATAAATCAGATATATTGCCCAACGAAACATGGAATATGAAGCAAACGTTGGTTTACCAATTTACTATTCTAGATTCTTTACAATATTATCAGTTTTTTGTGGACATCAGAAATAATACCAACTATCCATATCAAAATCTATATCTTTTTTTTACGACGCAATTTCCTGATAGTACGATGTTTACCGATACCTTAAACTGTATTTTATGTGATGCATACGGGCGTTGGAGAGGCAAAGGTTCCGGAAGAATTAAAGAAAACCGATTTACTTACCAACCAAAAGTGCGTTTTCCGCAAAAAGGCGTTTATTCCTTTTTTGTTCAACAAGCCATGAGAGATATTGATTTAATGGGAATTACTGACTTCGGAATTACTTTACAACATGAATAAAGGCATATTTTTCTTCTTGGGTTTATTAGTGGGTATCATGAGTTGTATCCTGCTTTTTTATTTTGATTTTAAATTTTTTGAAGCCACACGACCGGATTGTAAGAAAAAAGAGATAGTTACTCATATTCAAACAGATACCGTTTATGTAGAGGTGGCTAAAAAGTTCAAAAAACAGAATATAACAGCCGAATCAGAGGTAACAGATACGGAAATATCTAACGAAACATCTGATGGTACCTCTCCGAATGAAGAAGAATCTGTTTATAATGCAGAATTTTCTCTTGATGATGAACCACAAGATGAAGTTTTTGCAGAGAAGTTACTGAAAACCAAAACCGTAAAGGTTATCGTATTACACCCGGAGAAACAAGATGCAGATAATTATTTCCGTTTTTTTGAAATTCAGCAGTGGAATACGCCAATAAGAAACCGAATAGCCTATTATAGAGACCAGAATATGTTAAAAATAAAAGGAATAGAGATAGATAAGGCAAATATCGTGCTTTTGAACGGGGTCTATTATTTAGAAATTGGAAATCGTTATTATAATATTCCCGAAACCAATGTTTTTGAAAAGTTAAATGTTACCAATATTACGCAGTAATTATGAAAATTTGTCACCTCTCTTTTTTTTGTTTTCTATTTATTTTTCAGGGTTTTACCATAGATATTCATGCGCAAAATAAAAAACAAAAAGCGCAACAGGAAGATAATTACGATGATTTTTACGATCCTTATGAAGATACCTACCAGGATATTTCGTGGAAACAAAAAGGTTTTGAGTTTTTTGTGGGAGCAGGCGCTTATTTTGGCGGAAAATATACGGCAAACTATTATAATGGTGCGTTCGGTAATACATTCAGTCTTAGCCTGCTTCTTAGCAATAAATATCGTAGAGATTCGGTGTTATATATTCTGAAAGAGAAATATCCTTATATTGATGAAGAATTTGCTTTAGATAAGGATTGGTGTAATACAAATTCGAAATATAATGTTGCTATGGATATTGTGCTGGGCGCACGATATAGAGTAGCAAAAAATTGGTATCTTGAAGCAAGTTATTCGTTTAGAAGAGTTACTGCGGAAAATCGTTTTGAGTTTATATTTCCCGGAATACCTGATGGAAATAACGATAGGCGACCTTATAGCAACCCTCAAGTCATGGGCGCAAAAGAAGATCGTCATTATATTGATTTTTCGGTAGGTTATATTTCTCAAAACCAGCCTGTGGTAAAACCGTTTGTGGCTATAGGTGGGTTGTTTACCTATGTGCGCGTAAAAAGTTTTGAGGTATTTATTGAAGACCGTCGTTTTGATTTAAAAGAAATGGCAAGAAACCCCGACTATGTGCCGGGGACTCAGGTAATGCCTAATTATACGGATTGGGCAGGTGCAGGATATGGTTTTTCTGTTACTGCCGGATTAAAATTTGTGGTAAATAAATCGGTATCCTTAGACCCACTATTTCAACTTTCGGTTGCAAGTTTTGGCAACAGTTCTATTCTAAAAGGATACAACACTGCTTTAGGCTGTAACTATTATGCTGGTATTCGTCTGGTAATGAGCGATGCAGTGTTTGTAAAGAGTGTAAAATCCAATCAATAAATCTTACAATATATATATTATGAGCAGCGGACTTTATTCAATGTCAACAAACGATTTTGACAAAACTTTAGACCTAACAAAAATAAAACCTTACGGCGATACCATGAACGATGGCAAAATGCAACTTAGTTTTACGTTGCCCTTGCCTGCGTGCGACGAAGCCGTAGAAGCAGCCAAACAATTGCTAAAGAAATTAGGTTTTGAAAATCCTCAAGTAGTTTTTTATAAAGAACTTACAGATGGATTTACGTTCTTTAACTGTTACGGAAACTGTACCCAAAGTGTGGATTATTCCACCATTCATGTACCCAAAGTGGAGTCAACCAAAATGGATATGCACGAAACAGATGCGTATATTCGGCAGCATATCGGTAGAAAAATAGTGGTGATTGGCGCGAGCACCGGCACAGATGCGCACACCGTAGGGATTGATGCCATTATGAACATGAAAGGCTATGCCGGACATTATGGTTTGGAACGTTACGAGATGATTGATGCCTACAACTTGGGCAGCCAAGTGCCTAACGATGAGTTTATTGCCAAAGCCATTGAACTGAAAGCCGATGCGCTTTTAGTTTCACAAACGGTAACTCAAAAAGATGTACATATAGGAAATTTGGTAGAATTGATAGAGATGTTAGAAGCAGAAGGGCTGCGCGACAAACTGATTGTAGTGTGCGGAGGACCACGCATCTCTCACGAATTAGCAAAAGAACTTGGCTACGACGCAGGCTTCGGCATGAACTCATACGCTGATGATGTTGCCTCTTTTATTGCTACACAAATCGCCATGAGGAAAGCGTAAACACAAGTTTTTGCTTCTCAAAAACCACTTAACTACTCAATATGTTTACATTCAAAGATTGCATAGCCACCCTACCTGTTTTTCGGTTTTTATATGATCATCTTCACCTGTGTTCTTCGTTGGGTAGAAATGAGTTGCTGCAAAGTAATTTCATCACTGATGCTCATACGCTACAAATTTGTTTTAATGAGATAGAAGCGGTGTTGACTTGGCAAAACAAAGCACAAAATCAGATACCTAAAGTGAAACAATTACTCACGAGTGCACAAGATATATTTGCCACACTTTCCCGATTGAAAAATAACGATGCGTTAGATGATATTGAACTTTTTGAAATTAAAAAAAGTGCACTTATAATGAATGAGTTGCATCAGATTTTAGTTTCTGCCTCTTTTTCTGTTTTTGAATTATGTAAGGTGAATGAAGTGATTGACATATTAGATCCTGAAAAAACACGTTTGCCCTATTTTTATATTTATTCTGCTTACAGTAAAGAATTAACCACGATGCGAAATATGTCTAGACAAACCCCTGAAAATGAGGATTTGTTGTGGCAAATTTCAAAATTGGAAAATAAAATAAGACAAAATTTGGTGATGAAACTTATGCCTTTTGTGGCTCAATTAGAACAAAACTTAAAATATATTGCCAAATTAGATGTGTTGTTAACAAAAGCAACGCTGGCTACAGAATGGAATTGCTGTAAACCTGAAATTTCTGACCACAAAACCTCATACGTTGCACTCGTTCACCCCATGGTTACCGAGCGATTAAAAAATGATAACATTGATTTTCAACCTGTTAATATTGAATTAAAACAAGAATCCTGTTTAATTACAGGCGCTAATATGACCGGTAAATCTATTTTTCTTCGCTCTATTGCTTTTAGTCAATGGATTTTTCAGTTTGGTTTTTATGTGCCGGCGCAACGCGCTACGGTTATGCCGGTGGAAAAAATACACTTAGTTTCCGGCGATAGCGACACGGAACATACCGGCTTGTCCTCTTTTGTGAATGAGATTTTTCGGATTGACCAAATTCTGAAAGAAACAAAAACAGGAATAAAAATGTTGGTGTTGGTAGATGAGTTTGCCCGTACCACCAATCCTTATGAAGGAACTGCTTTGGTAAGCGCCTTTTTGGAAATGATGAATTATAGAAATTCAATCTGTTTGGTTACAACGCATTATTCAAATATTGAGGGTGAATTTCGGCGTTTGCGGGTAAAAGGCATTCAGTGGGATAAGTTAGAACAAATTAAATCAAACCCTCGCGAATTGAATAAATATATTGATTATCAGTTAGAAGATGATAATGAAAAAACCGCTCCAAAAGAAGCGGTTAAAATTGCTGAAATATTGGCGATTGATGACGCTTTTATTTCTTTGGTAAAAAAATATTTGTAATTATTTTTTTTGCAGTACAAAAGGCACAGGAATATTGTAATAGCAACGTACTGGTTTTTCGTTTTGTTTTCCCGGAATAAATTTGTTCAACGTACCAATTACGCGCAATGCTTCTTCATCTAACTTTGGGTGTACCGATTGAATTACTTTCGGATTTGAAATAGAGCCGTCTTTTTCTACAATAATTTGCACTACTACTATGCCTTCTGCTTTATCTTTTCTTGCTTCAGCCGGATAGCGAGCCGTTTGTGAAATGTGAAAAGGTAGTCTGCCTTTGCCTTCAATATAAGCAGGCATTTCGTTTGCAGTGTAATAAGGCGTGTTATCGTCCTTAATTTCAGATTTGTTAGTGATTTTTTTACAATCCTTAGTTAGCAAAACTTCAGAAGATTGAACAGGTGTTCCTTTTGGATTTTCTGTTGAAGGAGTAACATTTGTAGATGTAACAATTACACTTGGCGCAGGTTTAGGTTCGCCTTCCACCCATTGATATTCTTTGTTGTTTAATTTTACATCTGTCGTTTTTTTTATCGGTACAGGTTCATTTTTTTGAGCCATTGAGACTACGAAAAAAAGCATTGTGATACAGAAGAATGCAATTGATTTACAAGATAAAAGTTTTGAATTCATATTGATAAGTTTTTAATTAATAATTTAACATTTTAAGCGGCACAAAAATAATAAAAAATTATTATGTTCGGCGCTATTCAAAAAAAAAAACTGTTCAATTTTTCATATTAAAATTTTTATATTTTTGCACCCCTCAAAAAAAAAGGGTATTTTTTATTGTGATTCTATAAAAATTAAAAAAATAACGTAATGCCAACAATTCAACAATTAGTTAGAAAAGGAAGAAAACAATTAACATCAAAAAGTAAATCAAGAGCGTTAGATGCTTGTCCGCAACGTCGCGGCGTTTGTTTGAGAGTTTATACAACTACGCCCAAAAAGCCTAATTCAGCCATGCGTAAAGTAGCGAGAGTTCGTATGACCAACGGAAAAGAAGTAAATGCTTACATACCGGGCGAAGGTCATAATTTGCAAGAACACAGCATTGTATTGGTTAGGGGCGGTCGTGTGAAAGACCTTCCGGGTGTACGTTATCACATTGTACGCGGCGCGTTAGACTCTGCCGGCGTAAACGGACGTCTGCAAGGCAGAAGCAAATATGGAACAAAACGACCAAAGAAAAAAGCAGAATCAGGAAAAAAATAATGAAATCGTTGCTTAGCCGCCAAAATGGGCGAAACTAAGAGTAAATATTAACCTTTTTAAATATTGAAGAAACCAAATGAGAAAAGCAAAACCAAAAAAACGGATCACCCTGCCCGACCCCAAATTTAATGATGTGTTGGTTACAAAATTTGTAAACAACCTGATGTTGCAAGGTAAAAAATCTATCGCGTTTGAAATCTTTTACGAATCAATGGAACTCATTGAAAATAAATTAAAAGAAAATCCTATTGACGTGTGGAAAAAAGCGTTGGCAAACATTACGCCGGCGTTGGAAGTAAAAAGTAGAAGAATTGGAGGAGCTACTTTCCAAATCCCAACCGAACTTCGCCCCGAAAGAAAAGAATCTTTAGGAATTAAGAACATGATCCTTTACGCACGCAAACGCCATGAAAAAACAATGGCTGCAAAACTTGCCGCCGAAATCATGGCTGCCTACAAAGAAGAGGGCGCTGCATTTAAACGTAAAGAGGATATTCACAGAATGGCAGAAGCAAACAAAGCATTCTCGCATTTTAGATTTTAAAATCAATGAAAATATTTATGTAAAATTTACAGAAAATTCTTTCATAAATTTTATCAATATCATAACTATGCTACTTTTTATTTTTGACCCCACAAAAATAAAAGTTTTAGGTAAGCACGCTGACATTCATAAAAATAAAAATCTACTTTTGCGACAAAATAACGCTATTCTAAAAAAGTATGTTAAAGTTAAAGTTTTCTCTCTTTTTTTTATTTATTGCATTATGTTGTAATAATTTATGTTTTTCGCAAACAGGAAATTCGTACCTTGATATGATTACGGCAAACAGCGATAAATACAAAACATTTCAAAAAAATTTTAATCCGCTCAAATATAATCCTACCATTTTAAAGCAATGTTTTATTGAGATGGTGAATGATTTGCGAAAACAATTATTCAATTGCACCCCTTTGACCGCACTTCACATGTTAGATTCAGTAGCAACCATGCAAGCAGATTTTCAAGTGGAAAAAGATAAACTTACCAACCAAAATATTGCGCCTTTTCAATATACGGCGCAACGGTTAAAAGAGTACAAATTTACGGCGCAAGGCAGTGAGTTTGTTTCAAAAGCCAAAGCACATCAAGGCGACAACGATTATTCTTATTACGATGTATGCATAGAACTGTTAAAACCGCTATTTAAAACTGCTTCCGGCATTCCCGCTTTTTTGTCTCCGCAATATACAATCTACGGTTTTGCTTGCGGCATAAACAGAAATTTGAGTTTGGTATATATTTCTTTTGTAATGGGAAATGACCTTAGTATTCAAGTGTTTGATTCTCAAACTTCCAAACAAAAAAACTTACCTATTACGAAAGGGTTAACAGGACTTTCGTTTTATGATGAAACAATTTGTAAAAAATGTGCCGATGATCATACATTAGAACAGATTTACGACATGCTTTATATGAATGACGATGGCGATGTTTTTTTACAAGCAGAAGATGCCAAACTTGTTAAGAAACTGTTATCCAAAGCAGGAAAATCTATTGTTTTAGATTTTATTCAAAAGGACCAGTACAATTGTCGGGTGCCGCAAGTAGATCATAACAAACCGTTTCGCGGTATTGTTTCAAAACCAATTTCTATGGAGAAAATTCTTTCGGCAAACGATTCTACGCCCAAATCCAATATTTTTCATGCAAAAATAGGCTCACTGCCGCAGCAAATAGAGTTAAATGCCCCTGTTGACGTTAATATTTTGCTTCTGCATGAGAACAAAGTAGTTTGCAGAACTTTAATCAAAAAAAATGTAAACGACATAAAAACTTCTGATGCTATAGCAAATACTTTCATTCGAGAACAAAACTATGAGGCAGCATTGTACCAACTTTCCCCACAACTTTCTGATCCTGAGATTAGCGACGACCTGCTTTTTGCGATGGTGCAATTAGCAGCGCACAAAGATAAAACCTATTTAAGTTCTATCTTTACACAGGCAGTTCTATTGGCAAAACAACGAAACCCGCAAAGATTGTGCAGACTATTAGACGGCTTTTCGATTTCCGTATTTGATAATACGGAAGTAAAAAAAGTGTATTGTAATACTTGTAATTAACGAAGGTTAGATATTGCGCTTCTCCAAACGAAAATTAGCATGAAAATCTGCAAAGTATTATCCTTTCGCTTCTTGCCACAACGCTTCCATCTCCGCTAACGTCATCTCCGATAACGGTTTGCCCTTTTCATTTGCCTTTTGTTCTATAAAATTAAAACGTTTGATAAATTTTCGGTTGGTTTTTTCCAACGCATCTTCGGGGTTAATATTGAGGAAGCGTGCGTAATTAATCAACGCAAACAAAATATCACCAAACTCATCTTCCATTTGTTCTGAGTTTTGATTTCGCTCGTAGTTAAATTCTGCCAACTCTTCCTGCACTTTATCCCATACCTGTTCTGTATTTTCCCAGTCGAAGCCCACGCCCCGTACTTTTTCTTGAATACGGTAAGCCTTTACCATAGCGGGCAATGCGTTGGGCACACCGCCCAACACCGATTTATTACCCTCTTGCAACTTAATTTTCTCCCAATTCTCTTTTACGTCATCTACCGAATTAACTTGCACTTTTCCAAAGATATGCGGATGACGGCGAATTAATTTTTCACAAATTCCTTCGAGTACTGTTTCTATATTGAAAAGATTTTGTTCTTCGCCCACTTTCGCATAAAAAACGATGTGCAATAATAAATCGCCAAGTTCTTTACCAATATCGGCATATTTTTTGTCAATAATAGCGTCCGACAGTTCATACGTTTCTTCAATGGTTAAATAACGAAGCGTATCGAAAGTTTGTTTGCTATCCCAAGGACACTTGGCACGAAGCTCGTCCATAATATCGAGCAATTTCTGGAAAGATTGAAGTCGTTTATCCATAACGTTTCTACTAACGATGAAATTTTCATTATATTATCACTTTTTTGATTAACTATCTTCATTGGATTTCTATTTTTATAAATCGTGGTTCACAAATTTCGTTATTTTCGCAAACGTTTTGTTGAAAAAAAGAAAAAAGTTAATTTTTATGCTATCCGTTTCAAACCTCTCATTCTGTTATCAAAAAAACCTCGTATTAAAAAATGTATCTTTTGAATTGCAAAAAAACGATTTCTGCGCCATTATTGGACCCAACGGATCCGGGAAAACTACTTTGCTAAACCTCATCTCCGGCGCATTAAAAAAACAGAAAGGCGAAATTTATATTTTCAACAAAAAGATTGAAGATTATGATATTAAAACATTAGCAAAAAAAATCTCTGTAGTTCCACAAAGAAGCGAGCCTGTTTATCATTTTTCGGTTTTCGATATGGTAATGTTTGGGCGACACCCGTACCAAACACGATGGAGTTATTATAATCCAGATGATGAAGAGATTGTTATTGACGCTTTAAAGAAAACAAACCTACTTTCATTAAAGAACAGAATGACCTCCCAGTTGAGTGGCGGCGAGTTTCAACGCACATTGATTGCCCGCGCCATTGCCCAGCAAGCGCCGCTCATGCTGTTAGACGAACCCCTTGCAAATTTGGATATTCCGCATCGGTACGAAATTTTGGAAATCTTATCCGAACTTAACCGCACCAACCAAACCACCATTTTAATGATTATCCACGATATTTCATTAGCAATGCAAGCAATCCATAGTAGTTTACTCCTTAAAAACGGACAAATAACCTATTTCGGAGAAACTTCAAAAATTTGTGAAAATGCACTGATTTTTGAGTTGTTTGATTTGGATAAGAGTTATATAGTAGATGAATTGGGGAATGTAAGGAAAATGATGAAGTAGCTGATTTCATCTTTAATGATTTTCCCTAAAACACTTTAACCGCTCTTCCAGCACCGGCATCTGCTCCATTTTGATAAGCGAAACGCAGGCACGAAGTCCCTCTGTGCGCTCGCTGCCCGTGATTGCCAAAGATATTGCGCTAATGCCGTAATACAGAAACTCTTTCAACAATTCCTCACCACTTAATCCGGGATACGATATGGTGAAATAAAAACCGTCGGCAAGGGGCTGATCTTCATCTTTATCGTACACTATTTTAAAGCCATTTTCTAAAAACATTCGTTTCATGATGTACGCTTTTTCGGCATATATTTTAACATCATTCAAATAGTTATATGTACCGTCGTTGCAGGCTTTTAAAATGGCAGTTAAGCCGTATTGCGCCGAGTGTGAAGTGCCGGAACTGATAGCATACACCGTGCCGTAAATAACAGCACGCCCTAATTTCGGAGTATTAAAATAGGGAATTAAATCTGGAAATTCCCTGTTATACAAATGATTAGAAAGTACCAACAACCCTATTCTTTCTCCCGCATAACTAAACGATTTGGAACTTGAAATCAACAGGGCGTAATTATCGGTATATTTTCCAACGGTGGGTTGAAATGGCGGTTTTCCGGGTTGCGAAATATCTCTGCGGAAATCCATGCCAAAATATGCTAAATCTTCAAAAACACACACATCGTATTGCGTAGCCAATTCTCCTATAATTTGTAATTCTTTCTCTGTAAAGCATATCCATGACGGATTATTTGGATTTGAATAAATTATGGAGTGAATATTTTTTTTCTCTAAATAAGTGATCAGTTTGTCGCGCAGTTTATCGCCACGATAATTATAAACGTCAAAAGTTTCATATTTAAGTCCTAAAACTTTGTGTTGCTGTTTTTGTACAGGAAATCCGGGATCAATAAACAGGGTGGTATCTTTTTCTTTACGTGCCCGAACAAAAGTCATAAAACCTGCCATTCCGCCCATCATAGATCCTACGGTAGGGATACATCCTTCGGGGGAAACGTCTAAATCTAAGAAATTTTTCACATAACGCGACATCTCTTTTTTTAATTCCGGCGTGCCCTCAATATCCGGATAGATAGCCGCAACTCCCTTTGTAAGCGCCTCAATTTGAGCATCTATCCCAATTTGACAGGCAGG
>JGI20171J29575_12612036_pt1 | contig 11176 bp, 13 predicted proteins | sample TergutNc150P4_FD_29575 | JGI IMG/M metagenome (IMG submission 29575)
GACCTCTCCCGATTAGGCAGAGACTATATTGATACCGGCTACTATATTGAACGATATTTCCCCGCTAAAAATGTACGCTATATTGCCATCACTGACGGTATAGATACATTTCAAAACAACAGCAACAATGATATGTCGCCGTTTAAAGCGGTTATAAACGACCTCTATGCGAAGGATATTTCAAAAAAGGTGCGTTCTGTTATGGATACAAAACGTCAAAACGGTGAGTTTATCGGCGCGTTTGCACCGTATGGTTATTTAAAAGACCCCGGCAACAATAACAAGCTTGTCATTGATTTTGAGGTATCACATATTGTAAAGCGTATTTATGATATGTACATAAACGGCGTGAGCATGTGCAGTATTGCAGCGGCTTTAAACAACGAAGGTATTCCTTGCCCGTCAAAGTATAAAAGGAATACCGGCACATACAAAAACCCCACGATAAAACGGTATATATGGGGACAGGAAACAATCAAGCGGATTTTAACCAATCCGACATATATGGGTTCCATGACACAGCGAAGACAAGAAAAAATCAATTACAAAGTTGAAAAATCTAAGAAAGTCCCCCAAAGTGACTGGATAAGCGTACCAGAAACCCACGAACCTATTATTGAACCCGGTACGTTTCAGCTGGTACAAGAAATCATCAATAAAAAAACGGTGCGCTACGCCCGCGCGGAAGATACGTTTCATTTGCTCAACGGATTGCTGTTTTGTAAAGACTGCGGGGCAAAAATGACTTTTCGCAGAAATTGCACCAAAAAAATGACTATGCAGTGTATGACGTATTCCAAAAGAGGACCTGAATATTGTGCCAGTCATACAATGAACGAAAATCAAGTTGAAGAATATATCATCAAAGCTTTAAACCGTATCGCAAGCCTTTCCCTCACAGACACGTTTTTCAAAGAATTTGAAAATATAGATTTTGATCCGGATGTTGAGAGATTCATAAACAGAAAACAAAGGATTGATACGCGTCTTACAGAGATAAGAGATATTATCAAAACACTATACGAAGACAAAGTAAGGGGTATTATCACAGAAGAGGATTTTATCGAAATAAAACAAAAATACAGAGATGAAAAAGAACAGCTTAGTTTTCAATATCAACAGCTTGCAAAAGAAACAGAACAACAAGCAAAACCGAAAACAAATTTTATGGAATTGATAAGAAAAACGGCGTATTTTGAAGTGGCGGAAAAAGCGCTGCTTGTCACCTTAATTGACCGCATAGAAATATCTAAAGAACGGGAGATAACAATATACTATACATTTCAAAATCCAGACATGGAAGAAACAGTGACTAAATAGGTGAAACAAGCCAAATGTTCAAGTTGGACTCCGGTCCGCCGTACTGTGTGATGATAATTTTTGCGAGTTTAGGGTTTGTCTGTTTGATCTTGACTGGATATTGCAGTCTTTTTTCGTACGTAAACATTAATTATCCTCCGGTTCCCATGGCCAGGGACTATTTACCCATGCCCAATGATTATTTGATGTATTCGTCTTTGTTAAAGGTCCATATTTGGCCTCATACTCATTCTTCAACGGCTGCAGTATTTCTTGATATGATTTTACTTGGCTGTGGATTTGTTTATCATAAGGATGTGTATCTAAATATAGATTTAAATCCAATAGCGCAAATGAATAAGTATCTATCTTTTTCAGCAAAGTCTCTCTATCTGTCATTTGGCATCACCCGCGTATTTCCCCAGGAACGGTTTATCCAAATCCGGAAACATCGTACCTGCTTCGATGCCGTTAGCCGGACTATACAACGGTGCGTTTTCGGGTTGGAACATTACATAAGCCATTGCGTTAGGCCGGATCAGCGGCATGGGAGGCAGTGGCTTCATATCTTGTTCAAGCACTTTTTGTTCTATTACATCCAATTTTAATTTCTCCTTTTCTTGAATTGGGTTTTGCATACCTTTATTTTATGCAGGTTGTAAAGGACAGGTTACAAAATTTATTGTTATTAAAGTAAAGAACAGTTAAATAATAAATCCCGAAAAAAACAAGGAATAAATCGGATTTTATTATTTAACTGTTCCTAGATTCCCAACTCAGACAGCAGACTATTAACTTGCTCAAATACTTCAGGGTTTGCGTTATCATCAATTAAACTGATTGCTATATCTCCTTTATCCTCACTTAGCAAGATTTTTTTTAATGATTCTGTGTCAGGCAATATAGTTCCGTTGCAAAAAATATCATTTTCCGATACGGTGATTACAATCAGCATTTTTGAAACAACGGTTGTCTGAAGCACCGCGTATGAAGATGAATTTCTGTCTGCATCTTTTTGTGTATTGCCATGGTACATAAACCCAAGAAGCACAATAATCCCTGCCATAAGAACAAACGCTACAGCTATTAGTATCATTTGTTCCCATAACAGCGAAAGAAATTTTTTTATACTTTTAGATTTCCCTATTCCCATACTGGATCTAGATCCCTTCTACAATAATATATATCATCATATGTATTTTTTTATATTATTATGAAAGTGAAATATTTATAACTCAATAGATAATGATGCCTGGGCGTTGAGGCTCATATTAGATATATTGCCCTGAAGAAACTCATAAAAACCTTGAGAACCTACCATAGCCGCGTTGTCCGTACACATTTTTTTTGAAGGTATATATAACTTGTATCCCGATTCATAGCATTGGCGCTGTAAATGTATACGCAGCAAACTATTTGCCGCGACACCGCCCGCTATAGCCAATGCGGTAATATTAAGATGCTTTGCCGCTTTTAAAAAATTTGTTGTCAGATAATCAACCACGGCCCAGCGGAAGGAAGCCGCAAGGTCCGCTGTTGGAAGGGGAGAGTTTTTTTGCTTTGCGTTATGAATTAAGTTAATGACAGCGGTTTTAAGACCGGAAAAGCTAAAGTCATAGGGTGATCCGTCCACCGAGGGACGCGGCAGAGTATAGGCGTACGCGTTTCCCTGCTCCGCGATTTTATCAAGGGCAATACCGCCGGGATAAGGCATACCCATCATTCTGGCTGCTTTATCAAAAGCCTCACCGGCAGCGTCGTCCCTTGTTTTTCCTATGATACGCATATTGGTATAATCTAATACTTCAACTATATGAGTGTGTCCGCCGGAAACAACCAGACAAAGAAAAGGAGGGTTGAGGTCACTATGCACAATGTAATTAGCAGCGATATGTGAACGCAAATGATGAACAGGTACAATCGGAATACCTGCTGCCAAAGACAGTCCTTTTGCAAAATTCACTCCTACTAATAAAGCCCCGATTAAACCCGGGGCATGGGTGACGGCAACAGCATCTATGTTTTTTAACGTGACAGAAGCCTCTGATAATGCCTGGCTTGTAACGGCGCATATAGATTCCGTGTGACGCCGCGAAGCGATTTCCGGAACGACACCGCCATAAATCCGGTGCTCCTCCACCTGAGAGGCAATTACAGAAGAAAGCACCCGCCGGCCATTTTCTACAACAGCTGCTGCCGTTTCGTCGCAGGATGTTTCGATCGCTAATATTTTCATTGCTGAACGTCCTTTATAATTTTAGTCATTATTACAGCGTCTTCTTTTGGATTGGAATAATAATCTTTGCGCGTTCCCAAGCATTCAAATCCTAAGGATTCGTATAAATTTATCGCGGGTTTATTTGATGTCCTTACCTCTAAAGAGACAAAAGACAAATTTAATTTTTTAGCCTGCTCTAAAATATACGTAACCAGTGATTTGCCAATGCCTTTGTGACGCATTTGAGGTAAAACAGCTAAATTCACAATATAACCTTCGTCCAGCACGGTGTTAAGGATAATATATCCCAAAGCTATACGTATTTTAGATTTCCCTGATTCGCCCATAACTACATAAGGGTGTGATCCGGGATTGAATATTTCCTGTTTAAAGCTTTTCTCACTCCAGGGAATTGAAAAGGATAGTTTTTCAATATGCAGTATGTCCGGTAAATATCTCTGCTTCATGCGTAATAATATCATAAATTTAATATTTCCTTCTTTATAGAATCATATATTTCATCGCGGCATTTACGGTAAACTTCAATATCCGCGCCATAAGGGTCTGAAATACCACCATTTTTATTATTCAATATATAAATTTTCTCCGGATCAACACCAAGCGAAATTAATGCATGCCTGTGTCTTGGTCCCATAACATAAAAAAGATGATATTCATCTAACCGAACCGTGCTTACCGGGCGTGCCCTGTGGGCGGCAATATTAATACTAAGCTCTTGACAAACAGCCACAGCGTACCTGCTTGCGTTACTGCCTTCATCAGGATAAATACCGGCGCTTTCTGAAAATTTATTTATTTTATTTTTTTGACACAAATCATTAAAAATCGCTTCAGCCATAGGGCTTCGGCAGGTATTTCCGGTACAAACAAATAAGATTTTTTCCATAGTATTATCCCTCTTAGCCCTAACAATTGCCAGGCGTGTCTTTATAATTTAGCGTCATACCAGGTAACTCCCATAGACGCATCGGCTACTAGCGGTACGTTGAGTGCCGCGGCGTTTTCCATTTCCTCCTGTAAAATCATAGCCACCGCAATGGCTTCTTCCTGAGGTGCTTCAACAATCAATTCGTCATGTACCTGCAAAATTAACCTGGCCCGCATGTTTTCCTGTTCAAGTCTTCTGTCTACACGCAGCATGGCAATTTTTATTATATCAGCCGCTGTTCCCTGAATGGGCATATTCCGCGCGACGCGTTCACCGAAAGCACGGGTTTGGTAATTGCTTGACGCGAGTTCTGGTAAATACCTTTTGCGGCCAAAAAGTGTTTCTGAATAGCCCTTTTCTTTTGCCTGCTCAACGGCGTTTTTCATATATGAGTCAACTCCGCTGTAATGTGTCAAATAGGAATTTATATATTTTGAGGCGTCTTTATGACTGACTCCGATATCTTTTGCCAGAGAGAATGCACCTATACCATAAACAATTCCAAAATTGACTGCTTTTGCGCGGCTGCGCATGATGCTTGTCACAAGATCCGGCGGCATATTGAAAACTTGCGACGCGGTTATGGAGTGTATATCTAAATTATCGCGAAATGCTTGAAGCATGTTGTGATCATCAGACATATGAGCCAGTACACGCAGTTCAATCTGGGAATAATCCGCGTCTACAAGTATAAAACCTTCTTTTGCGCGAAAATATTTTCTAAGCTGTCTGCCTGTTTCGCTTCGCACGGGTATGTTTTGCATGTTTGGTTCTGTTGAGCTGATACGGCCTGTTCTTGTTTCTGTTTGGTTAAATTTTGAATAGATACGGCCATCGTCTGCCACAACCTTTAAAAACCCGTCACAGTAAGTTGATTTCAGCTTGGACAAAGTTCTATACTTTATTATTAGTGGAATAACCGGATGTTCATGATACAGCGATTCCAAAACTTCGGCATTGGTGCTGTAGCCTGTTTTCGTTTTCTTTTTCGCGGGAAGTTTAAGATTGTCAAACAAAGCAGCTCCCAGCTGCATAGGGGAATTAATATTGAATTCACAGCCCGCGCTATGCCATATTTCCTGTTCCAGCATCCCGATTTCGGAACCGAGCTGCTGCCCGTAGGCTTTGATGCCGTCCGCGTCAATGCAAAATCCGATATGTTCCATTTTACTTAATACATATGCTAACGGGATTTCAATTTCGTAAAGTAATTTTTGCTGATTATTTTTGACAATGGCCAGCTCCAGCTTTTCTGTCAGCTCAAGTATGCCGGCATATTCTCTTACTGTATCAGCATCAATTGATACAGTATCTTCAAAATTAAGTTCCGGCAATACGATACCGTACTCTTGATATAACCGGTTTAAAGAATAATCAGAGCTGGAGGGGTTCAGCACATAGGCAGCCAATTGTAAATCAAAACACATGTTCTGCGGTTTAATATTATTTTTGATCGCATAAGCGTAAAGATGTTTAACATTATACGTTTTCTTTTTTATATCTGGGTTTTCCAAAATGCCAAAGAAAAGATCTGTATCGTCAGAGATAAAAATGTCATAGCCGTCTGCAAAAATAATATTCTTTAAATCGCCCCCGCTATAAACAGGCAGGACTATTAAGGTTTTCTTTTCACTTTTTTTATAACTTTCAAATCTCAGCTGTTTAACATTAAAGGTTTTAGTTTCAACCGCATCTGTATTTAAATTTTCCGAAGGTATGACAGCACTGTTCAAATGCAATTTATCAAGAAGAGAAAACATCTCCAAGTCCCGCAATAATGCGGCGGCTTTTACAGTATCGGCCGGATGGATACTGTAGGAGTTGGGATCAGTGTCGATGGGTACAGATGTACAAACCGTGCCCAGCATACGGCTCATGTACGCGCTTTCTTTTCCGTTAATAAGCTTCTGACGTATCGCGCTTTTGATATCAATTGTCTCGATGTTTTCATATATATAATCAAGATCTTTAAACCGTTTTATTAAATCAGAAGCACCCTTTTGACCAATACCTGAAACGCCGGGAATATTATCGGATGAATCTCCCTGAATAGCTTTAATATCAATGAGCTGGGCCGGAGAGACACCGTATTCCTCTTGAATTTTATCAGGATCATAAACTATCGTTTCCTTTGTTGAAGCCAGATTAACCGTTACATTTTCCGAAATAAGCTGGAGGCTGTCACGGTCACCCGTAGCTATAAAGCATTTGTGCCCGTGATTTTCACAGGATTTAGCCAGAGTACCGATAATATCATCCGCTTCATAACCTTCACAGCTGACAATATTATATCCTAACGCTATAAGCAGATCTTTTAAAGGAAGCATTTGTTCTGCCAGTTCGTCTGGCATACCTTTTCGCTGTGCTTTGTATCCGTCATAAGCTTTGTGCCGGAATGTAGGCGCTCTCATGTCAAAGGCAATGGCAACCGCGTCAGGCTGGGTATCTCTTTTGATTTTTTCAAACATAGTTAAAAATCCATAAATACCGTTTGTAAACCGCCCGTCTTTAGTCGCAAGTCCGCGTATACCGTAAAAAGCGCGGTTCAAAATACTGTTGCCGTCCACAACAAGAAAATTCAAATTTATCACCAACCTTGTAGGAAAAGGAAAATTATTTTCCCCTTTTCCTCTTTCCTTTTAACTTAGCCCTGGGATGGACACCCGCAATTATTTTCATGATCACATTCAGGTATTGATCCCACCAGAACAGACGGATCAATACCCATACGCAGATAATAATCTGATACGGCCGCTTTAATTGCCTGTTCGGCAAGTACGGAGCAATGTACTTTAACAGGAGGTAACCCGTCCAGCGCTTCCATTACAGCCCTATTGGATAATTTTAAAGCCTCGTCGATAGTTTTCCCTTTAATTAGTTCAGAAGCCATGCTGCTTGTAGCGATAGCAGCGCCACATCCAAAAGTTTTGAATTTACAGTCTGTAATTATATTGCCATCAACTTTAATATACATTTTCATAATGTCGCCGCATTTTGCGTTACCTACTTCTCCAATACCGCTCGCGTCTTCTATTTCACCAACGTTTCTTGGATTTGCAAAATGTTCCATTACTTTTTCAGAATATGCCATGTGTGTAATCTCTCCTCTCTTTTTTATATAGTTTCAGATTTTATTTTTTCCCATAAAGGTGACATTTCTCTAAGCCTGTTGATTACTGGCGGTATGGTTTCAATAAGATAATCAATATCTTCATCTGTATTATTGTCACTAAACGATAGCCGCATGCTTCCGTGTGCGACAGAATGGTGCAGTCCAATAGCCAAAAGGACATGACTGGGATCCAAGCTGCCCGATGTACAGGCGGAACCTGATGAAGAACTGATACCGAGTAAATCAAGAGAGAGCAGCAGGCTTTCTCCTTCAATGCCTTCAAAGCACATGTTAATGTTGCCGGCCAAACGCTTATCTCTGTCACCATTTAACCGGGAACGTTCAATTTTAAGAAGTTCATCAATCAAGCGGTTGCGCATTTGAATAATTCTCGGGATGCGTTTTGGCATAGTATCTGCCGCAATCTGAACAGCAGCGGCAAGTCCCGCGATACCGGCGACGTTTTCCGTTCCTGCACGTTTATTGCGTTCCTGCGCACCGCCATATATGAGCTTGTCTATTTTTACACCTTTCCTAATATATAAGGCGCCGCAGCCTTTGGGACCATGGAGCTTATGAGCGGTTAAAGATAACAGATCAATATTATCTTTAACTACATTAACCGGCACGTTACCTATTGCCTGCACTGCGTCTGTATGAAAAATAACACCTTTGTTCCGGCATATTTGTCCTATCTCGGCAATAGGCTGTATAGTACCGATTTCGTTGTTGGCATACATAATGGTGACAATAGCGGTATCGTTACGTATAGATGAAGCAACATCCTCAGGTTTAACCAGGCCGTTTTCATATACTTCTAAATAAGTGACATCATACCCCTCCTTTTCAAGTGCTTCACACACATGAAGTACAGCGTGATGTTCAAATTTAGAAGTGATAATATGTTTCTTGCCTCTAGATTTTAAGGCACTGCAAACGCATTTTATAGCCCAGTTATTTGATTCTGAACCTCCGGAGGTAAAGTAAATCTCACTGCTGTTTGCAGCGCCTAAAGCTTGGGCAATACTTTCTCTCGCTGATTCAACAGCTCTTCTTGCTGTGCTGCCTATTTTATAAATACTTGAAGGGTTGCCATAAATCTCTGTAAGATATGGCATCATCTTTTCTAAAACCTGAGGTGATAAAGCTGTAGTAGCGGCGTTATCGGCATAAACATTTCTCATATTGTACTCCATTCCGCCATTGCGGCATAAATAATTTCGATAAAATCTATTATTTTTTTAACTGTGGCGTAAGGCCTGTTCAACAGCCAGCTCATCGCACCGTTCGTTTTCAGGATGACCGGCATGTCCTTTAATCCATTTTACCTCTACGTCGTGCAGGCTTATAAGGTCAAGGAGAGTTTGCCATAAATCGGGGTTGAGGGCTTTTTCATTTTTATTACGCATCCATCCGTTTTTCTGCCATTTTTTTGCCCAGCCTAAAGTTAAAGCGTCACATACATATTTTGAATCGGAATAAAGTGTGATATGGCAGCGTTCCTTTAAGCATTTTAACGCTTCAATAACAGCGGATATTTCCATACGGTTATTTGTTGTGTTGCGGGCGCCGCCTGATATCTCTTTTTCAATCCCGTTGTACCGTAAAATTGCGCCCCAGCCGCCCGGACCCGGGTTGCCTTTACATGAACCGTCTGTAAAAATATCAATGTTTTTTATCATTCTTTGCACCGGACTTTCTGATGTATAGTCAACGTCTTGGACTTTTTCTCAGTCTCTATCTAAAACTTTAAGCTTTTTTTATCATTCTTTGCACCGGACTTTGTGATGTATAGTCAACGTTTCTATCTAAACTTTAAGCTTTTTTATCATTCTCCGTCTCCTGATATAAGCAGTTTGCAATATCAGCAAATTGTGTCATAGTTAAATTTTCCGCCCGAAGTGATGGATTTATACATTTGGTTTTAAGTATTTGAGATGTTGTTTCCTTGTTAATTCCTAATCCGGCGCTTAAAGAATTAAGCAGCGTTTTTCTCCGTTGAGCAAAGGCGGCTTTTATGACTTTCCAAAATATTTTTTCGTCATTAACACAAACCGGAGGGCATCCCAGTACGTCAAGCTTGATTACCGCTGAATCCACATTTGGTGACGGAAAAAATGCGCTCTTTGGTACCTGAAATAAAAGCTCTGGCATACTGTAATAATGTATCGCTACAGTTATAGCGCCGCCGCTTCTGCTGCCGGGTTTAGCACAGAACCGCAGAGCGGTTTCCTTTTGGACCATTGCCGTGATTGATTTAATAGGGAGATGGCTTTCTAGCAGCTTCATAATAATAGGGGAAGTAATATAATAAGGCAGATTTGCGCATACGACAACATTTTGATCTGTAAATGACTCTTCTATAAGCCGGCGCAGATCTATTTTTAAAATGTCACCGTTTATTATATTGATATTATCGAAATCCGCAAGTGTTTCCTTAAGGACAGGAATCAGCTGCTTATCGATTTCCACCGCAACAACTTTTTTTGCCCTTTTTGCAAGTTCACGTGTTAGAGTTCCGATACCGGGACCTATTTCAAGAACCCCAGTGTTTTCTGAAATACCGCAAAGTCCGGCCATTTTAGGCGACACTGAAGAATCGATAAGAAAATTTTGGCCTAGGTATTTTGAAAAATGAAACCCGTAACGAGTTAAAATAGATTTAATGGTTTTAATATTTGAAAGATTAAACATTTAATTTGCTCTTTTTTATAAAAATTTTTTTATATAATTTTGAATAGAAGCTTTAAAAGGTGTGCATAATATTGTCAGGATGGAACTTAGTTTGTCCGTCTGAAAATTTCGGAGGTGTTTTTCACATGGCAAATCAACAAAATAAAAACAGTAACCAAAAAAACAATCCTAATGGCAGTTCAGGTCAGTCAAATCAGCCGAGAGAAAGCGGCACAAGCGGATCAAACAATACAGGTGCCACACAAGGGACAAATAAAACAGGTCCAACCGGTCAACCCTATGAGGACAAATGCGGACACTAGCCGCATGTACTTGTGTATCCTCAACGGAGATCTCTCCGTTGAGGATATTTTTTATTGGCGAACAAAGTGCAAATAAAACAGGTTTTTTGTCCGCGCCACAACTTTATTATAACTCTTTCATCCTTGGCGCATGATGCGCCACCCATTCCGCGCATAGGGTACCGATAAAAAACAAATTTTTTGCCCGCGCCACAGCTTTATTATAACTCTTTCATCCTTGGCGCATGATGCGCCACCCATTCCGTGCATAGGGTACCGATAAAAAAACCAATTTTTTGCCCGCGCCACAACTTTATTATAACTCTTTCATCCTTATTATACAGTAAATACAGAAGAATTCAAGGGCGATTTTTGAATTTTTAGAAACACGGCAAACAAATGACATGACAATTTGTGCGAATTCGAAAACTAATCTTGTGCAAAGACCCTTATGCACCCTAATTGAAAATGGTTTGTGAACCGTTAACTTCTCCGCTTTGCTCGTTTTTACAGACACGTAAAGGGCGTCTCCGAAAACTGCTTGCCGCACCAGCGCGATGCAGTATTTATAAAGCCAATTCTCACAAATTGGCTTGGTGCTTTTGCAAAAAAATTCGAGGCAA
>JGI20171J29575_12612031_pt1 | contig 11099 bp, 10 predicted proteins | sample TergutNc150P4_FD_29575 | JGI IMG/M metagenome (IMG submission 29575)
CCGCCATTTTCCGAAGAAAACAACGAGCTGTAATTCAGTTGTGGCGGAGAGGGTGGGATTCGAACCCACGTGCGGTTTCACCCGCAAACGCATTTCGAGTGCGCCCCGTTATGACCACTTCGATACCTCTCCGCATATCGCGGCAAAACCGCCTGTTTATAATATCGCAAATGCAAAAGCTTGTCAACCGTTATGGCGTGCTTCTGCGCCCGTTGGATACGGTGTACCCCTCCTTCTCCCAAATGGATATCCAATCTTTCAAACGCATAAAGAACTCCGCGTTTGTGCGCGTGCGTTCCATCATGGACATAAGCTGCTCGGTGGCTTCGGCGACACCGGTGGAGGAAAGCACCTTGCGCACCGTCAATACGCCATCCAGTTCCTGCTCGCTGAGCAGCATCTCCTCATGGCGTGTGCCGGATTTGGCCAAGTCAACGGCCGGAAAAATGCGCTTTTCAGAAAGCTTGCGATCCAGATGGATCTCCATGTTACCCGTACCCTTGAACTCCTCATAAATCACATCGTCCATGCGGCTGCCCGTCTCCACCAGCGCTGTGGCGATGATCGTTAAGCTTCCGCCCTGCTCAATGTTCCGCGCCGCGCCAAAGAAGCGCTTGGGCTTGTGCAGTACGCCCGGCGCAAGGCCGCCGGACATCGCACGGCCCGTCTGAGGCGCGGTGGCATTATAGGCCCGTGACAGGCGGGTCAGGCTGTCCAGCAGAATCACCACATCTTTTCCATGCTCCACCAGGCGCTGCGCGCGCTCAATGACCATTTCCGACACATGGGTATGATTTTCCGGCAGCTCGTCAAAGGTTGAATATACAACATCCCCGCGCACGGACCGCTTGATATCCGTTACCTCCTCCGGCCGTTCGTCGATGAGAAGCACGATCAAATGCGTATCCGGAAAATTTTCGCTGATGGCGTTGGCGATTTTTTTGAGCAGCACTGTTTTGCCCGCTTTCGGCGGCGAGACGATGAGCGCGCGCTGTCCAAAGCCAATTGGCGAGATAAAGTCGATCAGGCGAATGGCTAGATCGCGAACATTTTCGCTGTTCTCCAGCGTGTACCGCTTGTTGGGATAAATCGGCGTTAACTCCTCGAAAGGGCGGCGGCGCACCGCTTCCTCCACAGGAACGCCGTTGATCTTTTCAATATACAGAAGCGCGCTGTAACGATCTCCTTCGCGGTTCGGCCGCGTTTTGCCCGTGACCAGATCGCCATTGCGCAGCCCAAATTTCCGAATCTGCGCAATGGATACATACACATCGTTCGTGCCGGGCAGATAATTGTTCGTGCGGAGGAATCCGTAGCCGTCCATATGCAGTTCCAAAATCCCCTCGCCCTCACCGCACTCCCCCTCTAGCAATAGCTCATTTGCCGCAGCGCTCGCGCTGAAGTCGCGGCGCTCACGGCGCTGCATCTCTGGGCGGGACGCGTCCATACGGTAGGGATCCTGCGCGGGCTGTTCCGGCTGATATGTTTCCTCTTCGGACGGCACATAGCGGTTTTGTTCATAACGGTTTGGCGGCATATAAGCATTGCGATACGAAGGCCGTTGCTGTTGCTGCTGAAAGCTCGGCTGATAGCTGTTATAGGCGCGCGTGGTCATGCGCTGCTGCTGCGGATAACGCCCCGGCATTTGCTGCCTTTCCTGCTGCTGCACGTACGGCCCTTCCTGCTGTGGTTGCGGACGATGCCAGCTTCGCGTGTAGGCGGCGGGCTGCGGCTGTATCGCAGGACGCGTGCTGAGCGGCATTTGCGCCGTTTGCGGCTGGACAGGCCGTATGGGATGTGCTTGGACGCTTCCCTCGTCCTGCGCTTGTTGTTCCAAGGTATTTGGCAACATGGCCCCCGTAGGGTCCGCCACCTTTTCCGCCGCCACCAAAGGGGGGGCCGCTTCCTTCTGGGTTTCCACTTCGTTTCTTGGCGTATTGAGCGGTGTTTTTTTCACAACATTGAAAGCTATCGCATCTTCTTGAGGCGACTGCTTTACGTCTTCCGCTTTTTTCTCTTTAATACTTGGTTTGCGTTCATGCGTTTTCTTTTCGGGCGGTGGTACGGATACGGGCGCTTCACCCTTATCAAACGCGAGCAATTTCTGAATGATTTCCACCTTTGGAGTCGCTGGGATCGCCTTAATGCCTTTCTCCTTTGCGATTTTCCGCAACAGGGACATGGGCATTTTGTCATATTGATTTGTATCCAAATGATCTCTCCTCTCGGACGCAAAAATCCTTATGCATAGAATTGGAAATGCGATATTGGTCTAGAGTATGCGGTTGGAAAAAGAAATATGTACGCGCCAGCCTCTTACAAAAGATCATGATTAGGATACCAAAAAATAGGCGGGCCGTCAAGCTATATCGGCTTTTTTGCATAACTGTCCGGATACTTTCCATCCCCTGCCAGGGTTTCCCCTAATGGCGGCAAAGTTTCTTCTAAACGCATTACCATTTCCGTGAATATTTTATCTATTTCATTTTGTTCACGAAGCTAAAAAAGATGAAAAATAAGCGCATCCTTGAGGATAAGCTCTTGCTTCGCAAGCGGGCTGAGACGAAGGTCATTGGCGTCTCCATCTTGTATGTGATAAACTGTTCTCGTCCATTGTAACCGCCTCCTATGATCTTTGATCTTGGCTTGTGACACCATCGTCAATGCATCCTCTGAGGCATCTTGTCCCCCTCCTCGCTTGTGCTCTCTCCGCTCTCCCCAGCGTAGCCGGGGTTTTAATGGATTCATTACTGCCCTGAAAGGACGCTGAAAAATCGAACCGCGATGAGCGGATCGGCTTTTCAGCGCCTTTCATAACGCGTTTTTGCAATGGCCGAAATTGAATCAACCCCCGATAACTTTTTACCCCCCTATACCCATCGCCCCAGCAATTCCACGATCGTCGATCGCCTCAGCTTGCGCGCCGCCCATGATGTCACCGCGTACGGCACAAACCCCAAAACCCCGAAGAGCGAAAGGAGCGGCCAAACCGGGAATTCAAAGTGTAAATAATCCGCGCCGGCGTATACAACCATATGATACAGGACCAATCCCAAGCCCAAACCAAACACAACGGAGAGCGCGGCGCTGAGCAGCGATACCCAAATCCCCTCGCGTATGAGCAGCCTGCCGACACTCTTTCGGCTTAGTCCCACCGCCATCAGCACGCCAAATTCCTTTTTGCGCTGTTCGATGCCCATAAAGGTCGCTCCGACCAGATTCAGCACGCCGTTCAATGCTATCACGGCTAGCATCAGCAGTACGATCACGATGATGCCAGTAAGCTGCCGCGACAGTTCGTCTTTCATGCGCTTGAACGATTCCACGGACAGTTCAAAGCCACAGAGTTGTCCGACGGCGGCGTATATATCCTCGTGCCTCTCATCATCCACACGCAGAACCAGCCGTTCATACGCCTCGTCCCACCCGAGTGCGGCGAAGCTTTTCTGAGGCATATAGAACATAGGAAACAGGGAGATTGTATTAACATACGGCGGTATATCATCCTGCCGTACAAGCCCGATGATGTTCAGTGAAACCGTCTTCCCGGCCGCCTGATAACGGCTGTCGTCGAACAGTTCAAAGCCCAACGCGGCCCCTACAACGTACCGCTCGATGATCTTATCATAACCAATGCCCTCGCGGATGTAGAACGCGATGGTAGCCTCATCAGGAACTGCTGCGATCACATTGTGCGGGTCGTCAAGATCGGCGAGCGTCACGGTACCGGTATAGACATGGCGGAGTATGTTCCGCATGACCTCAGGCTCGACGCCGACGGCTTTTTGCCCTATGGTGGCAATCTTCTCACCATCCCCGGCATCCGCATATTCGACGAAACCCTGCGCCATAAAACCGGAGACGTTCCGCACGCCGTTTAGACCACCTATGGCGCTCGCCAGCTCATGGGTCAGCGGATCGGTCTTGTTGCCGATGCCGTACTGCCCGACGGTAACGGTAATGTCGCCCGGCATTGCCTGGGCAACCAAATTGCCAGCGCTGTCCGCCATGGAGAAAGCGACGGTGGAAAAGCCTAAAAACAGGATGCCGCTGAACGCAAGCGATAACACCGTGCCGAGTAAGCGCCGCTTTGAGCGCGACATATTGATCTTCACCAGCGCGTTCAGGGTGACATTCTCAATCGTTTTGCGCCCAGACGCCTTTTCCTCCGGGCTGGAAAAGCGCACGGCTTCCACCGGCGCTATGCGCGAGGCCCGCCGTGCGGGGCGTGTAACGCCAATCCATACCATCGTCAGCGTGACCGCGGCGGATATAAGATAGGCTGCGGGCGTGACGACATACCGCATGGGAACGTTTATAACCCTGTTCAGCGCGAACAGGCCGGCATACCCAAACAGCGTACCCCCCAGCAGGCCCAGCGGCAATCCAGCGCCCGCACAGTAAAGCGCCTCCAGATAGATACAGCGGTAAATCTGCGTTTTTGCCGCGCCGATCACGGTCAACAGGCCATATTGATGTACTTTTTTCACCACGGAAAGGTTGTACGCATTGTATACGACAAGCGCGCCCGCCGCGCCCAAAATCAACAGGAGGACCGTGATAAAACCCACCGCTGCCATGTCATTCAAGTCCGCCGTAAGATAGCTCTCATTAAACGACACATCCTTGTCGGCCAGCCCAATATCCTCCGCCAGGCGGACCGCGGTGGACCGTGGATCATATTTTGTATGGAATCGCAGATATAGCCGCCGCTCAAAATCAAACTGTTTCGCGAGAGTTTTTGAGATGAACATATCATATAGGCTCATTGCCGCGTACATTCGCTGCTCTTGCAGGACGCCGGAAACCACAAAGCGCATGGGAACAGCCTCCGCGAGCGTTCTGTCACTATTTTGCTGGCGATAGAAAATCTCAAATTCCGCGCCCACGATAGGCTCAACGCCTAGCAATTCCGCAAGGTGCGGCGGGATAACCGCTTCGTTTACCGCTTCGGGAGCGCGTCCGGCAGTCAAGGTGAAATTCGCTACCTGCCCCAACCCTGATGAATAGAGTAACCCGATGTTCTTTTCCGCGTCATCGGCCGGATTGCCCAAGCCGCGCGGGGCCAAATGAAGATCGGCCAATGCGACCTCCTGCCGCGCCAAGACTTGCGCCGCCTGTTCCTCGGTAATATTTTCGAGTCTCACTTGATTGTCGCCTGTGTATTCCAGTATGCTGTCAACGAGGCTCCTTTGGGCGCTGATGCCCAGATTTATCACGGAACAAATCAACATAGAAGCTAGCGCGATCATCAGGATAATGCTCACGCTCTGCCGCGCATTTTTCCACGCGAGGGCTGATAATTTCATTGATCAACCCTCCCTTATGTGCCCGTCCTCAATGCGGAGGATACGGTCGCAGAATTGGGCTGCCTTTTCGTCGTGCGTGATAATCGCTATCGTCTGACCGAGTTTCGACGCCGACGCGCGAAGCAGGTTCAACACCTCCACGCTGGTTTTGGAATCGAGGTTCCCGGTCGGCTCGTCGGCCAATACTATGGCGGGCTGCGTCACCAATGCGCGCGCGATGGCGACGCGCTGCTGTTGTCCGCCTGACAGTTGATTGGGCAGACTTTTGTGTTTATCGGCCAGCCCCAAATTCTCCAGCAGCGCGACAACGCGCGGTTTGTCCACGATACGCCCATCCAGCCCCAGCGGCAGTACGACGTTTTCATACACATTGAGCTGCGGCATCAGGTTATACATCTGGAATACAAAGCCAATGCGGCGGCGGCGCAGCAAAGCCAACGCCTCGTCATTGTGTTTGTAGATGTCCTCCCCTTCGATAAATACCTTGCCTTTCGTGGGGCGGTCGATGCCACCAAGCAGATGGAGCAGTGTGCTTTTGCCTGATCCCGAAGAGCCGATGATTGCCACGGCCTCGCCGCGCTCAATGGAGATGCTGGCATCCGTGAGCGCATGGACTTCGGTTTCACCGCTTTGATAGATTTTTGATAGGTTTTTAGTTTTTACAATCATTGAATAATCCCACCTTCCGGGGATCAATGTACCATGCGAACCTTACGGCATTCTGACAGAAACCTAACAGTTTTGTAAGAATAGCGAAAACGTACTTCCTTTGCCAAGTTCGGACGCCACGGTGATGTTGCCGCCTTGCTGGCGCATGATCTCACGCGCGATCGGTAAACCAAGTCCCGTACCTTCCACGCGCTGGGCCGCGTGGCCTCGAACACGGTAAAACCGCGCGAAAATTTTTGCGTATTCCTCCGGCGCAAGCCCAATGCCTGTATCGGCGACATCCACATGCGTGTAGAGCGGGCCTTGCTCCAAGGCTATCGTGATGCTCCCGGCCTTTGTATATTTGACAGCGTTGTCTAAAATATTGCACAGAGCTTCCTTTGTCCATACCGGGTCATGCGCAAACGACAGTGTATCGGGCAAACGCTCGATGATTATTGGCAAACCTTTGGCCGTGGCCTGCGCTGTGACGGAGGATACCGCGTCCCGTACCGTTTTCACAAGGTCGGCGGATATTTTTGTAACGGCGATCAGCCCGGTTTCCAAACGCGCGATCTTCAGCAGCGCGTCGGTCAGCCATCCGATTTTCTCGGTTTGCTTTTTACATTCAGACAGAAACGACGCGCGTTCCTCCTCTGTGTGCGAAGGTTCCAGGGATAAATCCAAATGCAGCGTCAGCGAAGCGAGCGGTGTTTTGAGCTGATGGGAAATGGCTGATCACTCACCACGCAGCCGGTATCCAACGCCGCGCACCACTTCGATCAACGCCGGGCGCGAGGGATCGCGCTCCACCTTTTCGCGCAGGCGGCGGATGTTGACCGCTACCGTATTTTCGTCCACAAAGTCGCCGTCTATGTCCCAGAGATTCTGCAAAAGACACTCCTTGGTCACGATTTGTCCCGCATTTTGCAGGAAAACACTGAGCAGGCGCGATTCATTGCGCGTTAAGGAAACGGCCTCGCCGCGCACAATCGCCACCTGTCTGGACGCGTCAAGGGATATTTCACCGATACTTGGCATCTCTTCGACCCGTCGTGCCAGCGCGTTCACCTTGCCCAGCAGAACCGATACGCTGAACGGTTTGGTCAGGTAATCGTCTGCCCCCATGTCATAGCCTGTGACGATGTCCATTTCCGTATCCTTAGCCGTCAGAAGCAGCACATATATCGCGGGCATGTCACGGCGTATGCGGTTGCATATGTCCAGCCCGCTCCCGTCCGGCAGGGTGATATCCAGAATCGCCAGGTGAAAGGTGCTGTCCGCCAACAGAGCGGTCGCGCCGGCGATGGTACCGGCGCAGGCTACGTTGTGGCCTTCCTTGGAGAGCTTGAAGGATATCCCGTTTTGAAGGGAAGGATCGTCCTCAACCAATAAAATACGCATCATATCACCTGCCGAAAAAAGTATAGCATAATCGTGACACTAACGAAAGAAGCTGTTCTCCCGCCGTCCCCTTACCGTTCCTTCTCCCACACGATGAGAAGAGCGCCTTTCCGAACGGAGACGGCGCTTTTCTCGCCCGTAAAGGCGTTGCGCGCGCCAAGGGGGAACGCGTTGGTAAGCGCGGCGTCTACAAGGGGATAGGCAAGGCCGGACAGCGTGACGCCTTCCACCGTTTCATCCAGCGCGAAGAGCGAAACGGTGCCTCGTTCCGCCGCTTCAAACGAAAGGCTCCCGGAGCAAATCACGGTGGCGCGGGTATGCATATCAATCAGCGTTCCCCTTGCGCCATGACGCGCCAAAAACGTGAGCGCCTGTATGTTGGCGAGGGTATGATCCAATTGCCCGCCCAGCCCGCCATAGAGCTCAAAGATCCGATATCCCTTGTCTAGGCCATGCCGGATGGCCAGCATCATATCCGTATCGTCCTTTTCCTTTGGATAGGATAAGACATGCGCGTGCGGCGGCGCGTAGCCAAGCGAGTCAAAGTCGCCCAGGACAATGCCGGGCACGATGCCGAGCGTTTGAAGGTGCGCGTATCCGCCATCCGCGCCAATGACAAGATCGCCGGCCTGTGGTGTGAAGGGGACGCGATCGCCGCCCGGCGCCGCGCCGACAATAAAACAGGTGGCGCTCATGGCCGCAACCTCAAGTGCTTTGGCAGAACCTTCGCCAGCGCGAGGATGGCGGCCATGGAAAGAAGCCATTCGCCCAGCATAAAGGAACCGTTATACAAGAGGGAATAGAGCCAAACCGCCTGGCCTTCGGGCGCGTACACGCCCCAAATGATGATGCCTGACAGAAAATGACATAAAAAACGCACGGCCAGCGCAGCGCTCCCGCCAATGAGCATGCCGCGCGTTCCCTTGAAAGGCCGCGCGAAGAGCCCAGCCAAGCCCAGGACGCCAAACGCGGCAGCATAGTCCAGCAGCACAACGCCGGTGAACGCAAAAAGGGTGCGCGCGGGCGGCGGATAGAACGAGAAAAGCATTTGCAGCAGGCCATGGGCCAATGCCGTGAGGCAGGTCCATCGCAGTGGGTAGCGAAAAGCGACGTACAGCAGGGGAACCATGCTGCACAGCGTGACGGATCCGCCATAGGGCATGTGGAATACCGTGATAAAGCTTAGAGCCACCGCGACGGCGAGCAGGAGCGCGCATTCCGCCAGGGTGCTTACCGTTGTTTTTTGCATGGTCGTCTGGCCTCCGTTCTTAGGGTGCGGAAGTAGATGGAAATATAACAAAACCACAGGGCATGCCTGCGGTTTGTGGACGGACGCTCCCTACGCTGGCATTACCCAGATCAGGTTCAGGGTTCAGAAGCGCGATTGCTTCCATCTCAGCCGACAGCGTCAGCACCCCTTATGGAATGTAAGTTCGACGGAAACAATAAGGAAAACCTTGGATTTTTGAAGAACCGCCCCGTCATTGCGCAAAATTCATCGAACGCACGTTATTTGGTTTGGGGACAGTATAGCATGGATGGTGAGGGGTGTCAAACCGGGGGAGGGGAAACGCCAGAGGACACCGCCTCCCGGACCCCGCCAGCGGATGAATGCCCTGGCGGGGTTCACGGGAACCGGAGCGCCGCCGCTGTGCGGCAATGCCGAAATGCGCAGCGCCCCCTGGCGTTCCCCGTTTTTAAAAGTGCTTATAATAAAACACCGCGAGCTGCGTGCGGTCGCGCAGGGCAAGCTTTTCAAAAATCACGGACAGGTAGTTGCGCACGGTTCCCTCGCTGAGGAACAGCCGCTGTGCGGTCTCCTTATTATTCAGGCCCTCGGCCACCAGCTGGATGACTTCGAATTCCTTTTCGTTCAGGCCAAACTCGCGGTAATCATCCTTTTCGCGCTTGACATACCGGGGAAGCTTTGTGATCACCTCGTCCCCAAACACGCGCTGGCCCGTAAACACGGCCTTGAGCGCGGGCACGATGCTTTCAAAATTTTGCTTGAGCAGATAGCCCTTTGCGCCCAGATGCAGCGCGCGGATGATATATTCATCGTCCGCAAAGGTGGTCAGAAATAGGATGCTGGCGCATGGATACACGGAGAGAATGTGCTCGGCGGCATCGAGCCCGCTCACGTGCCGCATGCGGATGTCCATGAGCAGCACATCGGGCCGCAGCTTATCAAACAGGGCGACGGCGTCCTGCCCATCGGCGCCGGTGGCGACAACCTGGATGCCGGGATCCGCCGAGAGGATGGTTTTGAGCGCTGAGACGACCAGTTGGTCGTCGTCCACAATGATGACCTTCACGCGGGGGTTTCTCCTTTCATACCTTTGGGGATCGATAGAAAAACGCGAAACCCCGGGTCTCGGGTGAAATGCACATTTCCGCCAAGCGCCTGCACCCTTTCCTCAATGGAACGAAGGCCCAAGCCAGTCTGCACCACAGGGCCGCCGCCCTTGCCGTCGTCGCGGATGTCGAGCTGATAGAGCGCCGGGTGCTCGCGTATTCGAATTTTGACGGACTGCACCGCCTGGCCATGCCTTGCGATGTTGGAAAGCGCTTCCTTGATCACGGCCAGAAAGCAGTGTTTGACCGCGGCGTCCGCGATGTCGTCCGCGTCGTAGGTAAGGTCTACCTTGCAAAGCGTGAACGCGTCGCATAGGGCTTTGGACTGGGCGTACAGATCAATGGACTGGTCGTGCAGATCATGCACGCTTTGCCGCACGCTGTCCATGGCGCCGGACAGCGTCTCTCGAAGCTGATTGAGGCCTTGGGCCGTGTTTGGTGCCAGATCCGGTTCACATAACAATGCGCCAGTCTGCAGCAGCGCGCGGGAGAGCAGGTGGCCGACGTTATCGTGCATATCGCGCGCGATGCGGTTGCGCTCGGACAGCGTGGCCAGATGGATCTCTTGATCCTGATTCTCCAGCAGCCGTTTGCTTTGCAGCGCGTTTTGCATATCTCGTTCCCGCGCTTGATCGGCCAAGGAAAGCAGCGCGGCGCGCAGGCCTTCCAGAGACTGGCTTTTGCGGAGCAGCGCGAACGAAAGGCAGGATAACATGACCAGCGCGGCGCTTTGAAGCCATAGCGGCGGGCTAAAGCAAAAATGGAGGGCAAGCGCGGCGAAAAGCGGTGCGGCGGCATAGAGGGAGAACAGCGCAAAGCCATCATAGAGCAAGAACGGGGCAAAGGACAGAAACGGCGCATGGTATGCGCATAAGCCGGCATAGGCAAGCAGCGGCACCGTTGCTGTCCAAGACCTGGCAAGCCGGGGCGGGGCCGCGAACGCGGAACTGAGCACACAGCTAAACAACAGCGCGGCCAAGGGGATGACGACAACGTATGAGCCGGCGGCGCGCGGCAGGTACAGCAGCATGCAAAGAAAAAAGAGCAGGATTTTGTCAGAAAGCCTGTGCGTTTTGTTTGCCCTCCCCTGAAAAAGGTAGCGCCGAGGACTTGATAGATGGCGGCAACTGGACTGTAACATACTATCAATCAGTATACAGGAACAACAAGTAAAATACAATAAGCACACTTCTGTGCGCAGGGGAATCGCTTACGAAAAACCGAGGCATTTTTCACGATAAGCGGAGGAAAGAGTACAGCGTTTACGGCCTTCTTCGCCACGAGCCTGTCCATCGCGTCATATTCATACCGGACCACGTCCCCGCCCGGGTACGTTACCGCGCTCTTGCGGCCCAAGCTGTCATATGCATAGGCAATGGTCCC
>JGI20171J29575_12612029_pt1 | contig 11096 bp, 15 predicted proteins | sample TergutNc150P4_FD_29575 | JGI IMG/M metagenome (IMG submission 29575)
GTTGTTGAAGGAATCGACGAAGTTGTTCTGGATTACGGCCCGCGGAGGGTAATAAAAGAAGTCCTTACACAGTTGGTAAGGAACGCGGTCTACCACGGCATTGAGCGCCCCGATGAAAGAACTCCCCTTGGCAAAGAGCCAGAGGGCGAGATTCGGCTTTCAATCAGGTATGTGGACAATCAAATCGTAATTAAGCTGACCGATAACGGCGGCGGGATCGATTTTGGCCGAATAAGGCAGACTGCCGAAGAGCATAATTTGGTTCACAATAAGGCAGAAGCAAATGACAAGGGCTATTTATTGAAAACTCTTTTTGCTCCGGGTTTTTCAACACTTGGTCAGGCGGATTTTCATGCCGGCCGCGGCATGGGCCTGAGCCTTGTCAAAGACCGTATAAAAGATTTACATGGAAATATAACTGTCTCTACCGCAAAAGGAAAAGGTACAACTTTTACCATTACGATTCCGTTGGAACTGCACGTTAGAGCCGCTGATAATGCATCTTAAAACCAGGGTTTTAGTTGCTCTTGACTGCCTCAAGGGCAACAGAAAGTGAAAAGCTGTCTTCATTGGAAATGCTAAAAGGAATACAGATAACCCTTGCTTGACCTTCCGGCCAGTTAATATGGTGTTCTTTTCCCGTAACTATAGTGGGCAGGGAAATAACCAGCCTGAATGTATCTTCAAGTTCCTGTTTGACATTTCCTGCTATGATGTTGATTAGCTCCCCGACCGCATCTACCACATCATCATAAAGGACCTGGTGTACTTTACCGGTAAGGATGCCGGCCAGTTTCATTGCCAGGTTATCTTTCATAGAAATCACTACTGCCCCGCGGGCTTCTCCGGTGAGGCCAATTACTCCCGAAATATCCCAGTCTTCTGTAGAGTCTTTTTCCAAAAAGTAGGGCATTTTTGCTTCAGGTTCCAAGTTAACAAAATCTTGGAATACGCTGGTACATGTCTTTATAAATGGTTGAATATATTGTTTCATAATAACCTTCCTTAAGTAATCTGCTAAAAAATGACTTTGGAAATTTTTTCAGCAAATAGCTTGCCGTTAATAGGCTTTATGATATAGTCCGTTGCGCCAAGCTTTAACGCCTCTATTACATTATATTTAGCCGACTCGCTTGTAACCATGATAATTGGCAGTTTTGTATACTTGTTAATGGCACGAACCTTCTTCAGAAAATCAATACCTGACAGTTTGGGCATATTCCAGTCCAAAAGAACAAGATCGATAGGTTGTTTCATTAAAATGTCCAGAGCTTCAACTCCGTCCGAAGCCTCAATATATTGGCAGGGGATTTTCTGCTCGGTGAAATAGTTTTTGACTATATTACGCATAATTCGGGAGTCGTCAACAACCAGGATACTCTTCATAGATGAATTATACATTAAAAAGAAAAATATGTAAACAGGTTTTGGAAAAGTTTTTGTTTTATGAGCTTTGCATGACGGCTTGAAAACACCTGCTTTGATGTACTATTCTCTGGATATGAATGTTTTTTGCCTGCTTTGGATACCCCTGTTTTACCTTTTTTGGCGCTCTGTTACCGGTAATAACGCAACCGCAGGGGGAGTATGGGCCATATTGGTGGGAAGCATTGTTGCCATGATCCAGTTTTTCCTGGGCAATTTGATCGATCCCGGAGGATTTGGGTTTTCAAGATGGGTGAGCGGCTGTATAGATATTGTTGTCCTTCCTGCCCTGGCGCCTATTTTGGTTTATTTTCTCCTTATAGCTTTTAAGCTTATCTCTGGCGATTTTGACTTTACCAATTTTGCCCTTTTATGGCTTATTCCAAACGCCGGCATAAGGGCGCTTAGCTGGAGTTCCGCGGGCGATCCCCTGCTTTTGGCACTGGTTCCGATTCTTTGGACAGCCATTGCGGTAGGGGTGCCATTTTTTATCAAAATAATTCTAAACAGCCGCATTCTTGTCATAATTCCGGCTGCGCTTGTGATAATATTAATACCGTTTGCGGCTTCATGCTCCTATTGGGCATTTTACGCCCAAAGGACTTATTTGGGTCTTTTGTTTTTATTTGCCGCCGTGGTCCCGATGCTTGTTTCTGTGATCCTGGCCTTTGTCAGGGCCGAAGACTAGGAGTTTTTAACTCCTAGGCGCGATTGGCGGAGCCCAGGACATTGACGTTCTTGTGGGAGTAGAGTTTTTTAAGCTCGTCCCTTGCCGGGCCCAGGATCTTTCGGGGATCAAACTCTTCCGGCTTCTCTGTCAAAACCTTGCGTATCATGGCGGTCATGGCAAGGCGGCCGTCAGAGTCGATGTTTATCTTGCAAACCGCGCTCTTTGCGGCCTTACGGAGCTGCTCCTCGGGGATGCCTACCGAATCAGTGAGTTTTCCGCCGTATTTTTCGATCATCTGGACGTACTCGATTGGTACCGAAGACGAGCCGTGAAGGACAATCGGGAAGCCGGGGATCCTTTTCTCAACTTCTTCAAGGATATCGAAGCGAAGTGGAGGGGGAATTAGGATGCCGTTTGCGTCTCTTGTACACTGTTCCGGCCTGAATTTTGCCCTGCCGTGGCTGGTTCCTATCGAAATTGCCAAGGAATCGACGCCGGTCTTTTTTACAAAGTCTTCTACTTCCGCAGGCTGGGTGTAATGGCTTTTTTCGGAAGATACATCGTCTTCCACGCCTGCCAGAACCCCCAATTCTCCCTCTACGGTAACGTAATCCTTCCTGGAATGGGCGTATTCGCATACCTTTTTGGTAAGGGCTACATTCTCATCGTAGGGGAAATGGGAACCGTCTATCATGACCGATGAAAAGCCTGTCTCGATGCAATCGACGCAAAGCTCGTAGGTGTCTCCGTGGTCCAGGTGCAGAACTATGGGGATGTCATGCCCAAGCTCGTGGGCGAATTCGACGGCCCCTTTTGCCATGTTTTTTAATAAGTTCTGGTTGGCGTACTTTCTTGCGCCGGACGATACCTGTAAAATAACGGGTGATTTGGTTTCGACACAGGCCTGGATGATGGCCTGCAGTTGCTCAAGGTTATTAAAATTGTACGCGGGCAAGGCATAGCCGCCGCTTATGGCTTTCTTAAAAAGCTCAACAGTATTCACAAGGCCCAATTCCTTATAACTGGTCATAAAACGCTCCTTTTAAATGGCAAGATACTTTAATAGTAAGCGAAAGTGGCGCTTGGGTCAATGGATTATGCAGGGAGCAGGGAACTCGTATAAACTAGTACATTTTCAAAATATTACATGCTTTCGAAATATTCGTGTAGTCATTGTCGTTATGAAACAGGTACAGGTCATTTTCAATGGCAATTTCGGCTATTAATAAATCAATAGTGCTTCTTACAGTAATTCCCTTTTTTCTGCAATTCATGTACATAAGGGCGGCGTTTTCAAACGACTCATTTCCGGTTCGTAAACCATAAAACGGTAATGTGGATAAATAATCTTTCAGTATTTTGTATTCTTTCTCGTTTGCCGATCCCTGCAATAATTCCTGATAAACATAATGGCAAATACCAAAAGGAATTTCATTATCAACAAGATAATTCATCTTATCGTAAACTGATCCTTCCAGTCCTTTGAAGTACCCTATCAGGACTGATGTATCCACCAGAATCATTTACGCATAGCCTTATAATCATAATTCTCGCTAAATGAAATTCTCCCTCTCAATTCCCCTATGTTTTTTCTTTTTCGGGTATCGACATATTCTTTCAATGCGGTTTCTATAAGCTCTTTTTTTGTTGAAATTGTTTTGGAGTACTTAAAAGCTTCACATACCAATTCATCGTCCAAAACCACATTAGTTCTCATCATACACCTCACTATACACACCATAATACACCTTGCGGCGTTTTTCAAGTGGTCTTTGCAAAATATTCCCCTTGTAATGACCTTGGTATGCAGTTATGGTTTAATTATGCCGGAACCAAGCGCCGAACCGCCCAAAAAATCCACCGCAGCCCTGCTTTTTTTGCTGATTCTGGAAAAGTACAGGAGTTTAAGCTGGAAGACAAAAATTGTACTTCTGGCCGTTATTTTTACCTCGGGTATGGCTTATGCCATCATTAGAGGGACGTTCCTGCACCGGCCCCCTTTGCTTGTTGTTACCGATGCTTCTTTTAAGACCCTTTACGGCCCAAGGCGGCTGGGAAAAATGGAAAGCATGCTTACAAACAGGCTTTTTCGCAGGATTATACCTGTTTATGTTGATGAAAACGCACAGCGTGACCAGGTCTCCATGGCGGCGGAGGACGCTTTTCAAAATCCTATGGCGCTTTTATTCCCCCATAGGTATATGGGGGGAGCAGAGTACTATAAAGAAAACCACCCGGATACCCCGGTTTTCGTATTCTCCGGGAGAAACCAGAGTTCCACAGCAAAAGAACCCGTTTCTTTCGTTCGAACTGATATTAAGACAGATCTTTATCGCGCAGGGCTATGCGCGGCACTGCTTGCGGGAGAAGGCAATATACTTTTCATCAGTGATGATACTGTACAGTATGAACTTAGGGATATCTTTATCGAAGGGCTGCTAGCCCAGGAATATACAAAAACTCCTAACTGGGTAAGGTATACCAACGACTTTTCTTCTGACAGCAATTTGTCCTGCGCCGTTATCGCCGGCCCTGTGGGAGATTTCTTTGAAAAAAGGCCAGATACACCGGTAATACTCTTTTCCTGGGCCGATCCTGACTTTACGCCCCGCTCGGTAAAGGTCATTTTTGACGATTCTCCTTATGCTTTGGCGTTAAAGGAGTTAAGGCTTTTTTCTTTACCTGAGAGTGAAGGTGATATTTTTATAAGTTCTGTCCCTACGGTTTTAAAGAACAGAATCGAAGAAAAGGAAGTTATCAAGAAGCTGGAAAACCTGATCAAAAAGGAATATGAAAATAAATAAAAAAAATCGGCCCAAAATGCCATAACCTGCCGATAATTCTATAAGTAGTCTTTAGGGCCATGGTTTTCCAGGTCCGAAGATATTTGACAAAAGATGGCTGAGGAAATATAATAGGGATAATCCGCATTTCCCAACAGTCGGAGAAAGGAGTAAGGGATGAAACAAGGCAGTTTCAGGGCAGTGCGCCTCGTAGTTTTAACGCTTTTATTGCTGACTATAACGGGGTTCTCGGCAATTGGGGACGAAAACACCATTGATTACGATTCAATAGTCCTGGAAGACTTTTTGGGCGAAACTACCCATATATACCAATATGGGGGCAAAGTTTACAAGTATGAATTTGAGTGGGCGCTTGACGCCAGCAAATTCGCTTCCGTAGTCAAGGACGAGAAATTTCCCAAGCTTACCAAGGTCGACGCCTGGCCAATGGCGTTGTACGGCCTTAACAAGAACAATTTGGAAATTTCCAGCCTTGGCGTTTGGGGAAAATTTGACCGCCGGGGCTACAATTGGATAGACGTTTACCCGGCAGTGCCAGGTACGGGGAAGGACGGGGAAGACCCGGAACCGTTTGAAATTCCCTTACCGGGCAGGATTCAGTACCTTGACATGTGGGTTTGGGGTTCCAACCTTAATTACTACATGGAAGCCTACTTCAGGGATTACCAGGGTGTGGTTCATACCTTGTATATGGGAAACCTGGCGTATACTGGATGGAAGAATTTGCGGGTAAAGATACCTACCAGTATCCCCCAATACAAGCGGGTACTGCCCCGCTATGCCGGCTTGACCTTTGTAAAATTCAGAATTTGGACTACGCCGGTAGAACGGGTAGACAATTTCTACGTTTATTTTAACCACATGAAGATTCTGACCGACACGTTTGAATCTCTCTTTGACGGCGATGATCTTGTTGATCCCGAAAATATCCAGCAAATTTGGGCGCAGAAATAAGGAGGCTCTGACATGAAACGCTTATTGATTATTATACTGGTTTTGTCTGTTACTGCCGCTGTTTTTGCCCAGCGGGCGAACGAAGTCGGCGCTCCAAACGCCAACAGTCTGGGAATAGACGCCGCACAGCAGTACCTTAAAGAGGTATCGATTGAAAAATTTGAAAAGGAAGGTTACTGGCATTCAACCATGTCTTCCGACGATGGCTACACGACCACGAGGCTTTTTAACGGCGCTCCAGCGGGAAAAGTGGTCATTCCGGAAGAGGAAGGCTTAAATATCCAGGACAAGTATGTGCTGGGTACCAGGGTAGACTTTATCCACAGGGGCTATACCAGTTTTACTCTTTACCCCTTACGGCCGATTCCGATTGAAGGAATTACCAAGACTGTTTCGATTTGGGTTGCGGGACGTAACTACAACCATGAATTGGTTCTGCTTATAGAAGATTTCTTCGGAAGGCCTTTTGAACTCTATGTCGGAAAGCTCAATTATCAGGGCTGGAAAAAACTGACAGTCGCGATTCCTCCGCAGGCGGAAGACGGCTTTAATGGCATTGTCCAGCGGAACTACCACTACAACAACAACCTTGGCATAAAGATAACGGGCTTGCGTATTGATGTTGATCCATGGGAAGCATACGGCAGCTACTATATTTACTTTGACGATATGCGGGCCGTAACCGACCTCTTTGCGGAAGACAACCGCGATGCGGATGACTTGCCGGACGGCTGGTAGAAATATAGTAACTAATGCGACAGGCGACATTAAAACGTCGCCTATCTCCAAAGCAGGGCTAACGCCCTGCTTTTTTTTTATAAATAATAGCGTTCCCCTGCTTGCCTACTTGTTTGATAAGACCCATTTTTGAAAGCGTATAGACTGTTTTTTGGGCAACGGAAACGCTTATCCCAGCAGCCACGGCCAGGTCTTTGACTGTGAAGGGCTCTTTTTTCTTAAAAGGTATAAATTGGTAGTAGTCCTTTGGCTTATGCAATACCAGCGACTCGCGCAAGGCGTGTACGGAGCGCCCCGCGATGCGGACGCCTTTTCGCCGCCATGAACCGGTTCCGTCATCAATCCGTTTTTCAACTATGTCTACCAATGCCAGTTCCACCGTTAAACCTGGAAGCAATGGAAGTTCCGGGGCGTAGATAAGGGCTTTAAAGAGCTCCCAGACATCGCCTTTCTTCGGGCTTTTTCGCCTGTGAATGAACTTCCCATCTTTATCCAGGAGTTCGATGTACTTTTGAACAACAATCGGATGGATTATCCTTACTTTGCCGCTTTCGGTTAAATATTTTATTTTGTCCTTTAAAGGGCCAAAACTGCCGGTTTGTACCTCTATTATTTCGCCTTCGCTGGTTTGCCCGTCGCAGACATAGCCGTCAACCAATTTTTCTGTTACGCCGTCCGGGCCTGAATACTGGAATTTTAAGGAACGATGTAGTTCACTTTCGTTTTTTGTGCCTATGGAATAATTAGTCTTAGACATATTCCAAAAGTTCCCTGGCGCTCATCTGTTCCAGGTAATGGTATATTTCCTTTCCGCCTTTGTACTCGTTTGTGCTGATTTTTGCCACCCGGAAAACAATCATCCGGTTAGTGGGGAGGGGAAGCGCCAACGGATTGCCGTTTATGTCAACAAGCTGGTTAAGCGACAGCCTGCCACGAATCTCCTGAGCGTCGCCTTCGGGAAACACAATGAAGTGTTCTGTAATAAACATTGAAAAATCTTAACTCCCCTTGTTGGTTTATATCAATATCATCCGATAACTTTACATTTGTATAGTATGCATTGTATTTTTTTTTACTAAGCATAATTTTTTCTGTGTTTTTACTTGACTGTGTAAATTTATTCGTGAATAATCAAATAAATGGAGTATAATTGTGGTAAAAGGTAGTAAAAATTAGGAATTTGTGGAATGAACTTAAAAACCGGATCTGCTGAAAGCACACTTGATGAAAAAGGCCGCGTGAGCATACCTGTTCGCTTTAGGGAACAATTTCAAGGTGAACTCGTAATAGCCTGGGGCATTGAGCAGTGTGTCTACGTCATGAAGCCGGTGGCTTGGGAGCATTTTGAGCAAAATTTGAGCAATCCTGAAATGTTCACCCAGGATGAAAGGCGTATTCTTGAGGACAAGCACCTTCATCAAGCCCAGGTAGTGGAGATCGACAAGGCAGGTCGTATTGCTATTCCTCCAACTTTTCGCAAATACGCAAATCTGACGAAGGATTGCATGGTAATAAGCGCCGAAGATCGGCTTTCAATATGGGATACCGCTACCTTTGACGCCTATCTTGCGGAAAACGATGCGCTTGCCCGTGCCGCAATTAACAAGCTTGGTTCCAAAGATATTTTTAAGGCTGGTTAGGATTTTATGGAAATAATTCACACTCCGGTACTGCTGGAAGAGACAATTGAGTACCTTGCCCCCCGAAAGCCTGGCGAGCTGATGATAGACGCTACCGTTGGGGAAGGGGGCCATCTTTATTCCTTTTTAAGCCAGTTTTCGGAGCTTAAGGCCATAGCAATAGATGCGGATACGGAGATAATAAAAATCGCACAGGAGCGGCTTGCATCTTTTGGCGAGAGGGTCAAATTCTACAACGGCTGGTCGCACGATTTTTTTGCCGAATATCCAGGAAATTACAAACGCCCCGATACGATACTGATGGATTTGGGGGTCAGCCTTTACCATTATGAAAAAAGCGGACGGGGGTTTAGCTTCCGCTATGATGAAAAACTTGACATGAGAATTGACACTTCGTCCGGCTTAAGCGCGGCGGAATTAATACAACGGCTTTCTGAAAAAGATTTGGCCGATCTTATCTACACAAATGGCGGCGAGCGCTATTCGCGGCGCATTGCCAGGGCGATTTGCGAGGCAAAAGCCTCCGGTGCGCTCACAAGTTCCGCTCTGCTGGCGGAGATTATAGAAAACGCCGTACCGCCGGCCTACCGCCATGGGCCTATACACAGTGCCACAAAGACTTTTATGGCTTTAAGGATCGCTGTAAACGGCGAGTTGTCCAGGCTGGCGGACCTTCTGGAAGCCGCTTTTAGAATTCTGGAACCGGGGGGAAGGCTGGGAGTAATAAGCTTCAATTCACTTGAGGATAGAATAGCTAAGAACTTCTTCCGGGAGAAAAACAAGGACTGTATATGCCCGCCGGAAGCGCCGATATGTAAATGCGGGGGACAAAGAGAGTTGATGATCCTGACTAAAAAGGGAATCAGCCCCGGAGAAGAGGAAACCAGAAAAAATCCTCCATCCCGCAGCGCCCGTTTTAGGGCGATTGAAAAAATATTAGAGGAGGCCGGGTAATGATTAAACGTTACGCGCTTTTGTATTTCTTTGTATTGACTATCCCCTTTTTCCTGGGGGTTGCAGTCTGGCAGTCTGTCCGGTACACGGAACTGGAAAAGAATGTCAGAAGCCTTGAGGCAGTCCAGGAAGACTGGGTGAACAGCAATAAGAAGCTCATTGCGGCAATAGCCGTGCTTTCCTCTTCTTTGAGGATCAAGCAAATTGCCGTCAATGACCTTGGGCTCGTAAAGGTACGACCTGAGGACGTACTGCAAATTAGAATCGATGGAGGGGGGCAGTGACGGAAAGCCTTATGAGTTTTTCCAGCCTTTCCCAAGTCCTTGGGGCCAGCCTGTTTGCCGGGGAGGGGAAACAGGGAGGAGGATTTTCTTCGGTCTCTATTGATTCTAGGGCAGTACGTCCTGGTGCCCTTTTTGTGGCTCTTATGGGCAATGCCGTTGACGGCCACAACTTTGTTGACGCCGCCTTTGGGGCCGGAGCTTCCGCCGCAATGGTGGCTGTCTCCGCCCTGCAAGACCCGGCTTTAGGCCTGACGGGACTTGCGCAGAGATGGAATCGGGTTTTGATAGCGGTAGAAGACACCCTTAAAGCCCTGCAGAACGCGGCGGGCGCCTATTTAAAACAGTTTTCAAATCTGGTCAGAATAGGCATTACCGGTTCATCCGGAAAGACCACAACAAAAGAAATTGCCGCGGCGATCATCGGGCAGGAAAAATCGGTGGTCATGAACAAGGGGAACCTTAATTCGGAAACAGGGCTGCCCCTTTCGGTTTTTGAAGTCAGGCCGCATCACCAGGTAGGAATATTCGAGGCAGGCATGAACAAGCCGGGGGAAATTGCTGATTTGGCCGAGGTGCTTAATCCGAATCTTGCTTTGATAACAAACATCGGCTCCGCACATATCGGTATTCTCGGCAGCCGCCAGGCAATTGCTGAGGAGAAAAAGAAAATATTTTCCTGCTTTTCAGGAGAGAACATCGCTTTGATTCCCAAGAACGACGACTACCGTGATTTCCTTGCGAAGGGTATAAATGGCAAAGTGGTTTTTTACGGCCCTTCTTCGCTTTGTTCGCTGGGTGCCTTTGGCAGCCCAAGCGAGATCAGGGCCATGGGACTGCACGGGACTGAAATTGTCTGGGAAGGCAGGAACGTCCGCTTTGGCCTGCCGGGCAAATTTAACTTTACAAACGCTCTGGCCGCAGTGGCTCTGGCCCGGGAAATGCAGATCAGTGCCGATTCCGTCTGCCGCGGCCTTGAATCGGTAAAGCCTCTCTTTGGACGGGGAGAAATTCTTTACGGCAGGACAACTGTGCTAAGGGACTGCTACAACTCAAACCCCGAAAGCGTGGAGGAAGCCCTGGATTTTTGCGACAGCCTTGAATGGCCGGGCAGGCGTATATATGTGATGGGTTCCATGCTGGAACTTGGAGACGTTTCCGAAAAGGCCCACGCGGATCTTGGCAAAAGACTCTGCTCATGCAAAGCCGGTATGGTTTTCCTTTTCGGTGAGGAAATACAGGCCGCCGCTGAAATAATGAAAAAGGAAGCTGCTGATTTGCCATTACTGTACACGAAGGACAGGGATGAGCTATCCAGGGCTTTGGATTCCAGCGTTAAAAGCGGAGACCTGGTTTTATTAAAGGGTTCACGCGGCTGTGAATTGGAAACGCTGACCGCGATGCTTTTGGGGGAAAGTCATGTTTCTTGAATTTGTTTATCCTTTGGCGAAATACTTTACTCCCTTTAACGTCTTTCAGTACCTAAGTTTCCGTGGAGCTTACGCCGCTTTAACAACCCTGCTTATTTGTTATATTTTCGGCCCAAAAATAATCGAGGCCCTTAAGCGGCTAAAGGTAGGCCAGGCGATCAGGGAAGACGGCCCCGCCACTCATTTGGCGAAAGGCGGCA